>Ga0123357_10012970_pt1 | contig 10776 bp, 10 predicted proteins | sample TergutEmb28metaG_FD_89873 | JGI IMG/M metagenome (GOLD analysis project Ga0123357, IMG submission 89873) | Embiratermes neotenicus P4 segment gut microbial communities from Petit-Saut dam, French Guiana - Emb289 P4 | ecosystem: Host-associated > Arthropoda: Insects > Digestive system > Gut ...
CCATTCGGAAGTTGAATTACACCCGTAACATCAGTAGTTCTGAAATAGAATTGAGGTCGATAGTTATTAAAGAAAGGCGTATGACGTCCACCCTCTTCTTTTGTCAAAACATACACTTCACCCTTAAATTTAGTGTGTGGTTTGATAGAACCTGTCTTGGCAAGTACTTGCCCGCGTTCAATTTCATTCCTTTGTACTCCCCTTAACAAAGCGCCAATATTGTCTCCAGATTCAGCTTCATCGAGCAATTTTCTGAACATTTCTATACCAGTAACGACGACTTTTCTAGGCATTTCTGACATACCCACAATTTCAATTTCATCAGATACCTTTAATGAACCACGTTCAACTCTCCCTGTTGCAACAGTACCGCGGCCAGTAATAGAAAATACATCTTCTACAGGCATCAAGAAAGGCAAATCTTTCTTTCGTTCTGGAGTTGGAATGTACTCATCTACCGCTTTCATAAGTTCCATGATTGGTTTATATTCATCTGAATTGACGTCATTTCCAGACGATTCCAACGCCTTAAGGGCGGAGCCTTTTACAATTGGTATATCGTCACCTGGAAAACTATATTCGTTCAATAGTTCACGAATTTCCATTTCCACAAGTTCGATTAGTTCAGGATCATCAACTTGGTCTGTCTTATTCATAAAGACTACTATGTGAGGTACCCCAACCTGTCTGGCTAATAGTATATGCTCTCGAGTTTGTGGCATAGGACCATCAGCCGCCGACACAACGAGAATTGCGCCATCCATTTGAGCTGCACCAGTGATCATATTTTTAACATAGTCAGCGTGTCCCGGACAATCTACGTGCGCATAGTGACGCGCATCAGTTTCGTACTCTACGTGTGACGTAGAAATTGTAATTCCCCGGGCTTTTTCTTCGGGCGCTTTATCAATTTGATCGTACGCTGTGAAATTGGCTTTACCTAAAAAACCTAAAGTTTTGGTAATAGCAGCCGTCAAAGTAGTTTTCCCATGGTCAACGTGACCGACAGTACCAACATTAACGTGTGGCTTATTACGAGTGAACTTTTCTTTAGACAAATCAGATTCCCCCTCTTGTGATGATAACAATAAAATATAATACAATATTACAATTGAGTTCTCTACAATACAAGACCAATTACAACAAGAGCAATTATAAGACTAATTACAAAACAAATTCTGTTTTTACAAATTTTGTTTTTTCATGACTTTGCGCGAACATTAATAATTTTCTCTTGGATTGCCCTTGGAATTTCCTCGTAGTGACTTGGCTGCATGCTATACAAACCTCTACCTTGGGTCTTTGAACGCAAATCTGTAGCATATCCAAACATCTCAGCTAACGGTACCAGCGCAGTTATTTGTTGCGTATTATTTCGTGCTTCCATACCTTGAACTTGTCCACGACGTGAATTTATATCTCCAATTACATCACCCATATAATCTTCTGGAACGATAACATCAACTTTCATTATTGGTTCCTTTAAAATCGGATCAGCCTTCCGACAACCGTCCTTAAACGCCATAGAACCAGCTATCTTAAATGCCATTTCTGATGAGTCTACATCATGGTAAGAACCATCATACAATGTCACTTGAACATCGACTACGTTATATCCAGCCAATACACCAGTCTGCATTGCGCCCTGAATTCCACTATCCACAGCTGGAATATACTCTTTTGGTATTACACCCCCGACAATCTTATTAACGAATTTATAACCTGTACCTGGTTCTAATGGTTCTAACTTTAAAAAGACATGACCATATTGCCCCCGTCCACCAGATTGTCTAGCATATTTATGTTCAACACTAACAGATTTCTTGATAGTTTCTTTATAAGAAACCTGCGGTTTCCCGACATTTGCTTCGACTTTAAATTCACGCAACAATCTATCTACTATTATTTCAAGATGCAACTCGCCCATACCAGCAATTATCGTCTGACCAGTTTCTTCGTCAGTATACGTCTTAAATGTTGGATCTTCTTCGGCAAGTTTCACTAAAGCTAATCCCATTTTTTCTTGACCGACTTTAGTCTTTGGTTCAATTGCAACTCGGATAACAGGTTCTGGAAATTCCATAGATTCTAAGATAATCGGGTTACTTTGATCACACAAAGTATCTCCAGTACCAACATTTTTCAATCCTACAGCAGCTGCTATATCACCAGCATAGACAGTATCTATATCTGCCCTATGGTTTGCATGCATTTGTAAAATTCTACCAATACGTTCTTTGCCATCTTTCGTAGAATTATATACTTGGGATCCCGCTTGCAAAGTTCCAGAATAGACTCTAAAGAAGCACAACTTCCCTACATATGGGTCTGTCGCAATTTTAAAGGCTAGGGCAGAAAAAGGCTCCCCGTCAGACGATAGTCGTTCGCCATCTTCTTGAGTATCGGGATTTACACCTCTAATTGCTGGTACATCAAGGGGGGAAGGCAAGTAATCTACTATAGCATCAAGTAATCTTTGAACACCCTTATTTTTATACGATGTACCGCACGTAACAGGTACTATTCCATTAATAATAGTACCAATTCTAAGTCCTCTCTTAATATCTGCGACGGTAAGCTCATGACCTTCAAGATATTTTTCCATAAGCTCTTCATCTTGTTCTGCCACTTCTTCTAATAACATGTATCTATATTTTTCGGCCTGGTCTATTAAATCATCTGGTATATCTTCGATACGAATGTCTTTACCTAAATCGTCATAATAGACAAATGCTTTCATTTCGACTAGATCTACAATACCTTTAAACTCACCTTCAGCCCCAATAGGTAATTGAATTGGTATTGCATTACATTGCAAACGATCTCTCATCATATTCACAACATTATAGAAATCAGCACCCATGATATCCATTTTATTTACATATGCCATTCTCGGTACTTTGTATCTATCTGCCTGACGCCAAACAGTTTCAGATTGAGGTTCAACGCCGCCTTTGGCACAAAACACCGTCACTGAACCGTCAAGTACCCGCAAAGATCGTTCAACCTCTACTGTAAAATCAACGTGACCAGGAGTATCTATTATGTTAATTCGATGCTCCCTCCACTGAGCTGTAGTTGCAGCCGATGTTATCGTAATACCCCGTTCTTGTTCTTGTTCCATCCAGTCCATGGTAGCGCCACCATCATGTACTTCGCCTATTTTGTGTACTTTGCCGGTATAGAACAGAATACGTTCAGTAGTAGTTGTCTTTCCGGCATCAATATGTGCCATAATACCAATATTTCGGGTCTTCTCTAAGCTAAATTTCCTCCCCATATAACCTCATAAACCTCTTGATAGCCAGCACAGCTGGCGAATTTTACTAATTTAATTAAATTATCGTCAAATAGAATACAGACTTTTATCGCTAGTAAAAAAATTCTTACGAAAATAAAAAAATTTATTACCAACGATAATGTGCAAATGCTTTGTTAGCCTCTGCCATTTTATGAGTATCTTCACGTTTTTTAACAGCTGTACCTGTTCCATTAGAAGCATCAATCAATTCGGCAGAAAGTCTTTCCCACATTGATTTCTCACGTCTAAGTCTAGAATAATTTACCAGCCATCTTAGACCTAACGTTTGACGACGTTCTGACCTCACTTCTATCGGAACTTGATAGTTCGACCCACCAACACGTCTAGATTTTGTCTCTAGAGATGGCATAATATTCTCAAGTGCTTCTTCAAATACAACCAATGGATCTTTTGAAGTCTTAGTTTTTACAAATTCGAATGCGTCATACACTATTCTTTGCGCTACACCTTTTTTTCCGTCTTCCATAACTTTATTGATAAGTCGAGTGACCTGTTTGCTTTGATACAACGGATCGGGCAAGACGTCTCGCTTGGGTACAAACCCTTTTCTTGGCACTATTATTTCTCCTCTATACAGCAAGTCACCTACAAATATGCAAGGTTACTTACAAGATTCATGACACGTCCAAACCACCTAACACCTGACGATGTTCGAGATATGAACCACTTGTAAACTTCTAATTAGAAACTTTTATAGGGTGATTAAGACATCTATCAAGCTACTCTTTGACGTAATACATTTTTAATTACGCTAACCTATTATACAATGTAAAAACTTTTTAGCAATAGACTTCGTAACTATAGACTTTGTAACTACAGAAATCAAGTTTCGTAGTAGTATATTTGTATTTAAAGAAAAATCTGAAAATGCGTAGAGTGTGTCGACACAAGTTAAAATTTGCAAATCTTGAGAGAATTTTTTTGCAAATCAAGGAGAATTTTTTTCAGACATACAATTCGTATTTCAATTCGTATTCGTATTTCAAAAAATTCAACGCAGAGCGAGAACCCTTATTCACCGATAAAAAGTATTGAATTTTTGAGAGATTTTTTCTCAAAATGAAGAAAAAACGCAGGAAGTCTTATGAATAAGGGTTTTGATAGAAAATTTGCCAAAATATGGGGTTGAACACTCTTGTCGACAGACTCTAATAGAAATAAAACAAAATATCGTAGACAATCGAAAAATCTTAGTCTCAAAGGTAAAAGCTTGTCTACAAATAATAATATTAGTAGTAATAGAAAAATAATCTTATATAGAAAATATAATTCTAATGTCAAAATAAAAAAAAATATAGTACTTATTATTTTGATATTGATAATTTTAGCTTATCTTTTGTTGTTTTCATCAATATTTAATATTAAAGAAATCTCTATATATGGAAATTCTGTCACGTCAGAGACCCAAATAACTACAATTATACCTAAAAATTCTAAAAATATTTTTAGATACAGAATAAAAAAATCCATAGATGCCATTTCAAGTATCCCGATGATTGACAATGTGAAAATATATAAAAAAATTCCCAATAAAATTCAAATTACAGTTACAGAGTGTATACCTATTCTCAGATTAGATATTTCGGCATCTGAAGATAAACAAAATATATTAATTTTAGATAATAAACTTAAAATTTTGTATACATCCTCTTCAAGAAACAATGTCGATCAATCTGATTTGACAATGATTAAGGGCTTAAGTTTATCTGAATATGAATTGGGCAAAAATTTGAATAAATTTGTCCAATCAAACCAATCGAGAAAATGTGAGGACCTAATTCAACTTATTGATAAACTTAAAAGTTTTAATTTGTTTGAGAATGTAAAATTAATAAATATTGAAAATGTTCATGTCATTTTTATCATCCTCAAAAATGACTCTAAACTGAAATTTGGAGAAATAACTGATTTGGACAGAAAAATTAATGCCTATTTAAAGATTTCTTCAAAAATTGATAAAAGTGTTAAAATCGAATTAGATTTATCAATACCAGGAAGATATTTTCTCAAGTAGCTGATGAAAAAAAGATCCAAAAAGGCGGTATTTTGTTCTATGAATAGGGGCTCTAAGTCTGGTGGGGATAGGAGTGTAAAAGTTGAAAAAAATTGCAGTTTTGATTCCGTGTTATAACGAAGAACAAACGATAGAAAAAGTAGTTAAAGATTTTCGGTGTGAATTACCTGAAGCTGAAATTTATGTCTATGACAATAATTCAACGGATAATACATATGAAATTGCCAAATCTGCTGGAGCAATAGTAAAAAGAGAGCCAAAGCAAGGAAAAGGCAACGTAGTTAAGAGTATGTTCGAGCAAATTGAGGCAGATTGTTACATAATGGTTGATGGAGATGATACATATCCCGTTGAATATGCCAGACAAATGGTAGATCTAATAATAGACGATCAAGTTGACATGGTAATTGGGGATCGCTTGAGCACTACATACAACAAAGAAAACAAAAGATTATTTCACAGTTTTGGAAATAATCTAGTAAGCTTTCTTGTAAATTCTTTATTTAGAAGTAATAATAATCAAAAAATAAAAGACATTATGACGGGTTATAGAGCTTTTAGTACTAAATTTGTGAAAAACTTCAAGCCTGTTTCGGAAGGATTTCAAATAGAAACCGAAATAACAATTTATGCCAAATTACAAAACTATTCTATGAAAGAAATACAAATAAAGTACAGAAACCGTCCAAAAGGTAGTATTTCTAAATTAAACACCATAAAAGACGGTATCAGGGTAATTCAGACAATATTTTCATTTATAAAATAGACTTATTTCTATGTTATTTCTATGTTATTTCTATGTATAGAAATGATAGAATAAGAATTAGTATAAAACTTGGGAAGAAGTCTTATTTGCTCAGAGTTGCACAGGAAGTCTATTTTGATTTTATTTGTTGTGGAGAGATTTTTATTATGTTTGAAGAGTATACAAAATTTGAAAATCAAATGAACAAAGCAATAACATTTTTGATAGAAGAGTATGCTAATGTTAGGGCTGGCAGGGCAAATCCACATATTTTAGAAAAAGTAACAGTTGAATATTATGGTGTCGTGACACCAATAACTCAAGTGGCGAATGTGTCTGTACCAGAAGCACGGATGCTAGTCATTCAGCCTTGGGAACCAAAGATATTGTCTGAAATTGAAAAAGCTATACACAAATCAGAGCCAGGCTTGAATCCTTCAAATGACGGTAAAGTCATACGGATAGTCTTCCCACCTCTGACAGAAGAACGTAGAAAACAAATAGTAAAAACTATAAGAAATACTGCCGAAAATGTTCGAATACAGATACGAAGTGTTCGTCACGATGGGATGAATTATTTTAAAAACCAAAAGAAAAATAATGAAATTACTGAAGATGAACATAAAAGTAAAGAAAATGCTATTCAAAAACTTACCGATCAAAAAATTTCACAAATAGAAGAAATATTAGTGAAAAAAGAAAAAGAAATTCTGGAGGTTTGAGTATTGTATGATATGTCGCATCATCCGCCGCAACATATAGCTATTATTATGGACGGTAATGGTAGATGGGCAAAAGAGAGATTTATGCCAAGGGAGTTTGGGCATAGGGAAGGAGTCAAGACTCTACATAAAATAGTTCGATACTGTAACAAAATCGGCCTCAAATATCTAACTGTTTATGCTTTTTCAATAGAAAATTGGAACCGTTCTAAAGACGAAGTGAAGGTCCTAATGGACTTAGCTTTAAGGGAGTTTTCTAACACAGATTTAAGTTCTGATATTAAAATAAAAATACTTGGTCGTCGAGAGAATTTGAATGAAAAAATACTTAAATCGATAGACCAAATTCAAGAAGAGACTAAGAATAACTCGGGTATTCAGTTAAATATCGCTTTTAACTATGGTGGTCGTCAAGAAATAATAGACTGTGTAAAAAAAATAGCTCAAGATCTTGACTTGGAACAAATAGGTAAAATATCTGAACAAGATTTTGAAAAATATTTATATGCCGGAGCTATTCAGGATCCAGATATTCTCATCAGAACTGGTGGAGAACAACGTCTGAGTAACTTTTTAACTTGGGAATCTGTTTATTCTGAATTCTTTTTCATTGAAAAGTACTGGCCAGATATGCAAGAATATGATATAGAAAAAGTTGTCGAAAAATATCATAATAGAGATCGACGTTTTGGAAGGGTAAAATAATTTTGACTATAGATACAAAGGAGAACTATTTTATGACTGTTTGTTTATTGATAGACAGTGAAGATTTGAACCAAGTTTGTGGAGGAGATCAAAAAACAATAAAGTTTTTCACCAAAATGATTGAGCTAACTGACATCACTGAAGATATGAGATTTTATGATCGCTGTTATTCGGTTAGCAAATCGATTAAAATGGCCCCGAGACAGATTGCATTCGATATTTATAACATCTTCAATACTGCGTTTACTGCATATATGGATGCAGGAATATTAGGTGTAGATCCTAAATCAATCACAGCTCAGACAGTCATTGCGGGAGGGGCGAATACTATTGATAGAATGTCAAATATATATGGCCTTTCATTCTTAAATAGTTTTTGGGCAGACAAATTCTATATATTTCGTGAAATATTACCGGCTATTCAATTTGCATGTAATGCTTATACCCCAGAAAATAATCGTGTCGATTTCATGAGTACTATTCCTACAGAAATGCCATTAGAATGGAGATATCCAAATTATACAATTGCTGCTGCTTCTTACGATCCTGTTGCTGCTACAAATGGCAGTGAACCAATTCATTGCTACACGGCGTCCGCTATAATCTAAGAACAGGGTTCTTCAACAGACGACAAAAAGTTATCTATGAATCTATCTTCTGAATTATATCTTTAGACTTGGGTAATAATACCTTTGGTTTCTTTGCATAGTTGCATAAATAGTTTTGTTGTCTATATTAATTGAAAGGAATGCCTCTCATGAACAAAAGCGATAACAAAAAAAACAGTCATAATTCTCAGAACAGTAGTTCAAAAAATAGCTGTCCTTCAAAGGATCAAAATCAAAACTCAAATAACAACAGTACCAGCAGTACAAAACAAAATTCTAAGAATAATAAATATTAAAAACTTGTGTCTGACGGTGTAATTTTGAATGGTGTAATCATGTAATAGTAGAGGGACACCTGAATAATAGACTTCTTTCCAAACCCATGCTGGCACCCTTACGGCGAATTTTTCACAGCTCATTGTCGTAAGAACGCGGAAATACAATGCCAGTGCTCTGCATTCCCGCAACAGTACCTTACCACTCCTTGATCTGCAAAAAAAATTCTCTCGTAAGAAGTCTCACCGAGGTTTGGAAAGAAGTCTATTATTCAGGTGTCCCTTCTTCGTACAGCCAGACACAATTGGGAACATATCATTTTGATTAATTTTCATAAAAACCAGATGTTTTCACAAGTCACTAAATGGTTAATGTCAAATAGAATGTCAGTAAGAATATGTCTAGCAGTAGTTACAATTTTAGCCGGTTTAGTTATTGCTAAGACTCTGTCAAATGTGGTGACAAAAATCTTTGTACGTTTAAGTATAAAGATTGATAAAAAAAGAGGTTTAAATTCTCGACGATTTCACACTTATGGTTTAATTATCTCATATATTATTAAAGTTATTGTAATTTTTATTTCTATTGTTCAATTTTTTTCGTTTTTAGATATGAAATCAACGGTAAATTCTTTGTTTGCTACAGCTGGTATAAGTGGTATAGCGATTAGTTTTGGAGCACAACATTTGGTCAAAGACGTAGTTTCAGGATTGTTTATGCTGATGGAAAATCAATATTCAGTTGGAGATTTCATAAAAATAAATAATATAAAAGGTTATGTACACGAATTTTACCCGAGAACCACCATAATACGTTCTGAAACAGGCGAATTACATACTATTCCTAATGGTAGCATAACATTGTCTACTAATTACTCGCGTGGTTATATTACAGATAGTATAGACATAACCATTTCGATTGAGTCAGATCCATTTGTAGCTATGCAATTAGTCAAAGAGTCAGTAAAAGAAAAATTTTCAAGTAGTAATATAGACATATTAGGGGTCTCGAAAGCGTCGGGCGAAGAGTATACATTAAGTTTTTCGTATCGATGTATAGTAGGAAAGAGGGACAGAACAGAGAGAGAAATTTTAGAATGTGCACTCAAAGTTTTTTCAGAAAATGGAATCAAATTACCAGGAAAAGTCGTTCCAAACATTAGACTTCTTTCGAAACTTTGATACAGAGTGTAAAGAAACTCATAAATGGCGAAATCAAAGCTTCTAGCTGCAAGGCTGAACACGATAAGGATTACGCTGGTTTGAACGAGCCTGTATTAACATAAACTCGACCTGGAACTAAAGGTGTTTACAAATAGTCGTCATTTAATCCGACGACTATTTGTTGTTACTCAGCTATATTAGATGATACAAAAATAGATGCTTGTGGAGAAATTCCATTTATAGCCGAGGCCATGAGAAATTTCATATCAAGCATCCCCATCACGTATACTGTTGTTGAAATAAGTGCGAGACTAGCGAACTTTTTTCGAGCCGTTATCGTACTGCGTTTCTTTTCTCTATTCTATCAGCCATCTTCCATAGAGCATCTGCAATACAACCTCCAGCTACTATACATGTAATTGTACTAAGCGTTAATGGACCGCACTTCAAAGCATTTATTTCATTTTCAGTAAGACCAGATCCCCGAGTTGCTTTATTCATTGCCAATATCCATATAGAGTCTATAACACCTGAAGCTACACAGCCAACCAATATACCTAAAAATCTAGCTGCTCCTCTGCTTACACCACCAATTACTAACTCTAAATTGCTTTCTTGAATTTTTGACATACAAATCCCTTCCTTCTTATTGTTATTCCGACCTAATATTATCAATATTATTATTCCGACCTAATATTATCGATGCATACATATTATATCAAAATAATAATAATAAAGCAAGTCTATTGAATTCAAATTCTATGGGAATCGCTTACGAAAAACCGAGAACAAATTGTAGGTAATTAAGAGATAAAGCACAACGACGACGTTTAACGGCAATACCGTAATTAGAAGAGGTTTCTAATTTGAGTAAATTCATAGTAAGATGACGCAAGAAATTAAAAACCTTAGCAGCATGACCTGATCTATAGTTGACACCAAATAATAACAGACTTAAAATAGAGAAATGAGCTACGATATAAAATACCGAAGAAGAGTAGTAAAATTCATAAGAGTAGTAAAATTGATAAAGGAAGAAAAGAAAAGAAAAGAAAAGGTGGAACGAGGCCATGAAAGTATTTGGGGTATGTCGATATACAATAGACTTCTTTCCAAACCCATGCTGGCACCCTTACGGCGAATTTTTCACAGCTCATTGTCGTAAGAACGCGGAAATAGGATGCCAGTGCTCTGCATTCCCGCAACGGTACCTTACCACTC
>Ga0123357_10012971_pt1 | contig 10776 bp, 6 predicted proteins | sample TergutEmb28metaG_FD_89873 | JGI IMG/M metagenome (GOLD analysis project Ga0123357, IMG submission 89873) | Embiratermes neotenicus P4 segment gut microbial communities from Petit-Saut dam, French Guiana - Emb289 P4 | ecosystem: Host-associated > Arthropoda: Insects > Digestive system > Gut ...
CCAACATACAGCAAACCAAGAACGAAACGACCAATGTGGTAATCAACATCATAGTCGCGAGCTCCTGATGATGGTCATAGTTGTGCCCGAAACATGTTAAGCCTATAAGAAGTACAATAAAATAATAAGTGGCATCTAGTTGGTTTTTTATTATTCAGTTTCGGAGAATTTTTGTTATCTTCTTCATCAAGTGAAATAATAAGCTTTCTCAGTTTAGGTCACAGGGTGGGGCGAAAGAGCTATCACATTCATGTAGCAGGAATGTATTATAAGTGTATTCGTAAGGTGCCCAGTTCGAAACTTGGTCAGAGCATAGGTTATCCAAGCTGACGTTTCTAAGTTTTTCTCAATCCATCCAAGTAAACTCTGGAATACAACCATTATGCTGGGGCGATTTATTCCAGATCCTTGACACTTCATCATTCACCTGTCGCAACACCATGAACATAATAGAATCTGAGCTACTGATATCGCCATAAATTGAACTCCTCAAAATTCATTATTGTCCGATTATTGTCTCACCTAATGATAGCAACAAAATTAGTAAGCGAGATTTTGCAGTCATTATATAGTCGGTCTTGTAACAGGTCCTTAAACTCTTCCAAAGTGAGTTCTCCACAAAATGCGAAATAGTGCTTCCTCTTTCAACTTCCAGTACCTCTATTCTTTCTTAGTCTTCACATCTGTCTACTTACTGATTTTAGGTGTAGATGGTGCTGTTGCATCTCGTCATATTCAGTGACACACACACTCCACACTCAGTAAGGCCCCTCTGGACAAGTGATCAGCCCGTCATAGGGACCTGTACTTAACAACGAACAACATTTACAAGAGAGAGACGTCCATGCACACCGGTGGGATTCAAACCCGCAACACCAACAAAAGAGCGGCCACAGACCCGCCCCTTAGACAGAGCGACCACAGGTGTCGGCATTCTACTACCTTCTATTTTTCCTAAGAGCATCCAACAGCTGCCTACGTCTTCTTCCCAGTATTCTCGTCCCCTACCTTTCATTCGCTACCGTGGTTTAGAAGACCGTTCCTACGCAAGATGTGACTTTTCTAGTTAGTCTTCCTTCGTCTTACTGCATGCAGGATGTTTCGTTGCTTCTTGATTCTATGTAATACTTCTTAAATTTTCACAGGATGACCTAATTTAAAAACTGTTAAAGTTTCAGCAACGTACAAAGCTATGTTCTAATGTACCATTTAACTTTTTATTCCAAATTTTTAAGTCCAATTTCCTGGTAAAAAAAGAACCTTCTTCTTGCTGAGTGCTGTTTTACCATGGCAATCTTGGATTAAATTTCACGTATGGCATTGTGGTGTCACATCACTACGCATGGCTACTGGCTAGTAAGGAGCGCAAATTGCATAAAACAATTTGCATTCCACCTTCCGAAATTTGTAAATACGCCATAAAAGTTATTACCCAATTCAAAGAAAACAGAAAAGTTATTTTTTCCTAGTTTCAAGTGCGCAAGTTCGAGACGGTCACTAGAAACTACTAGCTACTAGTACAGGGTCAAATTCTAAATATTTATCAAGGAACTGATTACAAATTCACAAGACGTTTCAGATCTTATAGGGTAATGTTATTGATAATTATGTCCAAGCAATTCGTGCTAAAACAACTGTGACATATTTTTCTAAATTTTAAAGTCTTCCATTCTGAGCATTGCGTATCGATATATTCGTTTATTATACCAATCCACCGCATAATATAGAACTCCTCGACATGTTTCGGTAAAAATAAACCACCCTCTAAAACATGATAAAATAAAACCCATATTTTACAGATTTAGACTTGTTGACTTGTTATATGAAGTACTACTCCTTCAAGCACCGATAAGAAGCATATAAAGAACACATTGACAATTCTAAATATTACGAACACCTGAAATGTTACGATACATCCATTGCCAAATACATCACTTAAACTTGTGATTTTCCTTTATTACTAAAAGACTTTCATTCTTCGCGTGTCCATCTATAATACAGTCTTTTGTGAACTGCAGTGTAACAAGGCCCCCACGCCAGTTCCAGACCGCCTGAACTACGCGATCGCCAAATGTTGAGGTTAAATTTTACCGGAGACTTTTCTCTTTCAGCTTGGAGGTAGGTACGACGTTTCCAATCAATCTGTTGCTTCTATCTGCTTTCATCGAAATTGAAGATCGGGACAGACAGTTGCTCTGAAGAGTGCTTGTGTTCTTCTCCTCTCCTCGCATTTGTTTTGCCTGGTTTCTGCTGTGGAAACGCGTATAGAAATGATGGAAATAAATTGGTATTTCGTGTTATTCTTCATTCATACAACCAAGTCAATGCAGAAATTACAAACATATATAGAAGTAAGATGTTTCCCCACTCCTACATGTTTTGGCACGTCTATGCTATCCCCAAGAAGCTCCTACACCACATTTAAAAGTCCTTAAAATATATTGAATTACATTGGCAATATTTATTACATCATCACGTACTAGCCCCATGAGAATGTCACAGACGTGTCGAAACATGTAGGAGTGGTAAAACACCTTATTTTTATGCAAGGTTTTAACTTGGTGCATTGATTTGGGTTTGTAAATGAATATGAAGCAAAATGCACGGGATTAATAACTTCAAATTCGTTTAATTAGGGCGGTTTTAGCCATTCGCCTCTGGAAATGTAACGGGGCTGTAGTCAATGGGGCCATCGATAGTCTGTATCGATGGATGACGTTAAAGCTGCATAAATGGTATTAGAAATACTGCTTCAAGTTTGTATAGTACTCTTAATTGAGACATCTTAATGTAATTTCGTATCCCAATGGCAACGAGGTCTAAGGCGTGGGTCTGTGGCCGCTCGCTTGTTGGAACTGCGGGTTCGAATTCCGCCGGAAGCAGAGATGTCTGCTTCTTGTGAGTATTGTGTGTTGTCGAATAGCTTTCCCTGCGTCGGGCTGATCACTCGTCCAGAGCAGTCCTACATAGTGTCGTATGGCTGAGAGTGATCGTGAAACTTTGACAGTGAGGTGGCTCTGGTCAGTTACAATTGTTATTAAAAACAGTTTTTGAGAAGGATTAAATAAAATCAAAGGTCATCAATGCGAAATCACAAGCTTTCTAAAAATGTCTATGTTGAAACGACTCATTTGATATTTGAGAAGATTATGATGTTGCAAACAAACCTTACCGCATTAACAGATATGGCGATGATAGTTCTCTTCATTTACGACGAATGCATTAAACAGCAGCTACTGAACATCCTTTTGAACAAGAAATTTGAAGGTTGTACGGTCGTGAAAACATAGATCTTCATAGAAAATTAGAACACCTTCATTTTCACAGTATAAAATTAAAACATCGGGCTGCTGTTGTTTCCAAACACTTGTAACCACCGACGCAAATGTCCACAGCGCATCGCCAGCCAGGAGGTTTCAGTACGATCGTCAGCTTAATGGCAACCCCAAATCGTATACATGAATAGAACATGCGTAATGAAAATGAGTAAATATAGCCATGTTACAGGCAGTAAACAAATTCCCCTCGTCGTAAATGAGTAGTAGTTCTGTTCTAACTCCAGCACAAGAGTGTAATAAGAAGCCGTCTAAAGTCTTGGACTGCTATGACACTGTAATCTTGGTTTCAAAACATACCCATTGTCATGTCATATATCCGTCTTCAGATTTTTACACTAGCTGCATGAGATAAAAGTAAAGTCTGTGAAATCTACTTCGGTTTGGTGGTAAGAGAATAAATTGCATAATGGTTGTTTGTATGAAATGATGGAACAATAAATAAATTAAGAGCAGACTGAAGTCAGGGAATGCTTGCTATCATTTGGTGCAGAAGGTTTTGTCGTCAAATTTTCTACCTAGAAGAATAAAGATTAAAATATACAGAACTATAATTTTGCCTGTTGTTTTGTACTGGTGCAAAGCTTAGATTCTTACATTGATGGAGGAACATAGGCTGAGGATGTTCGAGAAGATGGTGCTGAGGAAGATGTTTGGGTCTAAGAGGGACGAGGTAAAAGGGAAGTGGGTGATAATATCAAGAAGAACGAGATGGACAGGGCATGTGGCACGTATGGGGGAAAGGACAAGCGCATACAAGGTTTCAGAGAGGACCTGATGGGAGAAGACCACTTGGAAAACCCAGGCGAAGATAGGAGATTAATATCCTTCAAGAAGTGGAATGGGGACATTGCATAGGATAAGATGAGATCTTTTGAAAGCAGTAATGAACCTTTGGTTTCCACAAAATGCTGGGAATTTGACTAGCTGAGGACTTCTTAGCTCCTTAGGAAGGACTCTGCTCCAGGCAGTTAGTTAGTTTAGTAGTTTATTGACGTAATGACGGAAGCAGAACCACCTTCCAAAATGTCTTTTTCAACTAAAACATGATGATGATTATTAGTCCATTGCATGTGTCACCTCAATAGCAGTAATTGGTCACGAAATTTTCGGCCCTGTTTCAGGAGTTATGTTACCACATACAGGTAACAGGCCTTGTGATGCACTAATACCCTTCCAAGCGGCCCTACAAAATGTACAAAAGATCCGTATATACACGTCAATTCTGAACTGGAATATGCCCATAGCCTAATCCATGAAAACTGAAGAAACTTTAAGACGAGAAGATTACAGTCTTTTGGGATACGACGCAGTGTATGTTGGTACACAGGAACCGACGATTCGGACAAACATAATGTTTCCATACTTTCAAATCGTTTTTCCGCGCATTTTGCTTAAAATATTCTTTCGTCAAAACAAACAAACGCAGATATGACGAACATGCTAGTATAGTCCTTCACTACTCCTACATGTTTCGGCACAACTGTGACAACCTCAGAAAGATCATACACCAAATGAAAACTTGCTAAATATAATATATTACACCCTTAATATTATTTTCATGTAGAAATCGGCAGCTAAATTCTAAACGCAGTGTGGTGTACCCATCTTTTTGCATTTCTTCTCAGTCTACTCCGAAGAGGTATGCAGCAACATCCTCCGAAAACGCTGGTACTTTTTTTAACAATCTACTTGACCCTATGTTCCGAAAGACTGGAATCTTAGTTAAACTGACCAGTATACGCATGGCGTTATCTTTCTTCTGTAGACAAAGGCAAAGAGACTTTTACACACGAGAAAAAACTCCGAATGTAATTTGTAGCACACATCCATTTTGTACAATACGTACTGCCAACAGAGACAGACCAAGTGCCACACGTAAACCTACGTATGATTAAGTAGGTCTTGGTACCGACTAGGGAGTCCTGAAAAAGTTCGTATGAGTACGTCAACTTCATTTATCTGTGAATCTATTTTTGGAATTTTCTATTCATTACACATCAGTAGTTATTTCTACAGTGAAAAAATTAGATGCACCAGTGTATCAAATTTATTTAATTTTGGAATGACACTCTACATATTGCGGAAAGTCTTTCCGTCCATCATCAGGAGTTCAAGATTGTACATACAGAAACAGGCATATTTCAAACAGATACTGTTGTATGCTTGCTAGCAAGCAGACAACAGTATTGTCCGAAACATGTACAGTGTCATTCCAAAATGAAAGAAATTTGATACATTGGTGCATCTAGTTTGTTTTACTATAGAAATAACTACTGATGTGTAATGAATAGAAAATTCCAAAAATAAATTCATACTACTGAAATTCGTGATAACATGACAGCAAAAATCAACATTTAAATGTCTTGCAATATGAACGGATTTTAATGTCATTTTTTATCAATTTTAATATGTAAGATACATTCGTGGTCTTGGAATACAAGTTCTATGAGAAATTTTCAATAAATATGACAAAATTCAAGATAGAAATTCGCAAACACACACACACACACACATACACACTGATAATTAACCATTAAGTGCTGGTGGCCACTTGGCTGGTCACTAGATCCTCCATCCATCACAGAAGGGAAATATTCAATACCGTTTTCATATGATCCACAACCCTGAATTTGTTCAAACGCAGTCAGAATTTTTCAGACTGTTTCTAGGCTACACCTCAAAACAACATCTCTGGAATGTTTACTCATCTTTGGTGTCTACTACATAAAACAACAACAACTATAATAATAATAATGATAATAATAACAGACAAGGCCACTACAAAAACACACTAAAGCTAAAAGCAACAATTCATGTGTACGTTTTCAACATTGCTAGAGAGCGTACAAAAGGACAGGAAGCCTACAAATTCAGTGAACTGTTGCATTCTATTGAGACACGTTATTGTAGTTCAAGTTCATCGGCTGTAATCGCTAGCACATACACTGAGGCCACGGACAGCGAAACGGATGGAAGCGACGACGAAACCCGAGGGTTCCCTCTGTCAGCTAACTTCAGTAATTCTTCCCCACACGGCCATCGCCTTGTACAACTAATCCAAAGCAGTTGCCGCTGACCAAGCTTATTATGCTGATACCCCCTTCCACAGCCCTGCGAAAGGAATGGCTGAAGGAATAGAGGGGGTTCCAGGGAAGCACGCTGGATAGGAAAGCGTAATATCTGGAGGGAAAAACGAAAGGAATGTTTCAGGAGATTTCTTTCCGTTGCCTGAGTATAGCATAGGCATTCTTTATATCATAACAGAACTCATAAACACATTAATGAAGCATTTTGTCTACCTACCTACATATCCAAGAATGGCGACGCCTGGGAACTCCGATGGACGGTGGAACTAAGAGCAACGGTGCGCCACCTCCTGCTCCACCGTAGCTTTGCATGTGATGAAGGTGGAGTTCTGCGGGAAGAAGCGGAGGTGATTCCGGGATGGGCAAACGAAGTTCTGGTATTTTCAACTGGTTCATCCTGTATCTTCCGAGATGAATCACTGATATAAACTGCAGATATGTGCAATTCACTGACGTCTGTAAATGCTTTCATTCACTAAATAATTCACAATCACATGATTTATGATTATTCGCCTATATTTTGCAATATTCTTAAAGAAGTATAGTACTATTTTGAAGGAGTGGGTGCCTTATTTTCTGCATGCTGTACTGTGTAGACAAACAACCTCTAAACTACGCGGAAGGCTATAATCGTTCACAACATATAGACTATAATTTAATTGTGCAATTGTTAGTACCGCCTGTGTAATTATTTCCATAGGTACAGGTGTCCACAGAATTAATTACAGAATGCAGCTCTTTGCTCTTTGTCTAGGCTCCCCACTTTATACCAAATAGGCTTGTTTATTTTTAATATCTGGCTCCAGTAAATTTTAATTTGAAGCGAACTTGACACTGAATTCTCATACAGACACACACATCCCTGTCTTCGAAATTAAAATTCTGCAGCACCACACATCATGCCGGACGCTCTTTTGCACAGCTGTTATGTTTTACATAACACACTGTCTTTTTAAACGATTAACGTTTTTGCCTTGCCTCAAAGTCCTGGGAAGCGGCGAACTTAGTCCAAGTCCACACAACGTACTTCATTACGTTCCTCATATAACACATATGTGCACATATGTTTAAGTTTCAGGTAGCAATATACGACTGATATCTTATCAGATATAACTTATTCTTCGTGAAATACACATCAGCCAATTGCCAACAACCTAGAAGTAAAGGAAATCAGTAGTGATAATTTTTTATCATAATAGTAAGTATCAAAGTTCTGGGTTAGTGCGAGGTCAGTTTAAGCTGCAATTATATTACAAAATAAAGACGATACGCACAGCAATTATATCCGAAATTTGTAACGCTGGCAGAAATGAGACGTCGAGACAATTAGAATGTGTTCAAGACGGTACGTAAGTATGCAGTGAGCAAAGGTAAAATTGTCACTGTGTTTAATATAGCACCATGCTGTGGCGGTATTCGGGGAAGAGCTGGTAGAGCTCAAAGCATTTTTAACTCGGCACCAGAATCAGGTGAAATGTTACATTTCACGCCCCGGCCACTTAAGTGCTGGGAAAGACCCCTGTTACGAATTGAATGTCAAACTAGGTGGGTTCCATAAACGGTCTGGGTGTTCAGTGAATAATGAAATCTCTTGCAACTGCCAGGTACAAAACTAAATTTCCTCGGTCGCGTAGCCCAGTACATTCACTATACGAACAGACTTATCCCGAGTTCTTAATTTCAGTATATTTGTGGGAACAATAAAATTATAAATATCCCAAAGTGTTTAACTAGCTGCTAAGTCCAATTACAAATTGTGTCACTTTCGACACAGCTACAAGTAAACAGGCGCTTCGGAGTTCACGTTACTTACCCCGTTAGTACAAATTACTATAAATTAAACACTATGTATATTCCTTCCTGCTGCGAAACGAACTACGCTAATCTGTGAGGTATCCTATCATTTGACATATGTATTTAGATTCATGAAATGCGAGTATTATAGCTTATTCCGTACCTAAAAAATACGAAAATATTTTGTGCCAGTTTTGGAGAAAATATTTCATTTAAACAAGACAATGTGCGTGATTTGTCCGGACTAGTAAACATATTGTGTTTAAAGCTGATGTTACTGGCTTTTCAATGTTCGGTATAAGTGATATAGACATTCAGACTTAATAGGTACAGTCCCTTCGGCCTGGCATGAGCTATGTAGTAGCTTCAGACAGTATTTCAACCACGGCATTAGCAGCCTATGCACGCCAGTCTTTCGAAACCTCCCACATTAACAGGAAAAATTCAGTGAACATAGATTGCTGTCTGTACTTGGAGTCATAAATAAATCTTAATTATTTTCAAAATTCTCTCTTCAATAACGTATCCCATATGTATGTGGATTAGAAGTGGTGGTTCGGGTAAAGGCGCATTACTAGACAGCAGGCAGCAGCCAGCTGTCATACAACTGTCCTACTTGCTTAGCTGTTAAAAGCAAGTGAACTGTAAAGAAGTGATACAGGGAAATAAAGCCTCTGTACACAAAGTTACCGGTTGGACATTCCGACAGTGACTGGGTACAGCCGACACTGCTCTCATAAGCCTACGTGAATGCCGTAAGAGAATGGCAGTTCTGCTGGTTTTTCAATATAAATGACGCCCGCTTGTAAACCATTACTATATCGGTATAAACAAAGGTGCATTTTCTGTTCAATACGTAACTCTTTAAAATTCACTGGTCACTGCACACACCGCTAGGCTTAGAACGAAAATTTCATTCTCCCCGCCCCCTCCCTGCCCACTCCTCTCCACAGCACATGGTGTACATGCATGCGTTCCACATCATTCTCATGATAAACAGCAATTATTTCCCTATACGACATTCAAAGACGGTATTGCTACTACAAACACACTGTATTCTCTGTGAGGTACGAACTGAATCATCGTACAGATAATAAACGCAAAATAATTTTAGTCTCAAAGTTGTGCCATGGTTCAGGCTGTTAGAAACCGGCCTCTCAGATAGGAGACGTGGCTGAATCTCAGACGAATTCATGTGACGGTTATGGAGACACAGTAACATTTGGACAGGTTTTTCTCCGAGTACTTCGGCTTTCCTCCGTCATTGTCATTCCACTAATGCTCCATGATCATCTTCATCTTAATTCTGCTCGTATCGGAGAACAAACGACAGAAGCCGCGGAACATTAAAAAAAACACTGCCATTTGTAGTGTTGCGAAGTTTTGCGCTTACTTACTCCATGGAGCAGAATCCTTCTTGAGAAGCTAACCGGGTTTCAGCTAGTCAAGAAATTCCCCCCATATTATAGAACCCGAAGGTTTATTACCGAATTCACAAGTGCCCTCCACATGTCCTTATCCTGAGCCAGCTCGATCCAGTCCATACCCCCACATCCCACTTCCTGATGATCCATCTTAATATTATCCTCCCATCTACGCCTGGATATCCCTAGTGGTCTCTTTCCCTCAGGTTTCCCCACCAAAACCCTGTATAGGCCTCTCCCCCCATACGCGCTACATGCCCCGCCGATCTCATTCTTCTTGATTTTGTCACCCGAACAGAACTGGAAGAGTAATACAGATCATTAAGCTCCTCGTTGTGTAGTTTTCTTCACTTCTTTGTTACCTCGTCCCTCTTGGGCTAAATATTCTCAACACCCCATTCTCAAGCCTCAAGCAGTCTCAGCCTACGTTCCTCCCTCAATGTGAGTGACCAAGTTTCACACCCATACAGAGAAGTAATTACACATATTTGTTTAGGATTAAAATGACTAAAACCACTCACACTACCAAAAGAACATGTAATTTGAAAATAGAATAAATTACTTTAAATTTAGGATTTAAGAAGTAGTTTTGTATCACTGCATTAAACATGGCCGACAATAATTCCCTTGTCACATTCGTGGAAATTCAAATAAAATTCTCCACCTAATTTACAATTTACAAGCTATACTGTTACTGTTGCTGCTTACGTGTGTACGTAATTTAGTACGAACGGTGCGATCCAAGGACCAAAGTAAAGGAAAACAAACGCCAGACCGTGCTATTGACATACGCCGGAATAGAGTGGCCGTAACAACTTAGAGCATGCGCCATTTTACGTGTCTGGCAAACACACACACACAGACACACATACACACATACACAGACACACAGACACACATACACACACATACACACACACACAGACACACACACATACACACACACACACAGACACACACATACACACACACATACACACACACAGACACACATACACACATACACACACACACAGACACACATACACACACACATACACACACATACACACACAGACACACATACACACATACACACACACACAGACACACACACACACACATACACACACACAGACACACACACACACACAC
>Ga0123357_10012972_pt1 | contig 10775 bp, 13 predicted proteins | sample TergutEmb28metaG_FD_89873 | JGI IMG/M metagenome (GOLD analysis project Ga0123357, IMG submission 89873) | Embiratermes neotenicus P4 segment gut microbial communities from Petit-Saut dam, French Guiana - Emb289 P4 | ecosystem: Host-associated > Arthropoda: Insects > Digestive system > Gut ...
GTAGCCTTGAAGGTCGACTGGCCCCTATAGCTCAGTCGGTAGAGCGTCTCCATGGTAAGGAGAAGGTCTGCAGTTCGATTCTGCATGGGGGCTCCGTGTTGTGTCTGGGCCCAAACCGCGGGCGTCAGCAAGACACGACACCTAAGGCGGGATAGCTCAGGCGGTAGAGCAAGCGGCTCATAATCGCTGTGTCGCGGGTTCGAGTCCCGCTCCCGCTACGAAGCTTGGACGGGCAACCGTCTGGCTCCAAAATAGATAGCCTGCCCGGCTGGCCCACCCGACCGGGACTCAAGAGAGGACGAGGAATGGCGAAGAAGGCAGCGGATGTCCGCCCGAAGATCACGTTGGCCTGCACCGAGTGCAAGCAGCGCAATTACATCACCAAGAAGAACCGCCGCAACACGCCGGACCGTATCTCCTTGAAGAAGTTCTGCCCCACCTGCGGGCATCACACGGAGCACCGCGAGACCCGCTGACGGGTTCACCTCAACCGGGAACCTTTCCTAAGGGCGTTGGCTGGGGTTTTGCGTCGACGCACATCTCACAAAGTGGACGGCTGCGGTCACCCGCAGGGGGAGCGCCCGTATACGACTGAGAAGAACGCCGGGAGGCGCGACAATGACCGATAAGGTCATGCGCCGACCAGAGTGGTGCGACGATGTAATACCCCGGTCGACGGCCGACGTCTGAACCAACACTGACCTCAGGTGTCTTCGTCCACCCAGTCGAACGTCTTGGTGACGGCCTTTTTCCAGTTGCGGTATAGACGGTTGCGCTCAGCCAAAGCGATGTGTGGCTCCCAACGGATGGCTTCGGCCCAGTTGGCGACAACGTCCTGCTGGCCGTCCCAATAGCCAACTGTGATGCCGGCCGCATAGGCCGCGCCCAGCGCCGTCGTCTCTGCCACGACCGGACGAATGACGGGCACGCCCAACTGGTCGGCCTGGAACTGCATCAGCAAATCGTTGGCCACCATGCCGCCGTCCACCTTCAATTCGATCAGGTGGACACTGGAATCCGCCTCCATGGCATCAACCACCTCGCGGGTCTGGTAAGCCGTCGCCTCCAGCACCGCCCGTGCCAAGTGCGCCTTGTTGACGAATCTTGTCAACCCGACAATGGCGCCCCTGGCGTCTGTTCGCCAGTAAGGCGCGAACAGGCCTGAGAAGGCGGGCACGAAATAGGCACCGCCGTTGTCCTCGACGCAAGCCGCCAACTCCTCCACCTCTTCGGCAGAGTCGATCAGGCCAAGATTGTCGCGCAGCCATTGCACCAGTGCGCCGGTGACCGCGATGGAGCCCTCCAGCGCGTAGGTCGGCTTGGCGTCACCCACCTGGTAACCCACCGTCGTCAACAGGCCGTGCTTGCTGAAGACGGGTTTCTCACCCGTGTTCATCAGCAAGAAGCAGCCCGTGCCGTAGGTGTTTTTCGCCGCGCCGGGCGTGAAACAAGCCTGACCGAACATGGCCGCCTGCTGGTCGCCCAGGATACCGGCGATCGGCACCCCAGCCAGCAGTTCCGTCCTGGCACAGTTGCCGTAAACCTCTGATGACGGCCGGATTTGCGGCAGCATCGTTATAGGGATGCCCATATCGCTGGCAATCTGCTCGTCCCACTGTAGGGTGTCCAGATCCATCAACATCGTGCGCGAGGCATTAGTGACGTCGGTGATGTGGATACCACCTTGGACACCGCCGGTCAGGTTCCAAACCACCCAGCTATCCATGGTGCCAAATAGCAAATCCCCGGCCTCGGCGGCGGCACGGGCGCCTGGCACGTGGCGCAATATCCAGGCGATTTTCGGCCCGGCGAAGTAGGTCGCCAAAGGCAACCCGACCTTCAGCTTGTATCGGTCAAGGCCCTCTTTGCCAGCAAACTCCTCGATCAACCCGTCTGTGCGGGTGTCTTGCCAGACGACGGCATTGCAGACGGGTTCGCCGGTGTGACGGTTCCACACCACCGTCGTCTCGCGCTGGTTTGTCACGCCGATGGCCAAAATATCGTCGGCAGTGAGCCTGGCCTCGGCCAGCGCCTGCGCCACCACCTGGCGGACGTTGTGCATGACCTCCTGCGGGTCGTGCTCGACCCAACCAGGGCGAGGCATGATCTGGCTGTGCTCGCGCTGCCCGATCGACATGACACTGCCCCGATGGTCGAAGATAATCGCCCGCGACGAGGTGGTCCCCTGGTCTATCGCCAAAATGTAACCGTCCATGTGTTCTATCCAACCACGATCAGGGCCAACGTGGCATTTCACGAAGCGGAGGAGCGGCAGACTGGACGACGAAGCGGTGGGCAGTGAAGCGAATCTAGCGGTTTCGACATCACTGAGCGCCGCCTCGACGAGCACCGATCTGAAAGCGGTCGTCCACGCGGTGGTCTTTGGGGACACCCGGAGCCGACTAACGCACGGCGCTGCGTAGAGTTCAGGCTATCGTGGTTGTTATGCGGGAGCTATCGGCTGATGTTGTCGTCATCGGCGGCGGATCGACGGGGGTCGGCGTCGCCCGGGATGCCGCTATGCGCGGGTATTCCGTCGTGCTGGTAGACCGGGCCGATTTGGCACAGGGGACGAGTGGACGGTTCCATGGACTGCTACATTCGGGCGGACGTTATGTCGTCTCTGACCCGGAGTCGGCCACCGAATGTGCACTAGAAAACGAGATCGTCTCGCGAATAAATGCTGACGCTGTTGAACTGACGGGTGGGTTGTTCGTCTGCGCACCGGGGGACGACGAGGGCTTCGCCGACAAGTTTTTGGCCGGGGCCGCCGCCACTGGTGTACCAGCGCAGGAGATCGGGGTCGCCCAAACCTTGCGCCGCGAACCACGGTTAAATCCAGGTATCACAAGGGCAATCGAGGTACACGACGCCAGCGTTGACGGCTGGGCGTTGGTGTGGGGCACCGCCCGGTCGGCTATCGAATACGGCGCCAAAGTTTTGACCTATCACCAAGTCACGGATGTTTTGGCATCCGACGGCCAGGTACACGGTGCCAAATGCCTTGACCGCGCCAGCGGCGAAGAGGTGACCATTGAAGCCGGGTTCGTCATCAACGCCGGCGGCCCTTGGGCGGGCCAGATCGCCGGGTTGGCTGACTGCCATGATGTCGAGGTGGTGCCGGGCCGTGGCGTCATGGTGGGCATGAACCACCGGCTGGTGAACACCGTCATCAACCGGTGCGTCTACCCAACCGACGGCGATATTCTAGTGCCCGTCCACACCATTTGTGTCATCGGGACGACGGACACCGCCGTCGATGACCCCGACAACTTGGTAATACCGCGCGACGAGATCGACGCGATGCTGGACGCTGGCGAAGTGCTGGTGCCGGGGTTCCGGCAGGCGCGCGTGCTGCACGCCTGGGCTGGAGCCCGTCCGCTGATTCGGGACAGTCGGGCTGCGGATGGTGACACCCGTCACATGAGCCGGACGATGGCGATCATCGATCATCAGGCACGCGACGGGCTGGGCGGTCTGCTGACGATTGCTGGCGGCAAACTGACGACCTACCGCCTGATGGCTGAAAACGTTGTGGACGCCATGGAGGCCCAACTGGGCAGCAGCCACCCCTGCCGGACGGCAGACGAGCCTGTACCTGCGGCGGCATCTGGACACCACTATGTGGTAACGCATCGGCTGGCTGAGCGCGAGTCCGAGGCTCTGGAGGCACCCGACGACCCAGGCGACCAGATCGTCTGCGAATGCGAATTGGTGACGCGCGCGATGCTAGAAGATGTCATGACGGCCAACCCTGATGGGCAGTTCGACGACTGGCGGCGCCAGTTGCGTATTGGCATGGGCCCTTGTCAAGGCGGATTTTGCGGGTTGCGCATGGCTGGCATCGCGGTTGAGGACGGCGTCATGGACGCCGCCCGGGCGACGGCGCTGCTGAGGTTGTTCCTTCAGCACCGATGGGCAGGGTTGTGGCCCACGCTGAGCGGAGCCCAAGCCCGTCAGGCAGCGTTGGACGCGGCGATGTACACGGGTAGTTATGGCCTTGGGGACGCTCCACGAGATGTGCCGGCTCAGTTCGTAACGGCAGGGGTAGCATCATGAAGCGCGTCGTTGTGGTGGGCGCCGGCCTGTCCGGTCTGGTGACATCAACGGCCCTGGCAAGAGACGGGTTCAATGTCACGTGTGTGACGTTCGGTGTTGGCGGCCTGCCGCTGGGCTCCGGCGTGATCGATGTGTGTGGATACAACGCTGACAGTCGGGTTCCAGCCGGCCCGAGCACACAGACGCCGTACTCGACGCACAATCAAGTAGGTGGTCGCGTTGGGCAGGCGTCTGCGCCGTCGCCAGCTCGAACCGGCTTCCGCCCGCCATACCACCGCTCCTCCGCTTCGCTGGAGCACCCCTATGCTGCGATCGGCGCTGACGCCGTCCAGGCCGGTTTGGCGTTGCTGCTCGAATTGGCTGGGCCTGACCTGCTGATTGGCGACCCGGACACCGACGTCATGCTGCCTACGGCACTCGGCATGACGCGTCCGGCGTGTTTGTACCCGCCCAGCATGGTGGCCGGGGCACACGACTGCGCAGCGGTTATCGTCGGTTTCAAGCGGCTGCGTGATTTCTTCCCGCAGTTGATTGTCGGCAACTGTGGAGGCCGGGCAGCGATGGTGGACACCGTGGCGCGGCCGGGTGAGGTGACGTCGTCGCCCATGGTGTTTGCGCGGTTCTTTGACACGGACGAGGGGCGCCAGGCCTTGGTTGCAGCTTTGCGCCCGGTCGTTGGGGATGGCGAAACGGTCGGCTTACCCGCCGTCCTCGGGTTGGACGACACGACAGCCTGGCGCAAGATTGAGGACGCGCTGGGGCAGCCGGTGTTCGAGATTCCTTTTGCGCCGCCGAGTGTGCCGGGTTGGCGTCTGAACAACGCCCTGGTGCGGGCTGCTCAAGCGGCTGGTGTTCGGTTACGTCGTGGCGTCAAGGCGATTGGCGTCGAGCAGACACATGGACGAGCGACGGGGGTCGTCGTCACCAGTGCCGGGCACCCGACGACACTGCCAGCCGACGCGGTGGTGCTGGCCACCGGCGGGTTGAAATCGGGCGGCATCATGATGGACGACCACCAGAAGTTCAGTGAGCCGGTGATGGGCTTGCCGCTGGCCAATGTGCCCGAGGTACCCTTCGTGGCCGAGGTCTTTGCATCGCAACCGGCCTACCTGGTGGGGGTGCGGGTGGACGCGGCGATGCGTCCCCTGGACGACGACGGCAATGTCGTGTGCGGAAACGTCCACGCCGTCGGCGGATTACTTGGTGGGTCGATCCGCTGGCAAGAGTTGACGGCTGGCGGCATTGACGTCGGCTCAGCGGTGGCTGCGGCTGAGGCGATCGGGCAGGAGCTGGCATGACGAAACATAAGCACGAAATAGGAGGTGGGCTCCAGCCGGCCCCGAGCACACAGACGCCGTACTCGACGCATGGTCTGGGTGGGCGGTTACGACTGAAGGCGTCTCCGCCGTCGCCAGCTCAAACCGGCTTCCGCCCCCTGTATCTCCGTCATGCTGAGCGGAATGAAGTGGAGTCGCAGCATCAGGCTAGATCCTGCGGCTGCGCGCAGGATGACGGGGGTTGGGCGGCGCAGGATGGTGGTAGCGCATTCGCCCGCGCCAGTCTTGATCAATGCATCAAATGCACTATTTGTGAGGCGTCGTGCCCGGTGGCAGCCGTCACTCCGCAGTTTCCCGGGCCTAAGTACATCGGCCCCCAAGCCGAGCGCTTCCGTGCGGGCGGCAGTGTCGACCACTCACTTGACTATTGCTCGAGCTGTGGAACCTGTACGTTGGTTTGCCCGCAGGGCGTCAAGATCGCCGAGTTGAACTCGCAGGCTCGGGCCGTCATGAAGGCCGATCACATGCCGCTGCGTGACAAGCTGATCTCGCAGACGACGCTGATGGGGCAGGTGATGACGCCGGTGGCGCCGATCGCCAACGCGGCGCTGGCTTTCCAGCCTGCGCGAATCGTCATGGAGAAGACGGTCGGTGTTCACCGTCATGCTCCCATGCCACGGGCCAATCCGCAGACATTTGAGTCCTGGTTCAGGCGCCACAAGCGCGTCTACCCCGTCACCCAGCGCAAACCGGTGGTGTTTTTCCACGGCTGTGCCGGCGAGTATTTCGAGGTCGCGACGTCGAAAATGTCCGTCCAAGTGTTGGAGTACCTCGGCTACGAGGTGATTGTGCCGCATCATGGATGTTGCGGCTTGGCCCAGCAATCGAATGGTCTGTTCCATGAGGCGTCTGCGGCCGTCCTCAAGCTATGTGACCAGTTGAGCTCGGCCGGCAAGGGTTTGACGATCATATCGTCGTCGGGGTCTTGTACCGGGATGCTGAAGCACGAGGCGCAAGAGATCATGGGGGTGGACGACGAGCGCCTGCGTGATGTGGCCGTCCGCATCCGCGACATCATGGAGTTCCTCCGCGAATTGCACGAGGCCGGCGAATTGCCGCTTGGTTTTAAACCAATAAACATGACCGTGGCCTATCACGCGCCCTGCCAGTTGAAGAGCCAGGGCATGGGCTATCCGGCGATGGACGTGCTGGCGTTGATCCCTGGACTAAAGGTGGTCGAATCCGGGTTCGCCTGCTGCGGCATCGCCGGGACCTACGGTTTGAAGGCCGAGAAATATGACATTGCCCAAGCCGTTGGCCGTCCCCTTTTCGACATGGTCAAAGCGACAAACCCGAAGCTGGCCCTCTGCGACACCGAGACTTGCCGCTGGCAAATCAGCCAATCGTCGGGCGTCCCAACCCGTCACCCAATCGCAATGGTCCACCGGGCCTACGGACTGTAGGCCGAGGCCCATAGATTGTTGGGCCGGGTAAGCTGCGATTTGAGCGGGTTAGCCACGGTGGCATTGCTCTAATCTGACGGAGGATTACATGGCGATTCCAATGCAGTCCGTCGGCCCGGTTCGCGTGTGGGCCATCGCAGTAGCCGTTTTCGGGCTTTGCTTGAGCGGGTGTGGGGCGTCTTTAGCATCGTCGGATTCCTCTGCCGACAACGCTGGCATTCCGACCGCCATACCTGCACCATCATGGCACGATACAGGCGGTGGACCGCCTGTCGTCACCCCAACAACTGCTATCAGTGTTGACGAAAGCAAATGCTGGGTACCCGGGCTTGCTGTCACGGGTTGTGCCGACCTGATCAGCGTCAGTGGGCGCACCCCTGCCGGCATCAGTGACGACACCCTGACTAACGCGGTGCTGGTGCGGGCCCACGGGGCTGAGCCGGATGGCAGGCTCAGCGTCTACATGGAACTGGACAAATGCCCCACATTGTCCATTAATGCCCGAATTTCCGGTGACGTTTGGTACCCCGAAGATGTGACATATCCGGCGATTCTCTGCGGCCCCCTCGCGGGTTCGCCTGGTGTGACACCGACCGAGCCGACCAACTCTCACGAGTGGGTGACGGGCCTCATGAGCAACCCGTTCAAGGCCGCCGTCCTCGGTGACACCATCCGGTTCACGTCCGTCAGCGACGCGTCGTCGATCGACTTTCACTGGGCAAACTGACCCAGTTCATTCGAGACATAAGATTCACAACCCTCCGCCTCGACGCCCTCTTCTAGGTGGATCGTCCTCGAAGCGGTGATCCGCGGCGCAAGAATGCTGTTCTGGTGCCACCCAGCACCGCCTCGACCCTGCAACCCAGCCACCACAACTCTCCACACCGTCGGCCACAAAAAGCCGGTAGTGGGTTACAGCGGCAGCATCGACGCGACGTCGACGGCATGGGCGCCGGAATAGCGCACCAACCCGGCTTTGACGGCGTCGTCCCACGTCACGGCCCCCACCGCGAGCCGGACGGCCGTCTCCGGCGAGAACTCGACGACATTGGGAGGCGTGCCGCGGTGATGGGACGGGCCAGTCCCGTCCAGCGCCCCCACCTGCGCCGCCGCGAAGGGTGGCACTCGCACCTCTATGGTGTGGCCTGGGTGGGCCGCAGCCAGTGCCGCGACAACCGCCCGCGCCGCTTCGGCCAGGTCGTCCCGGCTTACCGGCACACCGTCAGCCAGCAAGGACGCGACGTGCTCGATGGACGGGTTCATGACTCAAGAGTAGACGCCCCGCACCGCCGCATTAGCAATGTCACCCGCCACTCTTGACAGTGACATCATTTTGATGTCATACTGATGGGTATGGACATCACACCATACGTTGAGCAGATCACCAGCGCCATGACAGCAACGGCCGCTGCGCTGCCAGAATCAGACCAGCAGTTGGCCGCCCGCCTGACGGCGACCATCGAGCCGTCCACCCGCCTGGCCTTCATGGAGGCTATGAGCGCCGCCGCCGCTGAGATCAGCGCAGCCCTGCCAGGCGCCCAGCCGGCACAGGTTAACGCCCATCTAGTGGGCCGCGACATCACCTTCGACGTCGTCACCGCTCCGCCCGCCTCGACGTCGCCACTTGACGACGACAACTCAGCCCGCATCACTTTGCGTCTGCCCGAGACCGTCAAGGCCGACGCCGAACGCTGCGCCGCCGCCAGCGGCCAATCGCTGAATACCTGGCTAGTCGCCACCGTCCGCGCCGCTGCCCAAGCCGACCGGGCCACCTTCTCTGGGGCGGCCGCCTCATTCGCATCCAACTGGACCAGCCGCGTCAACGGCTGGATCTGACCTTAGGAGCCACATCATGATCAAATCATTCGATACCGCCGAACCAATTCGACTTGTCATTCGCCAGACGGCCGGCCCAGTGATCGTCACCGCCGGTGACCCTGGCACATCAATCGTCGAGGTCGCCGGCCCCAGCGAGGACGACTACTGCGTCAGTTTCAAAGACGACCTGCTGACCGTCGAAGCACCCCGATCGCTGATGCTGTTCAAGTTCCGCGAGACTGCCATCACCGTGACGGTGCCAGCCGGATCCACCGTTGATATCGCTGCTGGCGCGGGTCGCGTTGAGCTAGTGGGAGCCTTTGGCAAAGGCACCATCAAGACCGGTGCCGGCGACATCCACATTGACCAGGCCGCCGGCAACACCAAGGTGCAAACCGGCGCCGGCAGTGTCCGACTGGGCAAAGTGAGCGCCCCCACGCAGGTCTCGTTGGGTGCAGGCAACATCACTGCCGAAGACGTCACTGCCAACCTTGACGTCACCGCCGGCCCGGGCGTCCTCAAGGTGACGCGCATCAGCCGCGGCAACCTGACGGCCAAGGGCACCGCCGGCGATATGACTATCGGCGTCGCCCCCGGCGTCCCCACCTGGACGGACTTGCACACCATCGGCCGCATCAGCTCGACCCTGCCGCCGGTCGGCAGCCCAGCCGACGGTCAGGATCACATCGAGTTGCGGCTGACCACCGCTGTGGGTTCAATTACGCTGCTGCCTGCGTAGACTTTCGTCTTGACGAAAGGATCACCATGGCAACCCCTCATATCTCTGCTGAACCCGGCGACTTCGCGCCAGCCGTTCTCATGCCCGGCGACCCCAAGCGGGCCGAACGTATGGCCGCTCAGATTCTGAAGGACGCCAAACTGGTGACGGATGTCCGCGGCATTACCGGTTTCACAGGGGCATACGCCGGGGACGGGCCGAATCACGGCCGTCCGCTGTCAGTCATGGCCTCGGGCATGGGCATGCCGTCCATTGGCATCTACTCCTTCGAGCTATACGGGCAGTACGGCGTCGAGCGCATCATCCGTGTGGGGACGGCCGGCGGCATCGCCGACGAGGTGTCGGTGGGGGACGTCGTCATCGCGACCGGCGCCCACACGACGTCCCAGATGAACGAGTTGCGCATCCCCGGCACCCACTTTTCGGCCGTCGCCGACCTGACGATGGCGGCGGCAGCAGCGGCGGCAGCCCACGGGGACACCCATGTTTTCACCGGCACGATCCTGTCGGAGGACCACTTCTACTTCAAGCTGCCAGGCCAGTTGGAGGCCCTGCGCGCCCACCACGTCCTTGCCGTCGAGATGGAGGCCGCCAGCCTGTACGGCGTGGCCGCCAGCTTTGGTAAGGCGGCCCTGGCAGTGCTGACCATCTCGGATCACCTGTGCAAGGATGAACCCCCGATGACGTCAGACGAACGGGAAACCGCCTTCGAAAGCGCCCTAGAACTAGCAGTCGCAGCGGCCTTCGCGTGAAACTGTCAGAATGGCAAAGGGACCTTCAGCGCGGAGATAGGTTACGCATTGAGGGAAGCGATCCATTGGACGACCATCACGAACTGATGGTCGCACAAACCCTCGGCGAATGCACCTACAGCTTGTGGGTCACCTCTGGATACAAGGCCGGTCTGGTGCTGTGGGTTTTGCCAGAGGAAGCCAACGCAGTGCCATGTGGGGTTGACATCAACTGGGCGAAACACAATTTCGCCACCGGTCTGATCTGGCCCACAGACCGACTTGAGGTGTTTCCCCAGGACCACGGGCGTTAGGTTTTCGTTCGATTCAATTGGACACCAAGCCGGCAATTGGTTCTAGTTCTCACTTGACATCTTTGTCTAGATTAGACTAGAGTGACCCAATGCCGACAAGAAGCGACATCATCAAAGCGATCCAACAGCAAGCCAAACAGCAGGGCGTGCAGTGGTTCGTTGCCCGCGAAGGCGGCAACCACACGATATTCTGCCTGGACGGTGTGATGATTCCGATCGCCCGGCACCCGAACGATTTCGGTCCGCGCTACGCCGAGATCGTCTACAAGCAATGTGAACCAGTATTTGGGAAAGGATGGTGGAGACGATGAGCACCCAGGTCAATGCTGAGGCAAGCCGTGACGGCAGATGGTGGCTGGTCTATGTTAGGGAGA
>Ga0123357_10012973_pt1 | contig 10775 bp, 10 predicted proteins | sample TergutEmb28metaG_FD_89873 | JGI IMG/M metagenome (GOLD analysis project Ga0123357, IMG submission 89873) | Embiratermes neotenicus P4 segment gut microbial communities from Petit-Saut dam, French Guiana - Emb289 P4 | ecosystem: Host-associated > Arthropoda: Insects > Digestive system > Gut ...
CTTTTTTTATTTGGTGTTTTGTGGTTGTGGGTATGCCTGAGAGTATAAGCGGGGGCGGGGGGGGGGGGGGCGGGCCGGGCGGGGGGGGGGGGGGGGGGGGGGGGGCGAGATTTTCCGCCCGTCCAGACCGGCTCTGGGGCCCACCCAGCCTCCTGTAAAATGGGTATCTGGCCTTTCCCCGGGGTAAAGTACTGCCGGGGCGTGCTGCTGACCACTCACCCCCTTCTAGTGCCGCGGTCATGGAAGAGTAGAACTATACCTCTACCCACCCTCTGGGCCACACCGCGCCTGTAACGGGATCACTCTATCTTTATATATATATATATATATATATATATATATATATAAACACTGTCACGCGCCTGTAGTTCGCTTTTACATGAAGATGTTTAGAAGCAGTACTCGTGCATACAAAGCGGTACGTAAATAGACGGTCGGAAAGCCTTCATAATCCTGCCCATTTTCCACATGAAACAAAATAAATGTGGATAAGAAGTTCATTAGCAATTCAGTATAGTGCAGGAAGAGACTTTACAGCAACCGGTTTGGAAGAAAGAACCTCGCAGAACGAAAGCATATATTTTTACACAGGACAGACATTTCAAACCTTATCAACGAATATGGTAGAATTCCATGTTGTTTAAAGTTACGGAAGATAAACGAAATTGCTAAATACGTAGGTTGATATTCATCCGGTTTTTCTGTTACAAAACGCTAGAAGTGCTGATAATGCTGAAATGCTACGAACTGCCATGGCTACACCGGGTAACCACTCTTTCTGCCTTCGTATGACATTCTCATAACTGCGGTTTACTTTAACTAGAACTCCTCAGGGCGAAAATTTAAATATGTAAAAACTGAACATGCCACATCACGTACTAATAGCTACATATACGCATTTGGAAGTCAGTTTATCGCCGAGTTCTTACACGAAGGCCCGGCTTTTAGTCTTTGTTTATACACTAGGTAACAGTGTGTTCTCTACAGTGTAATTTACTGCAGTAACGTTCTTCGTTGTTACACGAATCTTCGGAATTAGACGACAAAATTGGCGGAAATGCCACTGATGTACCGCCGGTTGTCTCTGTGAAGGGACCGGTGGAACCATGCCGCTCTATCCCTGCGTATCAATATTGCACAGTTTCGTCTGCCTCTTATTAATATACTGATGATTCTACATCAATACGCGTATAGTGTTATACAATTACATGCACTAGGTACGGAGTGTCAAGTGAAATTCCTATAGTTTCGTAAGCATACTGAGAAATTGTCATCTTTCATTGTAAGACGAATGTTCCGAACATCTTATACACTTTCGCATTAGTAGGCATCTAACAAATTACAGAATTGTATCTGCTTTGTCTTTACGCCCTGCCTGTGTGACAGTTATCGGAAGTAGCTTAAGTGTTATTTGGGGAATTTAATTTTGGAAGCGTCCCAGGTTAGGGAGAAGAAGAAGGCGACGACGAAGAGGAGAAAAAAGTGGAGTGGATAATGAGGGACTATGTGTAATATAAGGAAACAATATTTGGAGGCTCTGAAGGTTCCCAGGCACTGCCCGCTCACCCTTCTGGCAAGGGTTAGTTGGGGGTATGGAAACACATTGAGGTGTAGAAGGCAAGTGACAGAATGGTATGTTTTTGGTACGCAGCAGACCATAGAAACTGAGCAGTAACTGTATCGGAGTTGATTTTTGGTAGGATCATGGGGAGGGGCTCATGGTGGAGGAATTTTGGTAGTAAGGTTGTGACGCTGCGTTTGGGCGGAAAAGTTGCAGGTTTATTTGTGTAAACAACATTTAGACAATTCAATATTTAAACTCTCAGCTCCTGCCGCACACCAAACGTATTGCAGCTCAGAAAACAAATTTGTCGGTTAGGGTTATTCAGAAAAATACTCGCAGTATGTTCACAGAAGTATGAAACCTGTAAGAATGTACAGAATACAGTCTGTGGGCAAAATGCATACAGCTTTAAAGTTACAGCAGGTGGCAAGCAGGCCTGTAGAGAAGTACAACAGTTCGAAGTGTTGTTAACAGAGTAGCTGCTGGAAGTCGAGTAACTCAGGAGCGGTAATCTCTATTCTGCCCGATAGGACAGCAAAACAGTTCAGATAAGCGTCTTACGCCATGAGATAAATTCCATTCACGTAAACCGCACTGTGTTATCAGCCTGTCTGCGGATGAATGGAGCAAGCAGCCTGGGAGAGGGATTCCTGAGTTCCGACTACCCCCCACCCTGCCACCCCCACACACAATACATTCAACAGCAATTTTTTTTATTCAGTCAGTCATGACAGGCCCTCTATGCCCCTGTCCTGGCTCGAACTCCGGATCGTTTAGGCTGTAGACTAGCCCCTACACCGACTAAGCTATTGAACTCAAACCCGAATAAAACGTAGACAGAATATTATTAAAATAGATCCTACAAGAGTGTGATGTGAGGACATGAACCGGATTCAATTGGTTCGGGTACCATAACGATCCATTTAAGGAAGCCGTTTATTGACAAGTTTTCGGTTAGGTTTCAAGAGTGCACTGCGGAGATGAAGATGTGGACTACAGCGATTTTGACTTCGACTTTTATGTTACTCACACGGTGCATGTTCTTACAATCAATATAATGCACTTAATACAGCACAAAACAAGTACCAAACTTCTACATGCACCGGAGTGCCATCCTCAAAGAGTCTTCTAGAACAAACTAATACAAGTCCCACGCGCAAACCTACATACTGCAATGCAATGCAACACAAAACCTAGGTTAGCGCGTTGGACTTGTATTCGTTTGTTCTAGAACTCCCTGCGGATGGCACCCCGGTGCCCAAACATGCAGGTGTTTGATACTTGTGTTGTGTTCTGTTAAGTACATTTGTTGGTTGATATATTGATTGATTTTTGTTTGATCTGGAACAGAACTTCCATCCAGCTTCATATGAAATTCCAAGGAAATAGAATCATTATACTAAACTAGGAATCGGATTCATCCAGAAGAGGAAGTAGTGGCACACAGATCATTTGAAACAAAGACAATATGCACATTAGCAAACTGGGGCGCAGTGCGCGACAGGACTAACTGCTCCATTTTTTCCGTATAGGCATATTTTGCTCTGTCCGTTTGGTCGTCGGGTTTTACTTAACGCATACATTGATAGGACAGTTCAGTTATGTCTCGACTGTGCGAATTTTCGTATATTTCATTTCTTCTTCAGGAGTCATTTTCTAATTTCCTCGCAAGCCTTCACATGTCATGTGAAGACTGTGAGGAATTAAAGCATTTACATGTCTTAAAAAATTAATTGGACACAGGAGTTTATTTGGCCAGTGAAAACTGTAAATGTCTGACACGTCATAATTTATTGGCCCATACGTTTAAACAGGCATTTAAATGATGGCAGACACACACATAAACGTGTCAACCCGCTTAATCCTTCAGTGCCCGCCTCGACGTACTCTACGGGCCTCTACTTCCTCACATTCTGCCGCCCTCCGTGCGCTGCACGGTTGCTATTTACCATAAATTTAACACCTCCTTGTCATGGCCGTTTGTTTGAATGAAAAAAAAACCCAGCGTCACTGAAGGATTAAATTGATCGAGTCTGAAGGAAATAAGCAAGGAAGAAATGACTGCGAGCATATCTGGCAGGCCATCGAGCGATTGTACTTGCATGAACAACATGGTTGGACCTAACGGCAGTGATAGTGATAATAAATTTTTCAGACGACCCCTTACTCCTCCGTGTCACATCGCACCCCCCGGCCCCGCAAATAACGTAAAATAATTTGTCTGCAGTTTGTGCAAAAAGCAAAGACGTCTGTTTATAATGGCAGTCCATGAACACTGTGGAAATCAAAGGGCCACAGCAATAATGTAGGGCAGATTTAGCGCACCCCACCAAAGGTATCTCTACGGTGCCGCAGTGGTGGGGCTGAAGTGGTCAAACGATACCGAGAGCTATCCCGACGGTAGCACAGCTACTGGCGGGGTCTCCCATGCAGGCAGACCAAGGGTGATGACCCAGGCTAAATGGGATACTCCGGTCCTCGAGGTTGCGGGCTGGACGTAGTGCTAATAACGCCACCATGCAAAACCGAACGGATATTCCTGAACGAACCAGGCGAGGAAAAAGGAATAATCAGATGTTCATTTGTACATGGAATGTATAGTGTGTGAACCCGGCAGGAAGCCTTAGAAATAAAAAACAAAGAAAGACATGTTTGGATGATGGTGGAAATGATCTGAAGAAAATGGGTGTTACAGGTTTGAGAACAACAGGTAGGGATACAGGCGCCTGGAAAATGATCTTGCAGGAGGCCAGGATTCAACAGAGGCCGCAGAGCCAGTGAAGAAGATGTGGTAGAAGTCTAGTCTCTCCCACACCACGCAAATCATGCAGAACAAGGGGCATCCTCATAAGAATTCATACAGATGTACGCGGCGAAATGTTGTGTTGTTCCCTCTCCTGCTGAGTACGTCGGACAAAAACCGTAGCGACCAATGTGTCTGTAAATACGTAAGTGCCGTGTCTGCACATACAAGTAACGACAGAGATACTGTTGAAACCTTGAAAATAGACGTCATATTTGAATTGTACGTGCGCTTCACACTTTACGACTGTGATATTCACAACTGTTTGCCGCGAAAATCGCACGGGAAACCAAGCCATCGTAACATCCGGTGTGGATGTATGGGACTGACCAGAGAGACGTTTCCCTTTTCCGGCCTCTAGTGACGTCATTCAGCAACAAATAAACAACGAAGAAACTTTTTACCATCACGCAGAGCTCCTTCTGTATCCAGTAAGCCACAATCTTTGTACAAGCCAGTAATCAGACCTATATAAGACATTCATATTGCTTTACAGATCGTATACAGCCAACTTCTCTTGATGGAGCATTGTCTTTAAGTCGCCCGCTTTCCGACAGTCCTCATGCAGGATTTTACTGGTTTTACTCAGTACTCGCTGCATACTGTTGCAGTCTTCTTCCATATCCTTACCTAGTCGCCATTCATGACCATACCTTCGACGCTACAGTAATCACACAGCTAATGTCTACAGTTCACGAAACACTGCTATACGAGATCAGTCGGTCTACCCCAGTGGGTACAGAGCAATGTTTGAAAATCGGCTTCAATGAAACCAGCTGCGCTCAAAAACGACACTTCTTATACTAGTTTGATAAGTACGAACATAGAGGGCTGAAGAAAACAACGAAATGCCAAACCGCGGTATATGGCCGCTGCCGGTAGGCTAGGTATTCTAATAAATAAACCATATTATTCATTTTCTGTTTAACACAAAAAAAAAATCCGTTAAACGCGAACATACGTTACATTCGACACTTAAGGAATTTACAGCGGTTCTGTTAAAAAGAAACTGCTGGTAGCAGTTGAAAATTATGGGTTATTAGTGAGTCCATTCACAGGACGTTAATTCAATTTCATTCTCTCAGATACTCCTGGTGGGTGAGGTAATTAAGGTTCACATTTCATCCAACCTAGCAGGACAATGGGCGAGGGCTTTGGCTAGTCCGTTATGGGTCACCTTTCATATCTGTGGAATTGTGCAATGACAAACAGCTTTCGTATTACCTACCATTCTTCGGCCACTAAAATTAATCTGAGAGCAAGAACGGGCACTTTAGATTCTTAGAACTAAGATATTTTCGTGGTTCCACGTTCGTACTTCCACGGTCGCCCAGTTATTCAAAAAAAATTGCCTGCTTTTTATAACGTTCATTGGCCCCAAAATTTCATCATTTTCACAAGAGTCTGCTAACTGACCTCTATCCCAGAGCTGGATTAATCCAGCCCACAGCCTCACACCACGTTTCAAAGAGTTCACCCCAACCATGTGGGACATTTCGCCATGTGCTAATTTTCAAACTCCAATATGGACGACCACCCCTTGTCGTCATTTCGCGACGGATATGCTTTTAATGTATCTATAAGCAGCTATCCTCCACAGACTCATCTGGGAGACAACCTGCGGACGTGCCGTGTCGTAGTGATAAAAACAGTTGATTTGGTTTACACAACAAAAAATCCCTAAACATTTTGGAGTGTTTCAACAAACCTGTTCAAAATACTGAGAAAAATTCCATTCCACTTGCTTGTTTTCCTCATAATTATTGATATAAACCTACTTAAAGAAGTATAAAAAACAAAGTTGACACAAAATAATTATTGCTCTCCTTTCGGCGTCCACCCCTAACCCCTGCCCTCCCTCCTGCCACAAATTACCCTTCCACACTCCACATTAGTAGCCAGCCTATGCATTACAGAATCAAGAAAAACTGTCAAGACAGCCGGCATATAATAAGAAAAAGCAATCTGAATTATGGTGTGGAAATATTTCCCAGCTACGACAGCCTGGGATGGGAGGGGGGTCGGTGGTTCGATGTAACAACGAGGTCAAAGGTTGGTCCACAGTCCATGGCCGCACGAACACAGCGGGCTCGTTTCCATGCCCTTTCTGCTTCCATTGTCGGACGTCATAATAAGTAACTGGTACTGCATATACAGTTACAGAAACCATTGCATGATAACAACTATAAATAAAAGTACACAGTACAGCGGCCAGCGGCCAGCAGCCATGATGTGCTAGGAGACCAATTTTACTGGAAGAGAAAGGATGTACAGCACTCTCGCTTAGCACGTGGGAAATTACAAAATCCCAGTCTAGGCCCCAACAATCAACGTTTTTCGGAACCCTGGACAGACACTGGTTACACTAACTGTATGGAGACGAGTTCCAGTTCTGGAACTAGAAGTGCATAGGATAATCATGAAGTTCCTCGAATTTCACTAGAATCCGATAACTAATATCGTGTTTACAAACGCCAACCATGAGCCAAATGAACCCAGCCACACCCTTCCACCCTATCGTAAATTTCATTTCAACATCTTACTCATTCCATCTCCTACGTCCAGTCTTTAACATACCACAACAATTCTATCAGGCGTTGGCAAGCTCTGGTTTTCATGACATGTTACTTCAACCTTACAGTTGTAAACATCCAAGCCATAACCTCCAGTTGGCAATGAATGCTCTGACCAAGTGTCACGTATCGTGAAACTGCATGCTGCTCTCACCGACCAGACCTCAAGTGAGTCAATTATTTGCTGCTCATTGAATGCAGATTGAAGGTTGATGCAATGATTCAGCAAAGCCACGGATAAGTTCAGCTGCTTCTGACGAAGATGTAAAAAACGAATTTTCCTAGAAGTTACTGGATATAAAAAGAGCAGTTCCCAAATTACTCGGTCACTAACCGCGTGACAACAAATTTTGGACGCCCCAAAAGGAGAAGCACAAACCAAACAGCGAAAAAGCCGTAGAAAATAAGAAAATAAGGATGAACTGTTCTTCTGCGTCATTTGTACACAGCGCATAGAACGTACAAATACTGAACATGGCGCCGGCCCGTGCGCTAGTATCTAAAGCCGCCGATTTAGATAGGAGCCTACTTTACATTACGAAATACAATTTTGAAAGTTTAATTATGGAGTGTACACATCAACACCGACCAATGAACACTACTTTATACAAATTTCAAGCTGAATTCCTAAAACTAAGAAGAAAATCTCATCAAACAGTTAGACCGTGAAATGAATGGAACATGAATCTCATCAAGATGTACGTAGTACATTTATTATTTGAAACCCTTTTCGATACGCTGCCTATCTAGTTAAACGAAACAAACACAATTAATGATTCCTTACTGTGTGATACCTGAAGAGCAATTAGCTTTGTAGCAGTAATTTGTATACGTAATAAATCTGGGTCACTGAACGCCCGATGGAAGACTGGATGAATGGATAAATAAATGGAAAAATTGATGGTTCGCTGAATGCATAGAGATGGACGAACGAAAATGGATGAACATGGACGTAATACACGTGGATGAATATGGGTGGGCGAATAAATATACGGACGAATGAATAAAATTACTAGATATACTGATCAGTTGATAGACGGGTTACGACAAAGCAGGAAAGCTGTCACACACAGCGATATTACATGGCTTTTGGGACGTTACGTGACGACACTGCACACGCTACGACCAATGCGTGAGGACGATGTCTGTGACAATAAGCGAACACGAGAAGACATCGGTACGAGCAGAAAGAGAAGTTTAACACAGAGAACTCCCTACAAGGACCATCAGCTCGTTCAATTGCTTCCACATACGCACAACACAGCACAAATTACCCCACTGTTAGTTGTAATTGACACCCAGGTACGACTTCCAACCTAAACGACTATCAGCACAGTTCCCCAAAGAAAATTTTGGGTTCAGTGGTTCACGAACCTGGGTCTGTCTGTTGCGTCGTCTGACCACTTCTAGTCATCATAATCATCAGTCATCATCGACATCTATCTTCGCTTCCATCACAATCGCATTAGAAATGCGGAAAGTGAACTGTGCAAAACAACAAGGTTCAAATGCCTGTCCTGTGAATAAAAGTTTCGCTAAACCACGTGTGTAATTTATGACTCTGTGTGTAGTTTTCGTTTTAAAAGTCATTTAATGTAAATTTCCGGATTTATTTTAGATACTCGGAATGTCGGAAACGGAAACGTAAGAGGGACCGAACAGGCAGAAAATCTCTTGAGCAAATTCAACCGGCGTGTGCTTTCCGCCCTTTCTTCGAGAAAAATGTGTTGGTGTTTAAACATTGAGGGCACCGTTGTGGGCGGTGTTGTTTGTCGGATTTTGTTTGCTTCATTCGGGACGTTAAACCCAGGTCACAGCGAGACGGCGTCAAGATACCCCAGACAGTTTTTATCTGTCCACCCCAGTAGCACTGGAAGCGTTACAACCCTATCGGTATAGCTCAGCAACGGCTGCAAATAAGATAATGTCAAACACCCCAAAACATATCCTTCAGACAGTGCAAACGTCAGAGAAGGCTGTTTACTTCCGGGATGAAATGGAGTACTTTTATAGAAAAGTTTTTCTTGCGGAGTTATCAACAGTTCAGTTAGCCGAGAAATTCCCCGCCTCTTGCGGGTCCACTGCCACGAGCCCAACAGCCCTCCGCTGGACCTCTACCTCAGCTAGCTGCCTGCAGCCCACGCCCTAACCCTCCGTTTCCGCAACACGTCTTGTTACATACTGCACTCCCATCTAATCTCTTCCGCACAGCCTTACCGACTAACGCTTTGTACTTCACAGTTCTTCCAAACACACTATCTATCTTGTCACTGCGGAGGCGCAAGTTTCGATCCTGGGCCAGCTGGCCTGGGACCTTTTCTTTTCTCCAAGTACGTCGGTCTCCCCCCCCCCCCAGTAATCATTCCACCAATATTCCATTTACCTACCACCGACGCTACATAATTTCAAGCACTGACAGTGGACCTAACCTGAACACACTTCCTCTCTCCATGCACACCGCACACACCCCGACCATCTCATCTTGCTTGGTCTGATCGTCGTAACAATACGCCTAAATGGTAAACAATACCAAATATGACATTTCTCGTTATATAGTTTTTATGCCGTACCCCTGTTACTACAGGTCGGGATAGGGCAGTCGGTATAGCGACTCGCTACGGGATGGGCGGTCTGGCGATCAGAACCCAGTGGGGCGAGTTTTTCCTACCCCAAGGCCCACACAGCTTCCTGTACAGTTTTCCAGTTAACAGCTGCAATAATTGTAACCAAGCGTTGTAACAACTGTTCATGAGATATTGAGGGTCGTCTACAAAATTGAAACACGCATGTTAGTGTTAACAATTCTATTAATGTGGACCGTCTGTGCACAAAAGTAACTTGCTAATATAAAAATTAAACTTTAAAAGTTTCAAGGTATGTGATTCCATGGCAGTGACTGCAATTGATTCAATTCCAGTACTTTCCGGGACTAAATCTGGAAAATTTAACCAAATGATTGTAAAAGTGATGCCAATCAGGAACAGCCCATTGTCACCACTAACCAGCATTTTAAATCACACAGCTTTCACAATTCGCTCGCTGAGCGCAGTCATTCTGAAACAACTACTGCGTTTTAGGGTGGGGGAGGAGGAGGACATTACGTCGTCGCTGCTCCTAATCTGCCAGCGCACAGCCTGAAGTCATGTAAACCTGGCTGAGAAATAGTTCACATACGTGAGACTATACAGAAAACAGAAGAACCAGGAACGTTTTAATAAATATGTATCCCCAATTCCACAAAAATTGTGCTCTAGGAAAGAGGTACTTCATTAGACGACAATTCTGATTGTGTATGGACGTCTTGTTATACAGGAGTAACGCTATGGCCTTGAAAGCGTACGTGGTGGTCCCAAATCTCCGGCGAGGCCTGTAGAGAAAGCACATAGATCCCATCTCAAATACAGGTGTCTGACAATTTCCACTGGTTGTTACGTTTTCGGTTTATAACAGCCTGGGAGACAAATTTATGCACATCTATAACCAGCCACAACACAACATAAAATTCTATCTGGCACAATAGAAATTCACTTACCCTCACAAGATACAACTCCACTTCGGGCTGATGTATTTTCAACAGGAATACATCGGTTACTGGTCATAAAACATCCAACGGTCTGACTTTACCCTGCGAAACCACTATCAAGGTCAAAATCGTACTCCTGTGTAACCGATATTACCTACATCACGTGTCGCACACCAATACTCTTTCCATCAGTGGCGTACCGAGGGGGAGGGGGGTTCAACCCCCCCCCCCCCCCAATCCCACAACCCCCAAAAAAGATGCCAAACCAACCACCATCCATTAAACTCTAAAAAAACGACAAATTATAACACC
>Ga0123357_10012974_pt1 | contig 10775 bp, 5 predicted proteins | sample TergutEmb28metaG_FD_89873 | JGI IMG/M metagenome (GOLD analysis project Ga0123357, IMG submission 89873) | Embiratermes neotenicus P4 segment gut microbial communities from Petit-Saut dam, French Guiana - Emb289 P4 | ecosystem: Host-associated > Arthropoda: Insects > Digestive system > Gut ...
ACCCTTTGACGCCTAATGACCACTATAGTGGTCGTACCGCACCGCTAACCTCTAAACGTTACATTTTATATATTTATTCAACAAATATAGGTACTGAATATTTTTAACATGATATATACTCTCCGTTTTTTTCTCTTCAAAATGCAGTTTTTTTCATAATTCTAACGTATTTGGTTCCTGTTTTATTCACATTTTATATACAGTGTGTGCTAAAATTAAAAAAAAATAATTCCGGCGCCAAACGGTTAACCGTTTGGCGCCGGAATTATGTTCATGTTCCGTTTCTAGTGGCTTAGGGGACGTACCGGGGTGCTGATGAGGCCTTAGCCTGACCAGAAGTGCGATAGGAAAAAAGAATTTATTGATGTGGCTAGGATAGGGACAGGTGGCGGACTCTTTTGACTGTGATAATGAACCTCCAAGTTTCATAAAATTCGCGGAATATAGCTTGTTTCCTTTCTGGTTGGACTAAGGATTTATCAGCACCCCTGTAGATGAAATGTGGTGAGGGTCCGTACTGAATTCTTTTAGAACCAAAACATTAACGAAATTTAAAGTAACAAATTTGTCACAAAACAGCTGTCATCTATACAAGCGGTAGCACTAAATGACACCGAACACATGCTGTTAAAAATATTGCCGTCAAAACGTTTGAGTGCCACAGTTTGCGTAAATACTAGCCAACCTACTCCGTGTGACAGACGTGTTGAGAAACCGTTAGTGTCTCAGCTAGTTGACCAGTTACCCTCCTGTTATGTAACCCGATGCTTCATTATTACATTCACAGTAGCATCTTCTGCACGCTATTCGTAACTAGACGATTCCAGTCGAAATATTCGCATTGTTTTACGTACATATTTAGATAAAGATGTACGGGAGGATTTCCCTGTGCTAAATGTCCATATTAAGGGGATTATGGTCTATAGCAGCGTGTTGCGTTCTTGTGCTTAGGGACACATTGACTGCACGTGTATGGAGGATAGAAGCAGAAGATTGTGTTCATCTGAAACGTTGGTACTGACCTACCACGCTTTTAGGCGCTTTTCCCAAAATTGTGGAAAGCGACCATTAGCGTTCGTCATGCCCATCTGTCTGTCCGTCCGTCAGTCCGCATGGAACAACTCGGCTCCCACTCGAAGGATTTTCATGGTATTTGGTGTTTGAGTTTTTTTTTCCGAAAATCTACGAAAAAGTTCAGGTTTTATTAAAATCTGACCAAAAAATGGCACTTTACATGAAGACCAATACACGTTTTTCATAATATCTCGTTCAACTCTTCTTATAATGAGAACTGTTGCAGAAGAAATTTGTGGAGAAAATCAAAACACACATTTACGTTCAATATTTCTTTTTTCGAAAATCCTGCCCTTTATGAGATAATCTCGAAAATATTGTACAGCCGGACAGGCCACAAATGACAGTGTAATACGGCGCACGAGCAATGAATGCTGGACACTTAAATCTACAAACACACATTCAGAATATGTAATACTTATTGCTTTTCCACAACAACAATAGTTACACGAACGCGTCTCAATGTTACGTCATACGTACATTGCTTGTCTTCTATCTTCTGCATAAATGCTTGCAAATTTTGATCAGCGCACTGATGACGTCATAAGGTCTAAGTAATCAGAGAAGCACAATGAAGCCACTTCAGCAGACGACATTCCTAAATACACGTTGAGCTAATTTTCCATTAAGTTTGAAACATTTTAAAGAGGATCAGGTCATTTTCAGAAGTGGTTTACCAAACATGCACTGTACTCTGATATTTCACACACCAGTTAACAATTCTACATCACGCTGACAAAATAAGCCCCTCAAAACCCATACCACTCATCGCACTCTCTCCCTTGTAGTAAAATATATCTCTAACACAAATCTAGGAGATCGCGTGGAACAGATATGGAAATATATATGGAGGAAAATGTGACGTAATAAAAAATACATAGAATATGTCACATGGTGCTTTGAACGAGGGACCTGATTTTGGCAACAACGAAATAAAGTACAATACTTCATGCACGAGAAATACAATATGAATATTAAAATATGAATATTAAAAGCGTGTGGCAATGACTCTTCTTTTATTTACTGGTTAACATGAAAAACTATTTCTTGTAAGGACCTGTGTTCTTTCCCAAGCAGATGGAATTGATTTTCAAGAAAATAACTGAACAGGAAATAATCTGAGGGAATAAGAGAGAGTGGACTGTGTGACCAATTGGGAAGTGTTTGTGTTTTAATATTCTTCCAACTAACAGCAAAATTGTCACGTAAGAATTGTTTAAAAATTCAGTTTCTGCTCCAAAGCAAAGGGAGTTTTCCTCCTGTACAAAGATCAGTCACTAAATGAATGCTGTTCCGAGGAATAATAGCTGTTTAGTGTGAGAATCGTGAGGAGGACATAAATAGACTGTTTGGAAAAAATGCACAGTATCTGAATGTTAGACGTGTTGTTGCGGATGGCATCCGTGAAATAAATGTGTAAAATTTTCCTTGTCCACACCATGAAGGCATAGAGGGCAAATTTCCTTGTCCACAACATGAAGGCATATAATGCAAGTTCCTTGTCCACAACATGAAGGCATATAGGGCAAGATTCTTGTCCACACCATGAAGGCATATAACGCAAGTTTCTTGTCCACACCATGAAGGCATACAGGGCAAATTTCCTTGTCCACACCATGAAGGTATATAAGGCACGTTTCTTGTCCACACCATGAAGGCATATAGGGCAAGATTCTTGTCCACAACATGAAGGCATATAAGGCAAGTTTCTTGTCCACACCATGAAGGCATGTAGGGCAAGGTTCTTGTCCACACCATGAAGGCATATAAGGCAAGTTTCTTGTCCACAACATGAAGGCATATAAGGCAAGATTCTTGTCCACACCATGAAGGCATATAAGGCAAGTTACTTGTCCACACCATGAAGGCATATAAGGCAAGTTTCTTGTCCACACCATGAAGGCATAGAAGGCAAGTTTCTTTTCCAGACCATGAAGACATATAGGGCAAATTTCCTTGTCCACACCATGAAGGTATATAGGGCAATTTTCTTGTCCACAACATGAAGGCATATAGGGCAAGATTCTTGTCCACTCCATGAAGGCATATAGGCCAAGATTCTTGTCCACACCATGAAGGCATATAAGGCAAGTTTCTTGTCCACACCATGAAGGCATAGAAGGCAAGTTTCTTGTCCAGGCCATGAAGACATATAGGGCAAATTTTCTTGTCCACACCATGAAGGTATATAGGGCAAGTTTCTTGTCCACAACATGAAGGCATATAGGGCAAGATTCTTGTCCACACCATGAAGGCATATAGGCCAAGATTCTTGTCCACACCATGAAGGCATAGAAGGCAAGTTTCTTGTCCACACCATGAAGGCATATAGGGCAAGTCCACACCATGAAGGTATATAAGTCAAGTTTCTTTTCCACACCATGAAGGCATATAGGGAAATTTTCTTGTCCACACCATGAAGGCATATAGGGCAAGTTTCCTTGTCCACACCATGAAGGCATATAGGGTAAGTGTAAATACAGCTGCACTTAGGCCTACCCTCGGAACTAGATGAAAGTAAGTGGTTAACTTCAGGCTGCGGCCGCTTTACACCCGAGTAAATCCCGTTACGCAATGAATAAGAAGCTGCGTGGTTACAAGACCTCGTTCAGACTTTTTGACAAGAGAAAAAGCTCTTGTCCCAACAGCGACTCGAACCCCAGACCGTCCAGTCAGTAGCCTAGTCGCTACATCGACTATCGGTATCAGTGAAGCTCACACAATACTTGTTTATTCAGGGTGACGTTGGATCAGGCTTTCTTCTTCGGAAACTGTTGTGCGAGTAACAGCCGAGTGTCTGAGTTACAGCTTAATACCGTTTATACTGTGAACTATGTTCAGTACCGCAATTTATCTACCAACTGGCGCGCACTGCACCGTGTTTCTTCACTCACATATTACTGGGGTGCTGATAAGTCCTTAGCCCAACCAGGAAGGAAACAAGCTGCGCCTGTCAAAAGTGCGATGGGCAGAGGAATGGATTGATTTGGCTAGGGTAGGGACAGGTGGTGGACTGTTGTGAATGTGGTAATGAACCTCCAAGTTCCATAAAATGCGGGAAATGTAGCTTGTTTCGTTCCTGGTCGGGCTAAGGACTTACCAGCACTCCTATAGCTCTTTCTCCTACGCTTTTCGGTGTTTATTAACACCAACTTTAGGGATCCTCCATCCCACAGCAATTTTCAAAACATGGATCTGTACATAATAAGCGGCAGTCCAGCATTCCTCGTACAGGATGAGCTCACCATACCAAGCTTAACTGCATTTTGCAGGATGAGATCTTCGCTCTTCTGGGATGTTACGCAGCGAATATTGGAAGTTAGATACCGACGTTTCGGGACAACCTATCGGTCCTGTCTTCAAGTTTCAAGCAGTTGGGATCGATAGGTTGCCAGGAAACGTCAGTAACTGTCATTATACGGTGCGTAACATCTCAGAAGAACGAAGATTTCATTTTGAGATAATTGTTTTAAACCGGTAGTTACTGAGGATAAATTCTTCGTTTTACGGAACCCGAAAACGTATTTTGGAATTCAGGTTTAACATAAAAGTTACAGACCTACGTCTAACTTGGGAGTCAGGAGGAGGGCAAATGCCCCCACACCAATATTTGATCTCCCTAAGAATAGTGTTTTTGTCCACTGATTTGAAGAGGAGCAAATAAAAAAGAAAACTTTTTTTTCTGAAAGATTACTAGGTTTGTGTAAAAACAGAAAAACATTAAAAAACCTAATCTTCCCTCATTTCTTAACTTGACTCCGTCGTAAATTGAAGATCCTAATACCTACGGTCACTGTTGTGTTGGGCTCAGTGACATACGTAGCTGTATTGTAGGCACGGAACCACTCCTGCCCTCACGAACTGACGAAACCGAACTCTCCCCGAAATGTTGTGGTCACCCGATCGTAAGGCTTGTCCTGCTCTCCGCACATCAGACAGTTCCTAACGTGAGTCCAACAAAATGCACTTGCAGCTGTGCTTGTGAGCTGCACGGGTCACCGCAGTGCTTACCCTTCGATATTCTGTTCTAGTAGTCGTGACCTCAGTCTAAAGACTGCGACAATGTACGCAGTCCAAGTAAATAGCGTCAAATGTTCCGTGACTAACCCCACGGAACAGATTCCTTCTTCAGCAGCTGATGTTTCTTCAGACAGCCCACAAATTCCTTTCATTGTCGTTTTCACAACAGCCCGCCATTTTGTCCTTTGCCTACAACAGATTATTCAAGGCCACATCATCCAACCTTATTTCTTTTAAGATCAATCTGAACATTAACCCCCATCTCTGTCTAGTTCTAAGTGGTTCTTTCCCACATCTTCTCCCACCAAAACACGATAAGCATTTGTCTTCTCAACAATGCATATTCATCATAATATTTGGTGAAGAACAACAATAATTGTGGGCATACAGATTTTTTCCTTGAGACCTAAGGGAAAGAGAGCGCTTGGAAGACCTAAGCTTAGATGGAAGATAATATTAAAATATATCATCAAGAAGGGGATGGGTAGACAAGGACTGAATTGATCTGGCTCAGGATGAGGATGTGAGGCGCGTTCTTGTGAATGCGGCGATGAACTTTCATGTGCGAGAACTGCGCTCTTCAGCGTTATTACGCAGCAAGTAGTGGTAATTCCTTACCGACGTTTCAGGACAACCTATCGGTCCCATCTTCAAGGGTCAAGAATCCATATAGAAAGCTGGTAACTCTAGTATGAGGTTTATATTGTGACGACCTCCCGCCCGCATTCTTCTATCTGTAAACCCCATACTAGAGTTACCGCCTTTCTTTATGGATTCTTGGTCGATGAAAATGCGACCGATAGGTTGTCCCAAAACGTCGGTAATAAATTTACCACCACTCACTGCGTAATAATAATGAAGGGCACTGTTCTCAGCTACGGCACGGCGGAAGCCTGCAATAACTTAACTTTCAGGTTCCACAACATGAGTGGAATTTCTTGACTAGCTTCTAAAGAACTGCTAGCTTCTCAGGAAGGACTCTTCTCAATGGAGTTAGTTAGTTAGTTAGTTAGTTTGTCCGTCAGTTAGTTATAAATCAGTGTTACACATCGTTATCGACGAGAACCATAAGCTTGTAGTCAGTGAATCCTGCCCACGTGCCTGCCATCTGCCGATTTCCCTATATCTCATTCGCAGAAACGTCACGCCCTCATACGGACATCCACATTTCAAAGACCTTCTCCACTTCGAAGTTTGCACACCAAATTATTGCCTCTCTCAACCTCTGCACCGGAAAGCCACCTAAAGGTGTGACTATACCAGATGCTGTATAATACAGTTTTGACTTCCTGATGATGAGCACATAGTGCTCGAAACATGTAGAGGCATATAATAAACTTATTATAAAACAAGAATTTGTGCATTAAGTTGGTCACTTACTAAGATTATACTGAGATGCACGGTCAGCAAAACATAAAAAAAAATTATTGTATGTCTCATTTCGATTTGCGTGCTACATATCCGCTTGGGCTTATCATTCTTTATATGACACAAAATATTTTAAAAGCCGTCCCCAGAGCAGGGTTTGAATCAGGGGGTCAGTGTGGGCTGCACAACCGGGTTAGGCGTTTGTCGTATTCTGGTGTTGAAACTGCAAAGCAGGGTATAAAAGCCCAGTTCTTGTTTCTTCGGATAGATGACGCATCCCAATTTCAGAGACCAACCAACTAATGTTTTTAGGGAAATAATCTCCGTTTATTGCGTGACTTATACGAAAGAAACGCACAGTACGATAAAACATTTTTGGTATTACAGCACGTGATGCACAGTACCAGCACCTGTGTTTCAAAATACAATCGTTAAAGAGAATACTTTAGTAATATATTTCAAGCGGAACATTATTAATTGTGACTGTTACACTGTAGATTAAATTGCACCGATGTGCCCCTTTTGCATAGAGTTGAATGGTTGGTTGTGTAATGCTGTATTTGAAATACCGGAAGGAAGGCAGCTCATAGTTGGCTTACCCTTAGCACGCCACACTCGAGATGATACCTGTAGATAACGCACAGTGCGTATTCTAGGCGCAGCGGACCGCGTTGTTTGTGTGACAGAAGCTGTACATTCAGCTTCACCCGAGACCAGGACCAACGGATTGGCTACACAGCAGCTCCACTGTCATGTTCAACCTTCTAAAATAATGTGGTTGTTTTGGCATTCAAAACTCTGCATCTTGCCCGCAGAGTGTGTTACGTCTGTTACATGAAATTCTCGTACTGGCTAACTGCACCATATTTAAACACTGTTAAGAGACTGTAGAAGTAGTGTCTTCTTCTTCTTCTTTCCCGTCTTATCCTCATCCTACCCATCCTCCACAAACACTACTGTCCCTTATGCATCGTCTATTCCAATAATACCATCCTCAGTAGCCGGTCTCTAGGTATTGCTTTCCTGTTTTTTTTATTCTCATTATGTTTAAATCCTCTTCAGACTCTTCCCTTTACATTTTACGTGATCTTCCTCTTTTCCTTCTTCCTTTTATAATATAAGTTACTATTTTGTGGTAGTCTTTTTGTTTTGCGTGTTTTACACATGGCAATATCATCTTAGTAGGAGGAGGATTGCAAAATTTGCTACATCTTCCCTTTGTAACGGTCCGTTATTTCCCTGCTTGTTCTCAGCCCCAGCGTTCTCCAATTTTAATATACCCATTATTTGTCTTCAAACTTCCCTTTCAAATATTCTTTGCCCATTCCTTTCTCCCGTGGTTACTGTATATTTCAAAATTTCTGTCCCCCAGGCCAGTGAAGTGTTACATGTTATTTCTATTAATTTCGGTTGTCAAGTTTTAAATACTAAAATGCAATTGTTTCGAAGCCTGTAGGAAACCCACGGTATTTTCTTATGTACTGTGCTCTTTGTAGAACTGCCAATTTGCTTGTTGATTTTATTTATTTTTGTCAAAATTCTCCTCTTATTCTGATGTAATCAGACGGATGGAGGATACTGAAGAATTGAGTAGACTACTGAAGGCTATATGTAAACTAAATGTAGATGTGTTAAAGAAGAATGGCGAAAATACATAACTAATTGCTTCAGAGTGTTCATTATGCTATTCGTTTAGCATTTACAGTTTTTAAGTATAGTTCAGTTTGAAGAGTGACTACACTACACTACCTCAGGCATGACTGAGTAATCGAAGTTCGATCGTTGGTTATGTCAAGATGTGCTTTCTTTCACCACAACTCCCACAGCGGCTGTGGGGCGTCCAGGTTAAGAATGCCTGGAGCGGTACCTTCTTTATTTCGTATACTTTTATATCATAATGTTTCAATAAGCGCAGGGACAACCGTTTACAGGGAGGGTACAGGCTTACATAGCAAGATAATATTAAAATTGATTTTAATTAAAATATTTTAATATGTAAACTAAATTACAGTGGATCAGTAAAGTAGCCAGGCCGTTTCTTTTATAAAAATGATGGGGAATTCTCGGGTTCCATATCAACAAGGGATTCCTTAACAGAGCGGTGAAAGGTGAATTATTAAAATATGCATCATTTGTAAGCTAAATGACGTAATTTTTTTGAAGGGGGCCTTCCCCTTGTGTATCAACATATATATATATAATTAGTACTGTCATACACAACATATATTAAAACCAGATGCTTAATTACAACTGGGTTATACTTGGCGACATGTTTCGGCCGTTAAGCAGCCATCCTCAGGCCAACTTAGAACAATGTTGTTCAGGTACAGTCAAAAATTGTCAATTTTGGACTGTACCTTAACAATATTGTTCTAAGTTGGCCTGAGGATGTCCGTTTAACGGCCGAAACATGTCGCCAAGTATAACCCAGTTGTAATTAAGCATCTGGTTTTAATACTCGTATATGTTGTGTATGACAGTAGTAATTACAATATTTATATGACGTAATGTGGCACCAACAAATTTGTCGACCGACCTTAATTTGATATGGGGACTATAAAGTTGTCTGTATCAGAGGAAATCTGCTCTCGAAGTAGTACATAACAGAACGTTAATTTGTGGTAACTAGTGTGGGTCACAACATTTACGTCACTTGTGTTAACAATTGCCAGTTTAAATAGTTCCTTCCGTAGACAATGATATTGTCACCAGGTCCATATTAATCTTCACCATAATTCCAGTTTTAATGTGACTCTCAGTTAAAATATTTTGGCTAATTGTACCTGGCGGCTATTTCTCAGGTTCGAGGACTAACCTAAAAATTTACGATAAACCACTCACTAATAATGACTTATTTATACCTGTGCTACAGTCTGATATATTCTTCCGAAATATCGTGTACAAGTATAATAAATTGAGTGCATATAAGCCTACCGAACTTCCATGCCCTATCTGCACATTTTAATCGGGTGGATGTGTTTGGTAATAACAGCTTTAATTTTGCGATGCCTGAACTCTCAGGCGGGATAACAAGTGAAATAAACACATTAAAAAGAATTATAACCAATCAGCACGAAACAACTGTCGGACAATTTTCGCAGTGAACTAGCCAGTACTGGAGGTGTTCCAGCCTGGAGTATAGCAGGATTAATTCTACAAATTCTCCAGCTTCGGGCGCAGCTAATATTAGCGAACCTAGGCTGATGTCACAAGGCGGGAGGGTGCCTGAAGTCGTGTGCGCGTAGATCAGTGTGTTTGTGCAGTCAGAGAGGTGGAAGTGCCAGTTTTAGTCTGCTTACGTAACAGCTGCAGTCATGTGACTGAGTTAGGAGGGCCGCAAAATGTGTGAGTCTGAAGCTGAAAGTTGTCATGACAAATGACGGGGACTTTGTGGATGTAATCGTGCTATTATTTTTGTTTACTTGTAGTGTATTTAACGATCTTGTCAGTAAGTTTGAATTTATACCGTTTCGTCGAGTGATCAGACGCTGTGGAAGGATGTGGAAGTGGTTATGGCTTTCTGCATTGTAGCCTACTATCCCGGAATTTGCCTGGACGGGCTGAGGAAAACCACGAAGATCCTAATGAAAAATAACCTTGAACAACAAATTTCAAAACATTTTTTGTATCTGTGAAGAATATGTTATTAATTTTTGTGTTTGTTAGAAGAAGTTAGAAAAGGGACATAAAAATTACTTGGCTCGTTTTAAAATTATAATATTTTACGAAATGGGTTGAAATATTACACGGAACGGTGGATTAAATAAAAAACTAAATACTGTTCAGTGGAAAAGAATGTGTTCAGTAGACTCATTCTGTTTAGGGATAATATTTCCAACATAAATTGAACATCTGCACAGTCTTTTTCATGTAAGTTCGTTATTTAACACAAACAAAATCACAGGTCCCCCCTCCGTTTTGCCTGTCTCTTGCATTCCACGGTAGAGGCATCCCTTGCCAAAGTCCAGCAGTAGTCGACGAGCATAGCACAGTTCCATTTCCCTTGATATCCTTTCTCCATTGAAGAAATGTCTTGATGGAAACGTTCTCCGTGTTCATCACTCACTGCACCGCAATTCTCTGGGAAAAATCCAAATGCGAGTGAAGGAAGTGTATTTTTAGTGACATGTTGCAGCCTAATTTCTGCTAGCTCTGCAAAAGTTTGTTCACAAGTTCCACATGGTTTTGAACCCTACTGTTTCCCAAAAATCCTTTTATTACAAATTTAAAACTGTCCCAAGCCGCCTTTTCGTCCCCTTGAAGGAGCCTGTCGAAGTATTCGTCCTTGATAAGGTCTCGTATTTGTGGACCAA
>Ga0123357_10012975_pt1 | contig 10774 bp, 6 predicted proteins | sample TergutEmb28metaG_FD_89873 | JGI IMG/M metagenome (GOLD analysis project Ga0123357, IMG submission 89873) | Embiratermes neotenicus P4 segment gut microbial communities from Petit-Saut dam, French Guiana - Emb289 P4 | ecosystem: Host-associated > Arthropoda: Insects > Digestive system > Gut ...
CCAGCCCATTCCAGTCCATATACCCACATCCCATCTCCTGGAGATCCATTCTAATATTATCCACCCATCTACGCCTAGGTCTCCCCAGTGGTCTCTTTCCCTCCGGTTTCCACACCAAGACCCTATACACCCCCCTCTACTCTCTCATACGCGCCACATGCCTAGCCCATCTCATTCTTCTCGATTTTATCACCCGCACAACTTCCATCAGACTACAGGGTCCTTATTTACAAGGTCACAATTAAATTTAATTAGGCAACTATTCAGCAGTAACATTAGGTATGTATCCTGTTACAGAAGAAACTTCAATCTATAGGTCTATAACAGTTTAACACAGTCGCCATTCAGTCACACACAATGTTATTACTTGAAGGACACTTTAAAGTATCGCAGAGAATCAGAAGAATATAAATATTTGATTTAAAATCAATCAATGCTCTACCGATTGCTGCAGCATTCCGTTTGCAGTTTATCAGCAGGATACGGACGCTAAGACTGTGTTAATCAAACTGTGTTCCGCGAAACACTGGAGTTTCGCGGGCGACCTCCAGGGGTTCCGCAAAAGCAAATGTTTTGTAATGAAACTGATTAACATGACTGTAATAACGTTAACTGCAGTTTTCCACTTTTCTATCCATTCTTGTGATTAGTCGTGTAACCTGATCAACAACAAAATTTTATTTTTCGTAAATGTGTTTAGAGATTTCATTTTTAAAACAAAGGTTCATGTTTTTACAATAATTCATTTCATCTCTCCACCCCAAATGGTACACTTTTGTGAAAATTTCAGATTAGTCACCAAGGGTTCCACATTCATAAACAGACTGTAGCGGAAAGGTGCTGGCATATTTAACAGTTTTAAAGCCCAGCGGTTACTTTGGGTACCACCAGGTTTAATATTCCGAAATTCTACATGGTGCTAAGGTTGCGTTTGTATGTTGTGTATAGGTCTCAGAACGAAGAGCAGCTTTTGCCTTGTACAATATTAACCCTTTGGCCCTGGAGCTGGACATTTACAGATTAGAATACCATTTATGTAAAATGTGAATATTTTATGAACCAAGAAGTGTAACATTAGGAAATACACGACATTATGTGGAGGAATAAAGGAAGATGGCGAGAGAAAGTCTAAAAACATAATTAAATTTATCTGTTGACTAAATATATAAAAAGCGTACTCTGGGGACTAGCGGTACGCGTGTCCTATAAATAGGATGCATGGTGCGTAAAGGTTAAGTGAGTGGTTTTTCATAATCGAGGTTGAGAGTGTTTACTACGAGGTACGCAATGAGTCCTTACATAAAACAGACATATTAAAAGGCTACAGTGACTGCCGTTCTGTTGTTGGAATCATGTGCTTGAAAATTACATATATATATATATATATATATATATAGGCCGAAACATGTAACCTTTTAAACACACGAACTCTATTGTCTAAATACTGTTGTGTTTCGACTGATACATTATTTTGTATGTTACAGATGATAAATCAATATGACAACCAATCAAGTGAAACCAAATGCTAGGGTTACAATGAGGCCTTCCATAAACCCAGTACATGTACACACCCTGGGCCAAACATAATAAAAGCAGACAACACTAATGCTTCATAACAGCAGATGAATATCTGTAATTGTTCTATCATGGTTTTTGCATGTTATATTTTAGGGCAAAATATTTTTATTTGAGGAATGCTGTCATGTGCATGTCATTTTTTGAGCCGATTATGTCCAATCAGTACATGTGAAAACGAATACTCATTCTTCATAACGTGGTCATTGCACAACAGCACAGCTAAATCAAAAGTGAACTGAATTCTGCAAGATATAGGCATAAGACATTTTAACAAACGACCGACCATTTTAATTTTCAAAAATTTTAAATTTTTATATATTATTGGTACATTTCTGCATGCGTAAGTTATTTTTTTTTATATTTACAGTATTCTATCTTTAAGCACTCCTCTTTGTATTTATGTAAGGCTCCTTGATAATGACCAAGAGGGCCGATATAAGTAGGAAACTAATTATATGCAACTGGGGATTTCCCCCTAACAGAATGCTTTTTTGCTTTCGTTATGTGAAAGCATGTTTAAAATGGACAAGCAGGTATATCGAAAATAGGAGTACTTCATCAACGGACAATGTCCAACATAAATTAGCGAAGTGTTACTGTACATATCACAGAAACCGCCGGATAAGCTGTTTCAACGCCGAAAATTTACCGACCTTTACAAAGTATTGTACACAAGTCCACGTTCCAGCGCTGGGTTTCTGAAACAGGAGAACTTTTATTCCCTTACCCTGCATTGATTTAATTGTGCTTGGAGCGCAACAGGGTCATAAACCTCTTGCTAACATAATTGTTACGGCCGTTATTTTACGGGTATCAGTTCCAAGACAACTTCAAGAGGGTCACGCGTTTTTAGTCAGATTTTATTATTTTTAAAAGCAGTCCATAGCTCATATGTGATTCAAACTGGACCCAAACGATAGTTTCAGGGTACACTCCACTCAGGAATGGCCTCACTTCAGGAATAACACGAGTTTAGACGTTTGAACAACAAGCATATACACGAAGGTGTCGCCGAACTGTCAAAATTACTTAAATTACCTGGAACTATGACCAACTGTTCCCTGTTTTCGTATCATGAGAACGACATATTCCTCTGAACCATGCGTACTGTATGCCAGTTCAATACACAATATATGCCTCTGAACCATGCGTACTGTATGTCAGTTCGATACAAAATATATGCCTCTGAACCATGCGTACTGTATGTCAGTTCGATACAAAATATATGCCTCTGAACCATGCGTACTGTATGCCAGTTCGATATACAATATATGCCTCTGAACCATGCATACTGTGTGCCAGTTTGATACACAATATATGCCTCTGAACCATGCGTACTGTGTGCCAGTTCGATACACAATATATGCCTCTGAACCATTCGTACTGTATGCCAGTTCGATACACAATATATGCCTCTGAACCATGCGTACTGTATGCCAGTTCGATACATAATATATGCCTCTGAACCATGCGTACTGTATGCCAGTTCGATACATAATATATGCCTCTGAACCATGCGTACTGTATGCCAGTTCGATGCACAATATATGCCTCTGAACCATGCGTACTGTATGCCAGTTCGATACATAATATATGCCTCTGAACCATGCGTACTCTATGCCAGTTCGATACACAATATATGCCTCTGAACCATACGTACTGTATGCCAGTTCGATGCACAATATATGCCTCTGAACCATGCGTACTGTATGTCAGTTCGATACACAATATATACCTCTGAACTATGCGTACTGTATGCCAGTTCGATATACAATATATGCCTCTGAACCATGCGTACTGTATGCCAGTTCGATACACAATACATGCCTCTGAACCATGCGTACTGTATGCCAGTTCGATACACAATATATGCCTCTGAACCATGCGTACTGTATGTCAGTTCGATACACAATATATGCGTTTGAACCATGCGTACTGTATGTCAGTTCGATACACAATATATGCGTTTGAACCATGCGTACTGTATGCCTGTTCGATACACAATATATGCCTCTGGACCATGCGTACTGTGTGCCAGTTCGATGCACAATATATGCCTCTGAACCATGCGTACTGTATGCCAGTTCGATACACAATATATGCCTCTGAACCATGCGTACTGTATGCCAGTTCGACACACAATATATGCCTCTGAACCATGCGTACTGTATGCCAGTTCTACACACAATATATGCCTCTGAACCATGCGTACTGTATGCCAGTTCGACACACAATAATAACCATGGGAACTGCCAAGACAGGATCACCATTGCAATATAACACTCATGCAAATAAAAGTCTTCACCGTAAGCCGCTTTAATACTAACTACGATTTATTTAGAGAAGCACAAATCTTACCGTAAGATGACGTCACGACTTATCAAAATTACAACAAATTTCAACGCTGCAGCATTCTCGACGAACAGGTTTAGATTCTGACGTTTACTGACGTTTGTTCCTGAAGATGGAAACAGCGTACTTCCGTGTAAATTCCTTGAACTTCGTTTCTATTTTCGGGTGGTATGAATTTATCGCACACACAACGGGGATGACTCACTTCCTAGATTCATTTCTATTTTCATTATTCATAAAACATGCCTTAATTCTTTGTAATCTTACATCAAGTCCATCAGACTCCTGAAAGACAAATTGTTCAAACTGTGTTAAATTCGTTTTCACTTCCCCCTACATAAACGGCCAAAAAGCATATTTTCACCTGACGTTAAGAATATCATGAAAGTATCAGAACACAAACTCAAATGCTCTGGACAGAACAAGAAGCGATGTCTCCTGCATTACACACTTATAGGTCTATATTACCGACTTCAAGTACAAACACCAGTGTCAACCGTTACTGGACCGGTTACGACTGTGGCCTTTCACGACCAGCACGGTGGGACGCGACGTCTCTAAAGTAAGGCCTTCCATAATGACGAATGCTGTTCTGAGGAGACTAAATATGAAAGTTTACTTCTTGGAAAAATTAGCTTTTTTCTGCCACGACTGGTGAGATGCGAGATGCATAATGTTTAGAATCACTGCTGTATATGATATACTGAAGAGCCTACATTCACGGGAGTACAGCGTCTCACTAGTACAGACGAGCAAAACTCCATGTGTCACGTCGCCCTGGAGACGGTGGTGCCTAATATTTGCGGGTCCGTAGCACAGACCATGCTCCGTGGTACCCTGCTGCGGCGTAGAATTTTGTCCCGGTTCCTATAATTTTGGAGAATCTGTAGACCTCTGCACTACTGGCAGTTAATTCCAAATAAAACATGCACTGTACTCGACGAACGCTGAGTATGCCTGTTTCAATATAACTCCAGTGCAACTTCCTGTGAACGCACTTTTAGAAAGTATGTATGTGTAATACAGCTCATGGTAATGTTAGGCGCAATATTAATTAGATCTGTATGCCCCTAAGAGACTGCGAATGTACGACAGAATTAAGCGCTTTACAAAAAACATGCTTAGAGAAAATGGGCTACTTGCTCTTTCTTAGTGAAGCTCAATATAAGAAATATTAGTTTTACCGGTCACGGATATAGAACTTTATAAGAGAAGGCAGGCTGAATTTACTCTCCATTTTTCTTCATTTTTGGTGAAAGTACCATGGTGTATGAGGCTAAGGAAAGTGCTATGGCATAAGAGAAGGGAAGTATCATTTTACACGAGGCTAAGATGGAAAGTACCACGGTATACCAGGCTAAGCAGAAAAGCGCCATGGTACCAGGAGCTAAGAACGTAACGTAGTATTAGAGGCTAAGAAGTAAAGCACGTGGTATACAAAACTAAGATAAAAAGTACCATGGTATACTAGACAAAGAAAGAGAGTACCAAGTTGATATATTAGGCTAAGGAGAAACATAACATGGTGTGAGAAGATGAGAAGGGAAAGTACTATATTGTAGTAGGCTAAGAAGAAAAGTCCCATGGTGTAATAAACTAAGGAGTTAAGCACCATGACATACTAGGCTAAGAAGGTCTGTACCATGGTATGGGAGACTCAGAAATGCAGTACATATCGGATGCAAGAGATAAGAGGCTAAAAAGAAAAATATATTTATTTGTGAAGGCAAACATTACGAACCGTGTACTACGGATCTATAATTAAACTAACACAGTACACAAATATCGATTTTGTGTAATACATTTATTCCTAATTACAGACTATCTATGTGTGTTTTATCTCACACTTGTCTTGACAGAAACGTTACAAAAGTTCTGTACGTCCACCTAGATAATATAAAATTTGTGTTTCAACTCACGCTTTAAATAAGCGCCATAGATCATACTAGCACCAGAAAAGCCTACATTGTAACGTTGACAGTATTTGCGTGCCACTACTTACCACTTACAAGTCCACACATACAACTTAAATTTTTGCCTGTCACTTTGCAGCAAAGTTGTCATTTGCCACACACATTTTCCGGTTTGTGTTTTGTGATTAGTAAATGACAAATTATCAGATATTACAAGCAGTCGTACAATGTGCCAACATTTGTCGTTGTAACAAACTTATTTAAGCAGTAAGTTTTATTGGCATTATCTGTTCAAATCATTCAAATTTATAGTAGGAACAAAAATGTAAAATGTTTCAAGGTGCCTCAGACTTGATTACGGAACACGCAGATGTGACGGAAAATACGAAAATGTTTCAAGATGCCTCAGACTGGATTGTGGAGCACGCAGATGTGACGGAAAATAGGCTTAAGTCATCATCTACGATAGGCTCGTCTCAGGTTTCGTAACTGTATTGACAAAACTTACCGTTCTACCACAGTTATATCATTAACACTCCAATGTTCACCTTCGTTCCTTCAGACTTTCAAAATTAAAAATGCCATCACGGTGTCTGTAGGGAAAGCTTCTTTATACCGGACACACAATGGTCTATTTAGGTTATGAATAGACAAACAGGGGTAGGGTAGTTACACTTTCCTGGCTGTTTTTTTTTTTTTTACTGACAAGGTCAGCATTGTCTCAATATCGTCGGTAATCAAAACAGATTGGCTAATTAAACAAGAAATTCTAAACAGTACCCATAACATTACGGTATCTCAGAACGTAATGCAATAACGTCTAGTAGACGCCAACCCCTTTTTAAATATATTTCCAAATCCGTGCATTATAACACAATTTCTTCAATTTAACCAACAAATACAACGTGTCAGTCAATAACACAACACTTTATTTTATATACAATAAAAATAATATGTCAGGGCGACATGTTTCGACATTTTAGGTCAGCATGTCGCCCTGACAAAGTACTATGTTTATTGTATATAAAATAAAGTGTTGTGTTATTATTGACTGGCACGTTGTATTTATGTGTTATAACACTTTGGGGTGGAAAACATTTTTAAAAAAAGATCTCTTAGTTCTGCTATCGTATTTCGATACTGCTTCATCTTTTCAATAGTGCATTAACATACTTATGTACAAATTGTAGATTGCTCTAGTATAACCTTCAAATTCCCATACACCACCTAATCTTGTTTATAATTTCGACTTACAATATTTCATTCATGACATGTAGTTGGGCTGATGATTTATCGCCAAACAAAATGACCAGCTCAATGGTTCATTAATCATCACCAATAAACCGAAATCATTAAGTTTCGCATAGAAGCCACGTCGTTACTTTACCCCACACAGAAAGTCACACAAAAAGTTGCATACATTCTAAAGGAATATTCATTTCAGGACCACAAATTAGGTTTCTTCTAATGTAGCTCCCACCTCAAAATTTCGCGCGTATGCCAAGTTATTATTGCGTATTGTAGGAAATTTATAAGGCGTCAAGCACAAGTTGACTGAACTGGCATAACGTCAGTACCAAATTTCGTTAAGATCCAGCTACTGCTTCACTGGTTGAAATGGAGAATATCTCTACATAAAATAGGCCTAATTTACATGCAGAGGTAGAAATGGCATTTATTGAATTCATTTGTGCACAGAAAACTTTACAGTGGAGCGATACAGAGCTTTATGTGAACTTACACAAGTTTGGGTCTCGATAAATAAGCTTCTGTCAGAATCGTCTTTTGACTCCCGGAAAGGCAAGACCCTTTACTCGTATGCAAAATGCCTAGACCGGCCCTGGAACACACCTAGCCTCGTATTCAGTGGGTACTAGGAGTTCTGTCGCCGGGGCTAAAGCGACTGGTGCGTGAAGCTAACCACCCACCACTATCTAATGTCGAGGTGACGAATATGTGTAACTACACCCTCCCTATCCCATATGCGTTGACGGTGTGCACAGGAACAACTTTAGCTTTTACTTTACATATTTCAGCGTGCTGCAGAAGCTTATGCTTATCCTCATAGGGCATTTCGACCAACAAATCTGAGAGTCAAATATTTCGTCTGAGTGTTAGATTCCATGAAATTTAATACCAGAGCTTAGGACAATGAAATAAATTGTTTTGAATGTAAAGTCAATATTTTTAATTATTGTCATGAGATGGACAGGACAATTTTTCTATAACAAACGGTTACACATAATGCAGAAACAGTATATAAAAGTAATTATCTGTAATAATCACAGAATTAAAAAATTAGGTATATTTTTATACAAAGTAAAAGCAGTTGGGAAAATGAAGTAACAAAACGTGAAATTTCTAGAAGAAATGAGTGAAGAAGAACTGTAAATAGAAATTTATTACTATTTATATACATAAATTTAGATGGCATTAACATGTGACAGAAGAGCAATTATTTTAGATACATTTTAGAGATTAGTATTAAAGATAGAGGAAGTGTACCGGCAAAAACTTGGTATTGTCAGTTATAACGAAAAATGCAAATGACGCTCAATTAATGCATTTTAAGTTTGAAATTACTGCTAGGATTTTTTTTTTTTTCCAACTAGATTCCAAACGCAAATTGTAAGAGTAAATTCTGCAGCACCACATCCTTACATTTATCACTAATTTGCAATATTAGCGTCCTTGTTGAGAAAACACAGCGTTACGTTTGAGGGCATGATGTGGAAAAGATGTATGCGGGGTGGAAAATTTAAGTTATGGCAAAGAAAAGTATGTCCAGGACCTATTCTGTATAATTATTCAGTAAAGTCAGTTAACGCAGGCACATGAGACACGCATTATTGAAAATATTTTCTTCTGTCAAACGAAGGTTACAAAACACCACTGATATGAACTTAGAAACACGGAAGAAGGTATCAAGTGCAGCATGTGATCCTTAAAATTGGTAGGCCTGTAACTGGTACGGTAAGGGCTAAGTACAGTCACATAAAAGTCAGCACAATGGGAAATCACAAAACTTTTTTTTTGTTCTGCAGCCACAAATACGTCGACGTGTCAAGGACCGACGGATAGGGCCTATTTTCTCGAAGAGAACATTCCTAACATGCTGGGAACTCGCTATTTAGAAATTTATCTACTAGTCTTCTCCGGCTGGAATATTCGAAATTCCTGCACGTTTCTAGAAAATGAAGTCTGACCTTACTTTGACTTCGTCTGAGATTATCTTAGGCCACACAATTAAACATTCAACAAGGTCACCTGTCCCCTACGCGGTGTCCTCGTAACAGACTGATTTCGCGTAATTTGTTACAGCGGTTATCAGTGCGACATAATGTGCAGAACGGAGGCTTAATGCCGCGGTTAGAAAACCTTTCAGCACTAGAGGGACGTGTCATTCCTCTAGGGTTATTCGTCTTCTTTTTTTTTTTGTACTCTCCTATTACTTTTCGAAAGCGATGTTTTGGAGAAATGGTGATTGGTGCGGTGATGCAAGAAAGTTATGTTTTTAACACTCATGTAGCCTGGAGTTCACATGGGCATGTCAGCTATTTCTATCATCAAGAAAACATAGGCGCAGGTTTGGGATTCGAGCAGCTAGCATTCTTAGTTCCACTCCTACACACAAGAGCGAGGGAGCGCGTGCACAAACACCGAACATTCCTACAACACTGCAGGAAACCCCCCCTTTTCAAAATTAGCAAAACCAGCACTGCGTTTCTTTTCTGGGCCATTTCCTGTTTACGTTATGCATACATTTCGATTTTGAACATGAATAAACAAACTGCCTTCTTGTAACGAGGCATAAAACTGCCCTTCAACAAATTTCGGTATTCGTGTTCTCAGTGTAACGACTCGCTACAAGCCGGACAGTCCGGGGTTGGAACCCTCGTGTGGGCGAGATCTTCCATACCCGTTCAGACCGGCCCTGTGACTCACCTAACCTCCTGTACAATTGGTACCGGGTCTCTTTCTAGGGGATAAAGCGGTCAGGGCGTGGTGTTGACCACCCAACCCTTCTAACCGAGGTTAAATAGTAGAACTAAACCTCTATTCCCCGTCTGGGCTTTCATGGCCTATTACAGGGCGAACTTTACCTTCATTTTTACATTTACCGCACAGAAAAATATTTGGTAATGGCACGCAATATCTAGGACTACATGCAATGCATTATCCTGCACATAACGCAAAGAAATGAACCGAGTCCCGTACGCCATTTGCCTACCAAGAACACTGTCAGGATCAAATCGGCGCTTCCTTCCTCTAAGTGCAGAGTCCCATCGCAACCCTAAAGTGGACTCCTCTACAAACTTGAGAAACAACTTACACTTCCCCCTCGTGCATTTGGATTCCATTATCTACTTCTTTCGATGGATGGGATGTACAATGCATTCGAAATGGACACAGTACACGACAAATCCTCAACTTTTCTTTCATTTCTGGAGGCCTTAGATACAATGGTGTACAGTTAGTCGCCAAAGAATATTAGTTTTGTGAGGCTAAAGGCCTACACAAGCTTGGAGTTTACAGCCACGGCCAGTATAAAGACAAGTGAAAACGTTATTCAGGCAGGACACTCACTATCAACAGCCACCGGTACGGCGAATCTACGAAAGCCGCAAACTCTAAAGGATATACTGACAGATACACGTACTTCATAAATGTTCTGGAAATTGATTTACAATGTAAGTTTATAGAAATATATAAAAGCCACGACCTTGAACAATTACTATAATAACAGTTTCTTAACAAAGAATATTTGTATATTACACATACAGCCGAACACAACTGTATTTCACCTAGTAGTACCGCCTCTGTGGTCTAGTGGTCAGAGTTTCTGGCTACAGATACAGAGGTCCCGGGTTCGATCCCCGGCGCTACCAGATTTTCTGAGTAGTAGTGGGTCTGGAACGGGGTCCACTCAG
>Ga0123357_10012976_pt1 | contig 10773 bp, 7 predicted proteins | sample TergutEmb28metaG_FD_89873 | JGI IMG/M metagenome (GOLD analysis project Ga0123357, IMG submission 89873) | Embiratermes neotenicus P4 segment gut microbial communities from Petit-Saut dam, French Guiana - Emb289 P4 | ecosystem: Host-associated > Arthropoda: Insects > Digestive system > Gut ...
CATCTAAAAGCCTTCGGATGGGAATACATCGTTGTCGATATCCGCTGGTTTGTGGAAAACGATAAAGCAGGCGGATACAATCAAACCGACCCGCGTTACGTGTTGGACGAGTACGGTCGCTATCTCCCCGCCGTCAACCGTTTCCCTTCTTCTGCCGATGGAAAGGGATTCAAACCGCTTGCCGATTATATTCATTCGCTGGGCTTAAAATTCGGAATCCACATTATGCGGGGCATTCCCAAGCTGGCTGTGGAAAAGAAATTGCCCATTAAAGGTACAAATTATACTGCTGACCAAATTTATTCTACCGACACGCTTTGTACGTGGTTATCGGATAATTATACGGTTGCCAACAAACCGGGCGCACAGGAATACTATAATTCCCTCATGGAATTATATGCTTCGTGGGGCGTTGATTTCCTGAAAGTTGACGACCTCTCGCGTCCTTATCACACTTCGGAAATCGAGATGATTCGTAAAGCGATTGACCGGTGCGGCAGACCTATTGTTTTGAGCATGTCGCCGGGAGCAACGCCGGTCAGCCAAGCCACCCACGCAAGCGCTCACAGTAATATGTGGCGCATGGTTGACGATGTTTGGGATCAATGGAAAGACCTGACACACTTGATGCAAGTTGCTCAAGACTGGTATCCGTATATTTCACCGACATGGCCCGATTGCGACATGATACCGCTGGGACGCATTGCCATACGCGGCGAACGCGGTCGCGACCGGATGACGCGCCTGACGCACGACGAACAATATTCCCTGATGAGTTTTTTCGCCATTTTCCGTTCCCCTTTGATGTTCGGGGGTGATTTGCCAAGCAACGACCTGTTTACCTTATCGTTATTGACCAATCCGGAAGTTTTGAAAATGCACAGCGAAAGTGTCAACGTCCGGCAACTGTTTCAACAGGATGGAAAATTGGGCGTTACCTCGCAGCATCCGCTAACCGGCGACCGGTACATTGCGCTGTTTAATATCTCCGACAATCCGGAACCGATGGAAATTCAAGTTTCTTTGAAAGACATCGGAATAGATACATACTGTGAAGTCGTTAATCTGTGGACAGGCGAATCATTGGGCAAGATTGATAAAGTACTGTCCGTCAAACTTCGTCCTCATGCCTGCGGATTATTTGTATGCAAAAAAACAGTATCAAATTATCCGATTCAACAGGTAAAATTAAATAAAGTAGTATTAACCGACAATTTTTGGTTGCCCAAAATCCGGACGATACAGGAAAAAACGATTCATTATGCCTTCGATAAATGCGATTCTGAAGGACGCTTGGAAAATTTTGTTACAGCAGGAAACGTTATCCGCGGCGGCGCGGGAAAAGTGCGCGGCTTCATGCCTTTTGACGATACCGACGTTTATAAAACGATCGAAGGCGCTGCCTATTCGCTGATTAACGCTCCAAATCACGCTTTGGACGCTTACCTCGATTCAGTTATCAGCCTCATTGCCTACGGACAGGAACCGGATGGTTATTTAACAACTTGGCGCACGATTGACCCTAAAAGCCCACCCGCCAATTGGGTACACACGAACGGCAACCGCTGGAATGACCTTGCAATGAGCCACGAACTCTACAACAGCGGACATTTGTTTGAAGCGGCTTCAGCGTATTATTGGGCTACCGGAAAACGGAATTTCCTCGACATCGCCCTCAAAAATGCCGATTTATTAGTCAAAGTGTTCGGCGATACGGCAAAGTATGAAGTTCCCGGACATGAAATTGTTGAAACGGGATTGATTAAATTATATCAAATAACCGGAAAAAAAGAATATGTCGCTCTGGCGAAAAAGTTCCTTGATTTGCGCGGCGATTCGATTCACAGGAAAGTACGCGGAGCTTATTTTCAAGACCATATTCCTGTCGTACAGCAGGATGAAGTAGTCGGTCATGCCGTGCGAGCCATGTATATGTACGCAGGAATGACAGATATTGCCGCTCTATATGACGATTCCGGTTATCGTGGCGCAACAAACAAACTTTGGGATAACATGATTAGCCGGAAAATGTATGTTACCGGCGGATTGGGAGCGCGTCACGACGGCGAAGCGTTCGGCGACAATTACGAACTGCCTAACCTGACGGCATACAGCGAAACTTGCGCGGCTATCGGCGGCGTTTATTGGGCAGAGCGGATGTTCCGCCTGACCGGAAATTCAACTTATTTCGATATTTTGGAACGGATGTTATACAACGCCGTGATTGACGGAATATCGCTCAAAGGAACGGAATTTTTCTATGCCAATCCTTTGGAAGCCGATGGCAAATATAAATTCTACGGAAATTCATGTACAAGGCAAGCATGGTTCGACTGTTCCTGTTGCCCCACCAATCTTATACGTTTTATTCCGTTTATTCCCAACTTAATATATGCCACGCAAGAAGATAATCTGTATGTCAACTTATTTGTGGCAAGCAAAGCAAAAATTTCATTGAAAAACAGTGAAATAAATATTGAGCAAAAAACCGATTATCCGTGGAGCGGTAAAGTGACTGTTACTGTTTCAATTCCTCAACCGCTTGTATTTACATTGAAAATCCGTATTCCTTCATGGACGCAAAATGAAATACCCTGCGGACTTTATCATTATACGAATGCTCCTACTAAACCTTACAGCATATTGCTGAATGGAAAAGCGGTAAAAGGAAATTTGAAAAACGGTTATTTTGAAATCGCCCGGAATTGGAAAACCGGCGACCGGATTGAAATTCAATTCCCGATGCAAGTGCGTACAGTGGAAGCCGATCCGCAAGTGAAAGACGACAGCGCTAAATTTGCCGTCGAATACGGTCCTTTGGTATATTGCATGGAAGAAGCAGATAATCCCCAATGGACATCCCCCACCCCATTTCCAAAGTCTTCGACAGTGGAATGGCAACCGGATTTATTGGGAGGTATCAATGTGATTCGCGAAAAGACAAACGAAGGCGATTGCATACTTATTCCTTATTTTGTTTGGTCGAATCGCGGCGCCGGATTAATGAAAGTATTTTTTGATAAAAAGCAGTAGCCGTAAAAAAATTGCATGTAAATTTTTCTTATAGTTAATGAATTTTCATTACCTTTGCCAAATTCTAATTCCATAAATATATGAATACTCAATTAATAAAAATGTTTTTCAAGAAGAGCGTTTTAGCTGTAATTGCTCTGTGTAATTGTTTCACGTTATTTGCTCAAGAAGCCAATTATGATGAATCGAAAATTCCTCCTTATACGCTTCCTGACCCTTTGATAACAACTGCCGGACAACCTGTTCGTACTCCAAAAGAATGGAAAGAAAAGCGTCGCCCCGAAATTCTTGCTCTTTTCGAAAGTCAAATGTTCGGCAAAGCGCCCGGCAAACCCAAAGGGTTACATTTTAAGGTATTGTCGGAAGATAAAAATGCTTTGGGCGGAACGGCTACCCGAAAAGAAGTAGCTGTATATTTTACAAAAGACGATTCCAATTACATGACTGTTTTGATGTATTTACCCAACAAGGTAAAAACGCCGGTTCCGCTGTTTGTGGGGTTGAATTTCAATGGCAATTACACTATTGACAAAGATCCTGCTATTACGGTTACATCCGGTTGGGTTCCCAACTATGAGACGATTACCAACAATCAGGCAAATCCGGAGCTTCGAGGATCAGAATCGTCTGAATGGCCTGTAGCTATGATACTCGAACGCGGTTATGGAATTGCGACTGTTTATAGCGGCGATATCGAACCCGATTATGACCATGGATTTCAAAAAGGAGTACATCCTTTATTTTATGAAAAGGGTCAAACGAAACCCCGTGCCGACGAATGGGGAACGATAGCCGCCTGGTCTTGGGGATTGAGCCGCGCTATGGATTATTTTGAACAGGATAAGTCGGTTGATAAAAAGCGTGTAGCTGTTATCGGACATTCGCGGATGGGCAAAACCGCTTTGTGGGCAGGAGCATGCGACCGGCGTTTTGCGTTAGTCGTTTCCAACTGTTCGGGATGCGGCGGCGCTTCCCTGTCGCGGCGGACGATAGGCGAAACTGTTGCGCTGATCAATAAACAGTTTCCATATTGGTTCTGTGAAAATTTCAAACAATACAACAACAATTTAGATGCTTTACCGATTGATCAGCACGAACTGATTGCTCTGATTGCTCCCCGCCCTGTTTATATTGCGAGCGCGGAAGATGATAATTGGGCTGACCAAAAAGGCGAATTTCTGTCGGGCGTATTTGCCAGCCCTGTCTATGCGCTTTTTGGATTACAGGGATTGCCGGTTAAAGAAATGCCTGCAGTGAGCCACCCGATACAAACCGGCTTTATCGCCTATCATATCCGTCCGGGCAAACATGACATCACACCTTACGATTGGGAACAGTATCTTAATTTTGCAGACAAGCATTTCAAAGGCAAATGATGATAGTTATCATTGGAGGGGTATGAAACTAATCGCCTGCATTATAATCGGATTGCTTTTCACTCCTTTTGCATTTGCTCAAACGTTGAAAGGTAAAATTTTGGATACAAACGGACATCCGGTTGCGTCGGCTTCTGTTTTTGTCAAAGAAATAAAACAGGGAGTTATTGGCGATAAGGAAGGAAATTTTCAAATCAAATTGGCTCCCGGAACGTATTACTTGGAGTGCAGTTGCGTGGGTTACGATACAGGTAAAAAGAAAATTACCGTCGCAAATGAAAACCTTGATATTGAGTTCATCCTTTCCGAAAAAACGGTTCAATTACCCGAAGTAGTCGTAAAAGTAGGGGAAGATCCGGCGTATGCCATTATGCGGAAAGCGATTGAGAAAGCGCCCTATTATCAATCCGTAGTCAAAGAATCAACTTACGAAGCATATACAAAGGGGTCAGGGAAATTAACCGGCGTCCCGCCAAAGTCTTTTGATAAAATGAGCGGCGGAGACCTGAATTATTTTAAAGACAAATTGCTTGTGCAAGAATCAGTCAGTGAATACAAATTTACTGCGCCTGATAAATACGAACAAAAAATAAAAGCTTATTCCAGTACCATACCCAATTTTGCAGATCCGAAAGATGCTATGGGAGTAATCATGATGTCACTCTATCAACCCATGTTAGGTCCTGTCGTATCTCCATTGAATCCCAATTCTTTTTCATATTATCGTTTCAAATATGAAGGCAGTGAAGAAGAAAACGGGCAAATTATTAATAAAATTAGCATTATCCCCAAAATTAAAGATCCGAAGTTAATGGAAGGACTTATCTATATTGCCGATGATGAATGGGATATACGTTATGCTGAATTTACTCTTCATCTACCGTTTTTTCAAATGAATTTTCGTCTGAATTATCATCCTGTAATGGGAGGCATATATTTAGTAACAGATTATCAAACGAATGCAAAAGTCAATATACTTGGAATAAAATTCAATATGGATTTTCTTTCTTCTATTCAATATCATGATATTCAGTTGAATGATTCACTGATAGCGGTTGAAAATTCGAGAAAAAAACCGGAAATGAAGAAAAAAGAATTGGAAATTAAGAATGATACCCCCTTTCAGAGACCTTTTCAGAAAACGGTAGATTCAATAGCCACACAACGCGATTCGCTTTATTGGTCGGAAGTAAGAACTGTTGCTTTGAATGAAGAAGAACGAATGAGTTATGTGCGTAAAGATTCTGTTCAGGCGCATGTTGATTCACTCAAGCGTGCACAGGAAAATCCGAAATTCAATTTTTCAGACCTGATCACAGGCGGCTCTTTAGGGCGCGACTCCTCCTTCGTGAAATTTAATTATTCGGGATTGATGGATATTTTGAATAAATACAATTTTGTTGACGGTTTATGGTTAGGGCAATCGTTCTCTTTGGATTTCAAGCGAAAAAAAAATACCGGATTGAAAATTGATCCGTTTATCTATTGGGCAAGCGCACGCAAAGCGCTTATTTGGAAAACCGATCTTTCATTGGATTACGCTCCCCGAAAATTAGGCAAATTGCTCTTGTCGGCAGGAAAATATTCGGAAGATTACAGTGGCGATGCAGGGATAAACCGCTCTATAAATGCAGCCTTTTCGATGGGTTACGGTAGAAATTACGCCTTTTTATATGAAAAAACATTTGTTCAAATCTCGAACCAAATTGATATTGCCAATGGATTGCAATTAAACATTGAGACGGAGTATGCCAACCGGCAAACCTTAGAAAATCATACAACATGGAATATTTTCGGAATAAAAGATCATTGGCGCCCCAATACGCCGGACTACGGCAAACCGCTGAATGAAAGAGAATCAGGTCTGTCGAGAGAAAGTATTCGTTTGCAATACACGCCGGAATACTATTATCAAATAGTCAATGGAAAAAAGCGCTACGTGCGTTCACGCTTCCCCACTTTTACGGTGGATTATCAACAGGGAATGAACGCTTTTTTTAAAAATAATTATTCAAACTTTTCCCGTCTGGAACTAAGCGTAAATCAAACCATTCCACTCGGCATATTCGACAGATTCACTTATAGTGCTGTTGCAGGATGGTTTCTTAATAAGAATACTTTTAATTACATTGATTATAAGCATTTCAGTACCGGAGGAAATATCTGGTTGAATTTTTCTGACTGGAATATGTCATACGCCTTGCTTCCTCTTTATGCTTATTCTACAAATAAAAACTGGATTCAGGCTTTTGCCACTTACCAAACCGATTATTTGATAATCAAGCGATTGCCTTTCCTGCAAGGAAAATTGTTTACCGAAAGCATTCATGCGAAATTTCTGCATACATCCGACAAACCATATTATTCGGAATGGGGATATTCGATTGATTTGTTTGCCAATACTGCTGTTGCCGGCATATTCTGTTCATTTGATTCTTTCCGCTACAATGCGTGGGGGGTGCAGTTATCTTTTCCTTTGTTTGGAAAAACCAATAATCGCCAAGAGAGAGCAATGGCGATTGGAAATTGAAATTTATCACTCACATACGAAGGTCTTTAAAAATCATGAATTGCTGTCATCTCGCGCTTGACACTCTATTCCATGAGTGGCTTGTCATTCCGCGCTTAACGCGGGATCCCTTGAAATTTTACAGCTTCTTTAAAGCGCTTGGCGAAAAAGTATAGCCTACCATAAAGACATTGGTTTTTTGCTGATTCTTGATTTTTTTATTTTCCTGTTAAAAAAATAAGTTGTAAATTTGTTCCGTTATAATTTATAAAAACAACAATCATGGCGACAATAACATTTTTGCTTATAGATGTCCTTTTTCAACTATCGTAGCCGAGCGAATAACTACGAGACGAAATTAAAATCAATTACTACAATGGTCGATTAGTTTATAGTCCGAATTACTATTAAAAACAGGTACTTCATTCAAATTATTATTGATAACAATCCCCTCCCAAACATAAGTCGGACTTGCATTTATGTCGTGGTACGTTTGCGTGACATATTCGTATTCTTTTTTTATTAATGTATCTCTATTTTTAACTATTTCATTTTCAATAATTTCTATTTCGTTATTTTTTAAGCCGATATAAGATGCTATGTTTTTCCATGAATCTGTTGCATGATTGATGCGTTCTTTCAAATAAGATTTCAAAAACATGGGATATTTGTCTCTTATCGAAATTATAACCAAATCTTCTTGCAACTCGTTTTCGCCGTGCAATGACACATACAAGTTTCCATTCCTGTAAAATATAAAATGAATTTCCCAGTTTATATTGTTAGACTCTAACAAATCATCGTTCTTTATCAAATAATTCACGGCTTCCAATCCATACGGACATTGGCTCATAATAAACAACTCCAATACATTCTTTTTGATAAAGCGATATCTTTCGGCTTCTATAAAACCTTCATTCTTGATGTAACCTTCTACTATTATTGGAATATTAACGACAGAAGACATCTCGCAGAAATCTTTTATAATTCTTTTATCGCCATTTTGGGAAATAAAATAGTAAAGGTTATTTTCCTGCTTAATCTCTCCTACAAGTGTTTGCAGACTATAAACTGGATTTTGTACTGCGTTTTCCAATTTCATAGATAGAGAACTTATAGCATTCATCAGTTGAGCGTCCACTTTCTGCCCATTGTTAATGGCTGTAATAATTTCAACGGACATTTGCGCCACATATACATTAACGACTTCCAAAACACTCTTATTGGTAGTTGTTAGTTCCCAAGTAATTTCGTTCTTATTATTAGAAACATTAATATTGTATTCTATATTGCCTTTGTATTTCTTAACGCCGTCTTCTATCGCATTTATCAGTACTGCATATTCCTGCCTGCTTAACAAAGCATTATACTTTGGCGGTATCTGTTTTAAATCTCCATTGTATGAAAAGACAAAATGAATATTAAAAAACAAATATATTGCAATCCATATTTTTGTTTTCATATATTAATCATAGCGGCAAAGACAGCATATTCCATCACAATATCCAGAAGAAGGATTAACGCCTGTATTAGTATATGTTGCTCTAGTAGCACTACAACCTCCTGTATCAGAAGATATTTGACATTGCCCTTTTGTAGAACTAACTAATGTGCCGCCAGTACAAGAACAAGAAGCACCTGCGCAAGTTGCTCTTGTCATACCATTTACAGTAGCATTATAGAAAGTAGCACTTCCACAAACCGCAAACGTTCTAGTACCTTTTCCAGCAGGTCCTTGTTCTCCTTTTAGCGAGGTTAAGAAATCAGCTTCTGTCCCACTATTGCCTGCGTCCAACCAAATATCGTAGGCAGATTTTCCCGTATCTCCTTTTGGCCCAGGAGTAGAACTGCCCGATGTCTTGGCATAAAAAGCAAAAGGGACACTCAACATTTGACTAAGAATTGTAATGGAGTAATTACTACCTCCGGTTACATCTATCTCTGTCTTTATGAAAAAAATGCCGCTTGACCAGTCTATCAACGAAAAACTGTCATTACTAATACCTGTTCCTATTTCCACTGCAACCATTCCGTAGGTATTAGTCGTAGGCGTTTGCTTTTCTGAATAAACAATTTCTCCATCAGAAGCGTCTTTGATAACGCTTATTTGCATGGCAATAAGCTGATTGCACACCAACTCATTTTTGTTATCGCGAATGACTGCCTGATAACTCATTTTTTCAGGTACTTGTGCATTCATTTCTACAAATAACCCGAACGTAGCTAATAATAAAATAATCTTTTTCATTTTTTTACGATTTTAAAAGTCTTAATGTTTTTGTTTTCTGATACCACATTTAAATAATAGATGCCTGCACTGTAATTTTGCATCGGAATATTATATTCTAATCCGTTAACATTAAATTCATTTAGCAAAATACCAGCGTTGTCGTACAATAATACTTTATAACTGCCTTCTTTGCTAAGCGATAATGTCAAATAACTTGTTGCAGGATTAGGATAAACTTTGGCTTCTATTTTAACAGTCAAGTTGTTTATATTAGTATTTTTTCCCAATATAAAAATTTGTATCAATCCTTCCGAAATAGTGCTTCCTTCTGCTGTGTTAGTTGTGTAAAAGGGTAATCCTATAGAATAACTAACACTATCAGAACTGAAACCAGACGAAGTAATTCCCGATTGTGCCCCAATATGAATGTGGATGCATATAAAAAGGGAAATGGCAAACATAATTTTTTTGTTATACATAGATTTTTGTATTTTTAATATTTTTCTACTCCTATTGCTTTGTAAAAACTGTAGGAGTTCCATCATCGGCATATAAAGTCATTTTATTCCCTGATATTGCTCCTGTTATAGCGCTACCTTCTACGCTTTTGTCACCAGTAGTAACAGTAGTAATATGGAGTGTAATGTTTGGATGATTGTATACGTAAGTTCCGGTTTCATGAATGTTAGCATTATAATACTCTGATACTATTGTGATTGTTACTGTAAAAGTACTTTCTTGAAACAAAACGGTCTCTTCACCACTAAAACCGTCTTCATCTTCCGTATATTTCCATACAGTCCCGTTAAGAGTATCTTTTTCTTCTTTTTTGCAACCTGCTTGAAGCGTTATAAGCCCCAGTAATACAACAAAGACCACCCAATTTAATTTGTTAAAAACAGCTTCATTCATAAATCTTTAATTTTTATTAGTTAATATTTATTTACTATTTCTCCATATTTTTTCTCTCTTCCCTGTTCTTCCCCCTCTCACAATATTCGCAAATATTCCCTTTCTCCATCTCTTTTTTTGGAATATTAACAGTAATATGCACTTGCATTGTCATCTCATTATTAATCAATTCGCTATATATCTTAAAAAAATCGAAATTTAATATCTTACTGATTTTCAGTAATTGATCCGTATTTATATGCTCTCTCCGAAATATGTCATACGCATTGTCTTTATTGCATCCGATTAGACCGGCAAATTCTTCAATCGAAATTTTACTTTGAAGAAATTGCTCTTTAATTAATTTGCCAATTGGCGCTTTAGCTTCTGTATTGAGCTTTTCATTAGACATGTTTCATCTTGTTAGCAATTCGACAAAAATATTAACTATTCTTTAATAAATTGATATAAATTCATATCCTGTTTTTCCAAAATTGTATCCTGTTTTTAAAATGAACATAAAAAAGGCATGAAATCATTCCTTATCCGGCTTTCAGAGGTATCGCCAAACACCCAACAATCACAAATAAGGAAGTCCATGCCTGAAACATGAACATTCGTTTATTACAATGTGATTGTTCCCATCCAATTGGCGATTTTCTGAAAACCACAAGTAATAAAGCAAATGCTTTATTAATATGTTATTACTGTCTCAATTTTATTTCATTTGTACA
>Ga0123357_10012978_pt1 | contig 10773 bp, 6 predicted proteins | sample TergutEmb28metaG_FD_89873 | JGI IMG/M metagenome (GOLD analysis project Ga0123357, IMG submission 89873) | Embiratermes neotenicus P4 segment gut microbial communities from Petit-Saut dam, French Guiana - Emb289 P4 | ecosystem: Host-associated > Arthropoda: Insects > Digestive system > Gut ...
CCGGTGATCTGGGCCGCGTCATCGCTGCACAGGAACACGGCCAGCGCCGCCACCTGTTCCGGGGTGACGAATTCCTTGGTCGGCTGGGCTTCGAGCAGAACGTCTTTCATGACCTGTTCGCGGGTCAGGTTGCGCGCCTTCATGGTGTCCGGAATCTGCTTCTCGACCAGCGGCGTCCACACATAGCCCGGGCTGATGCAGTTGCAGGTGATCTTCATCGTCGCCAGTTCGAGCGCGACCGTCTTGGTCAGGCCGGCGATGCCGTGCTTGGCCGAGACATAGGCCGACTTGAAGGGCGATGCAGTCAGCGAATGGGCCGAAGCGGTATTGATGATGCGCCCCCAGCCGCGCTTCTTCATGCCGGGAACCACGGCGCGGATGCCATGAAAGGCCGACGACAGGTTGATAGCAATGATCTGGTCCCATTTCTCGATCGGGAATTCCTCCACCGGGGACACAAACTGGATACCGGCGTTGTTGATGAGAATATCGACCGCACCGAAATTCGCCTCCGCCAGCTCCACCATGGCGGCGATCTCGGCCGGCTTGCTCATATCCGCAGGCGAATAGAGCGCCCGCACCCTGAAGTCGGCTTCAATCGAAGCGCGCTCGCGCTCAATGTCGGCGGCATCGCCGAAGCCGTTGATGACGACATTGACCCCGGCACGCGCCAGCGCACGGGCATAGGCCAGCCCGATGCCACTGGTTGAACCGGTAATCACTGCGGACTTTCCCGACAGGCTCATCTTTCAGTCTCCTCCCTTTTTGAAAAAAAATCATGGCGTGGGAACACGGCAGTCGGGCCGCTTTCCGCCACCTCGACGTGCGCGTTCCCACCCGTCTTCACAGACCTTCAGGAACTGTTTCGCTCGCCTCACCATCCGGTTTCCCGGCAGGCTCTGCGTCACTGGTCAGATCATAGGCCACCATGGTCTCGTCGGAGCGCGGCTGTTCCTGCCACTCACAGTGGAGCATCGACAGATCGACATCGCGCATCCCGGCCTGCCAGTGTTCAACCATGGCCAGTCTGGAAAAATCGTAGTCTTTCGATTTGATCTCGAAGTTTTTGCTGCGGTAGATCAGGTGGACCACCGTCACGGTGTTCTCGTGGACGGCCTTGCACAGTGTGTCGACGGCGGGATCGTTCTTCATATCCTCCGGCAGCCGGCCGATCAGATCATGCAGCGCAGTGCGGATATTATGCAGCTGCCGGTTCTTGTCGGTGTTCATGCGGGTGCGGCTGGAAAAACGGATGTCCTTCTCACGCTCGGCGGCATCCAGCAGCGTCCGTGGCAATTCCCCGCGGGCGCTGAACAGATCGATCTGGAAAATCAGGAGGTCGCGGTCATGTTCGGTGTCGAGGACATAATCGAGCGGGGTGTTGGTGGCGATGCCGCCATCCCAGTAATGCTCGCCGTCGATGACGATGGCCGGAAAGCCCGGCGGCAGCGCGCCGGAGGCCATGATATGTTCGGGGCCGATCTTCTTGCCGAGTTTCCGGAACTCAAAATTGTCGAAATAACAGAAATTGCCCGAGGTCACTCCGACCGCGCCGACCGACAGCCGCATCTTGAGATCATTGATGCGGTCGAAATCGACCAGCCGCTCCAGGGTCTTGCGCAGCGGCTCGGTATCGTAGCAGCTCAAGGCCTCCGCCATCCCTTTCGGCCACAGCAGAGCCGGGGGAAAGCGCGGCAGAAAGAAACCGGGGACGCCGAAAGTGGCGATCAGGGCCACGCTGGCACTGTTGAACAACTCGCGGCTGTGACCGTCGGGACTGAGCGGCGTCCAGGGCACCGGCGCCGACACCATCTCCCAGAATTCATTGAGGCGATCAATGCGCGCCTCCGGTTCGTTGCCGGCGATGATCGCGGCATTGACCGCGCCGATCGAGATGCCTGCGACCCAGTCGGGCTCGAAACCGTAATTGCTCAGCGCCTGACAGGCTCCGGCCTGATAGGCGCCGAGCGCGCCACCCCCCTGGAGCACCAGAACGCGTTGGCCGTGGGCGGAGATTTTCTGCGCAGGATGGGCGGCCATGATCTATCTCTGTTCGGTTGAGGCCATGATCATGGTCCAGAATACCTTATATTTGCTGTGCGGGGCATAGCCGGTGGCGATGCCGAGCCGGGTCACCCCCGGCTTGAGCATATTGGCCCGGTGCGGCGGCGAATCACGCCAGCCGGAAAAAGCTTCCGCCAGCGTGTGATAGCCTGCCGAAATATTCTCGACCGCGACACCGGCGGGATAGCCGCTCGCCATCAGACGTTTGGCGAGCGGTGCCCGCACATCATGGTCCATGCGGTCTGCAGCCGCCATGGCCCGGGACTGGGCCTCGGCCAGTTTCATCAGGGCGGGATCCACGGTGACGGCACCAAGGCCGTTATTGCGGCGATATTGGGAGATCATGCTCGCGGCGGCCTGGGGGTTGAGTTTGACATTGTGCCCCGACAGATCATCATACATCGGCGCGGATGTAGCCGGCGAGGGCGGCACCGCCTCGCTCACCAGACAACCGCCGAGGGACAGAGTCAGGCCGGAGAGAAGCGCCCTGGAGATTGCCGCGATTGCACGCATGTCTTTTACCACCCACGCTGTCCGCCACCTGCCGGAACAGAAGACCACAGGCGGCCTTGAGCTTTCCGTAGGCGCACCCGGTCACCGGCCCCGGATAACAAATCAAGCCCGGACCCGCAAAGCCTTAAAACCTGCGACGGGCAGGGCGGAACCTGGCGGGCGATGGAGCGGTGGGCAGGATCGCGAGCCGAGGCAGGGTTTCCAGCGAAGGCTGTGGCGACAGGGCTTGTGGATCACGTCCCTCGGGAAATCGGCCATGTGACGGGGCATCTGCCGGGAAGACCGCCGCCGCGGGGCGCGCGAGGCTTTCGGATCCCGGTGGCGGCCCTTGCGCGACGCAGCATAATGGCACCGCAACGATGGCTGCCGGCGTTGGCCGTTTACAGCTCGTAAAGGGTCTTCTCACCACCGGGACTTTGAGGCTAAAAAGGACAGCGAAATCTCCTCATCGCCGATCCTCAGGCGGTCCGACCGGGACTGCCGCGCCGCCATCGGCACCATCACCCTTTAACAGAGAGCCTGCCCATGAACCGCGTTGACGCTCACGGACTGCAGATTGCCCCCGTTCTGTTCGATTTCATTGCCAAAGAGGCGATCCCGGGAACAGGGATCAGCGCGGACGCATTCTGGGCGCAGTTTTCCAGCCTGGTCAGCGACCTCGGCCCCAAAATCCGCGAGGCGCTGGCCGAGCGCGACAGCCTCCAGGCCCAGATCGACCACTGGCATCGCGCCAACAAGGGCAAGCCCTTCGACAGCGAGGCCTACACCGCCCATCTGCGCGAGATCGGCTATCTCCTGCCCGAGCCTGCGACCAAAGGGGTCGAAACCAGCAATGTCGACGAGGAGATCGCCCGGATCTGCGGCCCCCAGCTGGTGGTGCCCCTGACCAACGCCCGTTATGCCCTCAACGCCGCCAATGCACGCTGGGGCTCGCTCTATGACGCCTTTTACGGCACTGATGTGATCCCGCACGATCCCGCCGAGAGCGGCAGGGGCTACAACAAGGCCCGCGGCGACAAGGTGATCGCCAAAGCCAAGGCCTTCCTCGACACTGCGGTGCCGCTCGCCACGGGCCGGCACAGCGAGGTGACGGCCTATGCGGTCAAAGACGGCCAGCTCGCGGTCACGCTTGCCAATGGCGAGGTCACGGGCCTCAGGACACCGGCCCGGTTTGCCGGCTACCAGGGCGATGCCGCAGGGCCGGAAGTGGTGGTGCTGGTCAATAACGGCCTCCATATCGAACTCCGCATTGATCGCAGCCACGTCATCGGCCGGGACGACCCGGCAGGTGTTGCCGACATGATCCTGGAAGCCGCGGTCTCCACCATTCTCGACATGGAAGACAGCGTCGCTGCGGTCGACGCCGAGGACAAGGTGCTGGTCTATCACAACGCGCTCGGCCTGATGAAAGGCACGCTGTCGGCTGATTTCGACAAAGGCGGCTCCAGTGTCAGCCGCTCGCTCAACCCCGATCACGTCTATAAGACCCCGCAGGGCGGCGAACTGAACCTGCACGGCCGCAGCCTGCTGCTGCTGCGCAATTGCGGCCACCACATGTTCACCGATGCCGTGCTCGACCGCAACGGCAACGAGATTCCCGAAGGCCTGCTGGATGCCGCGGTTTCCGGAATTATCGGCAGCCACGACCTCAAGGCCACGGCGACGGTCCGCAACAGCCGCACCGGCTCCATCTATATCGTCAAGCCGAAAATGCACGGTCCCGCCGAGATCGCGCTGACCTGCGAGATTTTCCGTCGTGTCGAACTCATGCTGAGCCTGCCGGAAAACACCATGAAGGTCGGCATCATGGATGAGGAGCGCCGCACCACGGTCAACCTCAAGGCCTGCATCCAGAACGCCTCAAAGCGTATCGTCTTCATCAATACCGGCTTCCTCGACCGCACCGGCGACGAGATCCACACCTCGATGGAGGCCGGTCCGATGATCCGCAAGAACGAGATGAAGAGCCAGCCCTGGATCAAGGCCTATGAGGACTGGAACGTCGATATCGGACTGATCGAAAAGCTGCCCGGCCGCGCCCAGATCGGCAAGGGCATGTGGGCGGCGACCGAACAGATGGCGGCGATGGTCGAGCAGAAGATCGGCCACCCCCGAGCCGGTGCCACCACCGCCTGGGTGCCCTCCCCGACCGGTGCCACGCTCCATGCCCTGCATTATCATCAGGTCAACGTGCTCCAGCGCCAGGCCGAGCTTGCCAAAGCCGGACCCCGGGCACGGCTGTCGGATATCCTCACCATCCCGGTCTCGGCCTCGAACTGGGCGCCTGAGGATGTCCGCGAGGAGATCGACAACAACTGTCAGGGCATTCTCGGCTATGTCGTGCGCTGGATCGACCAGGGGGTGGGCTGCTCCAAGGTCCCCGACATTCACGATGTCGGCCTGATGGAAGACCGCGCCACCTTGCGCATCTCGAGCCAGCATCTGGCCAACTGGCTCTATCATGGCATCGTCACCGAGGACCAGGTCATGGAGGCGCTCAGGCGCATGGCAGCGGCGGTCGACAAACAGAACGCCGGTGATCCGCTCTACAAGCCGATGGCGCCTTCCTTCGACGGCGTCGCCTTCCAGGCGGCCTGTGATCTGGTGTTCAAGGGCCGTGCCCAGCCCAACGGCTACACCGAATACATCCTCACCGCGCGCCGCCGCCAAGCCAAAGCACAAGGCTGAGGCTGAGAAAGGCGGAGGCTGAGAACTGACTTCGGCAGCACACGGCCCGCTCTCTTTTCCAGGAGGGCGGGCCGTTCCATTTCCGGCCCTTGTCTCTTTCCTGGACGCAACACCGTTTCAGCTCCCCTCCCATTTCTGAAAGCGACTGACTGTGCTGTCTTTTTCACGTTGATCGGGGAGGTTTATCGCGCCGAAACCGGGAGAAAATGCCGGGATTTCCTCGCCAGCCACGTCAATGGACGGACCGAAAGCTGGCTGAGGGGCGGGCTTCCAGGGCAGTCATGGTCGAGGCACGGACGTTTTTCAGAAGCGACATGTTTCGTGGCAGATGGATGACCGACCCGGTTGGAGAGCTGCAGTTTCTCCCGGATTTCCAGCCAGCTGCAACATACCCGGATGTTTTACAGATCGCCTGCACTCCTGCGAGGGCATGCTGTGCCAGATCTCCGGGCAAAACAATTCCCTGTGGCAGGGGCTTCACAGGCGCAGAGCGCCACCTTGGTCAGAGCCGGGCCTGACCCTGCAGATCGCGGCCGAGGAACAGATTCCAGGCCTTGACTGCTGCGACCCGCCATGCGGCAAGGCCGGTCGGTGGCGGCGGCCGCTCCTCATCCTCAGGCAGCCGCAGGCCGACCACATTGACCCGCCCCCCGGAGATCGAGCGCGCCACCAGAACGATGCTGTCGAGCACCAGTTCGGCCCCCTGTTTGGGTGCACCGTCGAGATGAACGTCGAAATAATCGGCAAGCGTCAGGCGCGCCTCATCCTCACCGACATGGACGCCATAGATCCCGGCAAGTTCCTCCAGCGTGCGCTCGCCCGAGACCATGAAGTCGCCGAGCAGATGCGGATCCGGGGCGCTGCTCGGCAGCATATCGACGAAGAAACGGTCGAGCGCATAGGACTTTTTGGGCGGCGCCAGCAGATAGACGTAATCGCCAGGCGCAATCGGATCGGCCTCTTCCGGGGTCAGAATGGTCTCGTTGCGGATCACCAGGGTCGGCTTCGACCAGGACGGGATCAGGCCACGGCGGAAAAACAGGCTCTTGGCCCGCACCGCATAGCCGACCAGCTGCTGCTGCATCTGTCCCGGCAGATCCAGTTCGATCCGCCGGGGGCCGCGATCGGTGCGCGGCATCACCACCATCAGCCGGCGCGCCGCCGGTGCCAGGGTCCAGCCCTGAAACAGCAGCGAGATGATGACGACAACAAAGGCGACATCGAAATAGAGCGAGTCCCTGGACAGTCCGACCAGCATCGGGATCGAGGCCAGAAAGATCGCCACCGCGCCGCGCAGCCCGGTCCAGGCGATGAAGACTTTTTCGCGCCAGTTGAAGCGGAACGGCGCCAGGCAGGCCAGCACCGCCAGCGGGCGCGCAATCAGCATCAGGACCAGCGCCACCGCAATCGCCGGCCAGATGCTGGAGGCCAGCCGATGCGGCGACACCAGAAGGCCGAGCATCACGAACATCACGATCTGCGCCAGCCAGGTCGCGGCGTCGAGAAAGGTCACCACCGCATTATGTGCCCTTGTCGGCCGGTTGCCGATGACGATCCCGGCGAGATAGACCGCGAGGAAGCCCGAGGAATGGATCATCTGCGAGCCGCCGAAAATCACCAGCGCTGCGGTGGCGACAAAAGGTGCATGCAGTCCCTGCGGCAGCTCGACGCGGTTGAGCGCGGCGACCACAAGGCGGCCACCGATAATTCCCACCACAGCACCGATGAAGGCTTCCTGGACCAGCTCAACGATCACGTGCGTGGCCGAACTCTCCCCTAGCGAAATATATTCCACCAGCATCAGAGTGAGAAAGATCGCGAAGGGATCGTTGGTGCCCGATTCCACCTCCAGCGTGGCGCCGACGCGGGGGCGCAGCCGCAGCCCCTGGGTGTGCACCAGCAGGAACACTGCGGCGGCGTCCGTCGAGGCAACCACGGCACCGACCAGAAGCGACTCGGTCCAGTTGAGATCAAGGACAAATTTTGCAAAGGGCGCGGTGATCACGGCGGTCAGCAGCACGCCCACCGTCGCCAGCACCAGAGAGGGTCCCACCACGGTGCGGATGGTCTGGAATCGGGTGCGCAGGCCGCCGTCGAACAGGATCAGCGCCAGCGCCACCGACCCGACCATATAGGTGGTGCGCACGTCGTTGAACTGGAGATGCCCCGGACCGGAGTCGCCGGCGAGGACACCGATGCCGAGAAAGACCAGCAGCAGCGGGGCGCCAAAACGCAGCGCCAGAAGGCTCGACAGGATACCCGCCATGACCAGAACGGCGCCGAGCAGAATGGCGATGCTGACTGAATCGATCGAGGCCATCTTGGGTTAGCGGACTGCCGGAAAGAGAAACGGGATTGGAACTGTCGCCCTGCCGGCCGCCCTCCCCGAAAGGCGTGTCCGGATGCCAAGCTTTGAGATCCCTCACCCCATTCCATAGCCTTGCCACCCTCCCCCGCCAACCCAAAATCCCGAAATCTCCCCTTGCCGTTAATGACCGTTTGCGCCTTAGCTCCCGATTGAGCGCCGCGTCTGTGCGCCCGGCTGCACAGCCAATCCGAGATGGGAAGCGAATGGAACTGGATCTGGAACACATCATCGAGGTTGTGACCACGACCGCGCGCAGCGTCGGCGTCGAGATCGCCTCGCCCTATTTCTATCTCCAGTTCGGGCTCATGGTCGCGATCGCCGGCATCGCGGTTGCCACCCAGTTCCTGCTGCGCAAAAGGGTCGACGTGACCGCGCTTGGCAGCGGCCTGCCTGCCCCGCTCCGGCATTTCGTCCAGGTCATGGTCCGCGGCACCGCGGCTGCGGTATTCACCCTTCTGGTGATCGTCGCCCGGGTGGTGATGTACCACACCACCTGGCACAGCCGCAGCTATCTGCTGATGGTGGCCGCCAAGCTCGGACTGGCCTGGCTCGTCATCCGCCTCGTCACCTCGGTGCTGCGCAACGCCTTCCTGGGCCGGGTGGTGTCGGTGTCGGCATGGATCGTCGCCGCGCTCAGCATCATCGGCCAGCTTGAAGCCGCCCGCGATCTGCTCAGCCAGCCCAGCATCCAGTTCGGCGATGTCCAGCTCACCCCCCTGCTCCTGATCAATGCCGGGGCACTCCTGATCACCGCGCTGTGGCTCACCAATATCGTCAGCGATTTCATCGAGAGCCGGATCACCCGCGCCAGTGACCTCACGCCCTCGATCCAGGTGCTGCTGGTGAAGATGATCCGCATGGGGCTGATGATCGTCACCATCGGCTTCGTGCTGCGCGCCGTCGGCATTGATCTCACTGCCTTTGCGGTGTTCTCGGGCGCGGTCGGTGTCGGACTGGGCTTCGGTCTCCAGAAGATCGTCGCCAATTTCATCTCCGGCATCATCCTGCTGGTCGACAAGTCGGTCAAACCCGGCGACATCGTCACCATCGGCGACAATACCGGGCGCATCTCGACGATGAAGACCCGCTATATTTCGGTAGCCTCGGGCGACGGCCGCGAAATCCTGGTCCCCAACGAGGATCTGGTGACGCAGAAGGTGATTAACTGGACCTTTACCAACAAGAATATTCTGGTGAAGATCCCCTTTGCCACCAATTACAAGGCCGATCCTCGACATGTCTGCAAGCTCGCCATCGACACCGCCGCCAGACACCCGCGGCTGCGCAAGGGCATGCGGCCCAACTGTGTCCTGACCGAATTTGCCGAGACCGGCATGAAATTTTCCCTCACCCTGTGGCTGTCCGACCCCGACGGTATGGACGGCGTCAAAAGCGATGTCATGCTGGCGCTGTGGGACAACTTCAAGCGCGAGGGCATCAAGGTTCCCTATCCGGTCCGCGAAATCCGCCTGCGCAGCGGCCAGCTGCCGGAGGAGATGGTGGAGCCGGCCCCCTGAAACCTGTCGCATCGGGGACACCGTCGCACACAGGCTTCCTTCCTGCTTGCGTCTGCGCTGACCGCCATTAGATGAAGGGCCTGCACATCCTGCCTGCCCGGCTCCTTTTGTTCCGGTTGGCCGTCAATGTTCCAGCGCCTCGGAGTTGAAGACACGATATGAGCTACGTCGATGCCAGCGACAGCCCCCGACGCAAGACCGGCCAGATCAAGCTCCATGGCGAAACCGCCTTTGCCGGCATGCGCAAGGCCGGTGCTGTGGTGGCCCAATGCCTCGATGAGCTGACCGACATCGTCGCCGCCGGTGTGCCGACCTCCCGGATCGACGATTTCGTGCGCGAATTCGCCTTCGACCATGGGGCCATTCCGGCGACCCTGATGTATCGCGGCTATCGCTATTCGACCTGTACCTCGATCAACCGCGTGGTGTGCCACGGCATGCCGGACAGCCGGGTGTTGCGCGAGGGTGACATTGTCAATGTCGATGTCACCTTTATCGTCGACGGCTGGTACGGCGATTCCAGCCGCATGTTCGCGATTCCGCCCATCGCCCGCAAGGCCGAACGGCTGATCGAGGTGACCTATGAAGCGATGATGCGCGCCATCGCCGTGGTCAAACCGGGAGCGACCACCGGCGATATCGGTCACGCCATCCAGAGCTTCGTCGAGCCCCAGCGCATGAGCGTGGTCTACGAATTCTGCGGCCACGGCCTCGGCCGCCTGTTCCATGACGAGCCGAACATTGTTCACATCGGCCGCCCGGGCGACGGCGTGGAACTTCGCCCCGGCATGTTCTTCACCATTGAGCCCATGATCAATCTCGGCAAGCCGCAGGTGAAGCAGCTCGACGATGGCTGGACTGCGGTCACCCGCGACCGCTCGCTGTCGGCCCAGTTTGAACACTCTCTGGGCGTCACCGCGACCGGCTGCGAGGTTTTCACATTGTCGAAGAGGAACGCCGAAAAGGTGCCGGGTGCCTGAAGTTGCCTGAGGGGACCTGAGGGTCCACGGTCCAACCGATCGGGAACGCTTTCTGAGCCTTCGGCGCGGGCTCTGCCCCGCAAAGGTGCAGCTGTGACCTCGCCAGGCCGGAATCGTGGTGCGCGAATTTCCCCGCGATCCCGAATGCGGCCGCCATGTTCGTCCGATTTTGATTTTTGATGAACATCGCCCCCTGTCTGCACCTCTCGACCTGCACCTCCCGACCTGCGCCGACATCTCCGCGTCCAACCGCTTCAACGCCCCGCCGCCGCTTCACAACGCGGTGTCACGGCCTTCACCGCACCGGGCGGCGCCGCGTGCGCGCGGCTCGCCCTTCGGTTGCAGTAATCGCAACATTCCATCCAACATGGCTCTTGCAGCACGGTTCCAAATTCGCAAAAATTCCTGAGCACCGGGCGGGCTTCTGCCAGATTGGCCGGAACGGGCCCGTGTGGAGCTGCGGCTGTTGCAATGAAACCCGTGAAACCTCTGCTCAGCCGGTATTGCACCTCCCGAACGTTATCGCGGTAGGGCCGGCCATTGCTGGCCGCCCCCCGCACAGATCCCGGCGAGCGGCTTTCCCGCACCGGGCTCCTCCCTTGGGTCGTGCCGGCTTGCACCACGTGTGCGCGCCGAGCTGGTC
>Ga0123357_10012979_pt1 | contig 10772 bp, 10 predicted proteins | sample TergutEmb28metaG_FD_89873 | JGI IMG/M metagenome (GOLD analysis project Ga0123357, IMG submission 89873) | Embiratermes neotenicus P4 segment gut microbial communities from Petit-Saut dam, French Guiana - Emb289 P4 | ecosystem: Host-associated > Arthropoda: Insects > Digestive system > Gut ...
CCTAGATCAACACGTGTCTTCATGGGGTTGTTGGCCTGTGTTTCAGTGACATGAGTCCCGTGGGTGGGAAGGTCGGCAGGTTGGGAGGGGGGGGAGGGGGAAGCTAAATGATGAAGAAAAATGGAGGGGGTATTTATTGTGACACCTATATGATTAATGAATTTGTGTAGTTGATTAAGGTCAAATAAGTCGCTTGTATGCCATTACGCTTTGGCCGGAGAGTTATGCAATTATAACCCGTAATCCATCTGTGATTATATAGTATCTGTATTTTTATGCAGACGCAGAAAAGTGATTGCATATAACGATTTGTATTCCTGCTTCACATTTAGCAGGTGCCGCGTTAAAACCTCTGCCACGAATCTGGTTGTTCTGAGCTTTTTTTTTCTTCTTGATTTTCTTCAGCTTTTTCCAGACAAATGTCTGGATATTCATACCACGACTGCTTCTGTTCACGGCCCTTCAGTTTCATTTTTTACGAATCACCCTGTCATTCGGCGCTGTGTAATTTGAGCTACTGAAATTATATAAAACTGGAACAGTTAACAGGAACAATTACAGCATTGTGTGAACCTTTTTTTTATTCCGTGCTTCCCGATTTATGAAAGATCTTTACTTTTTTGGAGGTCTCCAAGCTTCGCCCTTTCGTCCTTCTGGTAAGAGCAACGTGTACATGAAGATGAGTATGAGGCCATTGTGGAATTCGTACCGCGACGGAGCTATAAAAACAAAATCTCTTAATGTTCTGTGGGCAAATAATATGTGTTTGTTGTAAGATCTATACCGAACACATAATTACACTGTGTTGGCAGAACGTGGAATTTTTATACGTTAAACCTGGCAAGACATAAAGTAATCACTGGCCTTTAAATTTTTAATGCTGGTTAACGGAACGAACGCTGATAAAATGTGGTTTTAGTGACACAAACCTGGAAAAAACTTGCATAAGTACGGGCTTCTGGGATATCATAAGAAACTGCACTGTGGCACCAAATATTTTGGTTTATTTACGATGATTTTTGGTTTCGTGAGTTCTGGAGAGCAGCTAATACAAGTTGCACGCGACCGCATTAGTACCGTGAAAAACTTTACGCCCTAAGAAGGGCTGCACCAAGCGTACAGTTGGGTGTCGAACACGATGATAAGGTGCTATGACTGCTGCCAGAAGGAAAGTTACCAGAGTGAGAAAAGTAAGATTTCTGCACGTGTACGTCGTGTAAATCATAGTCATTAGCCGTAGCGCTGAGTTGCCTGATTCAGAGACGGGAGTGTACAAAATGAGTAGTAGCCATATTTGGGAACAACTTTAACAAATCAAAATTCTATTGCGGAAGAAATTAAGAGCAGATCGAGGTCAGGATGTGCTTGCTATCATTCGGTGTAGAATCTTTTGTCTTCCAGGTTGCTATCCAAAAATTTAAAGATCAAGATATATAGAACTATAATTTTGCCTGTTGTTTTGTACGGGTGTGAAACTTGGTCGTTGACATTGCGGGAGGAAACGAAGCTGAGGGTGTTTGAGAACATGGTTTTGATGAGAATATTTGGATAGGAGGGCCGAGGTAACGGGGGAATGGAGGAGATTGCATAACGAGGAGCTAAATTATTTGTACTCCTCATCTAATATTGTGCGGGTGATAAAATCGAGAAGAATGAGATGGGCTGGGCATGTGGCGCGTATGGGTGAGGAGAGGGGGGTGTATAGGATCTTGGTGGGGAAAGCGGAGGGAAGGAGACCAGTGGGGAGATCTAGGCGTAGATGGGTGGATAATACTAGGATGGATCTCCAGGAGGTGGGATGTGGATATATGGACTGGATTGGGCTGGCCCAGGATAGAAACAGGTGGCGGAGGCTTGTGAGTGCGGTAATGAACCTTCGGGTTCCGTGAAATGCGGGGAATTTCTTGACTAGCTGCAAACCAGTTAGCTACTCAAGAAGGACTCTGCACCATGGAGTAAGTAAGTAAGCAAGTTTAATGAATGGAGCTGGCACAGCCTCCGGCAGTTCATAATGTTGTAACTGTTAAGAGTTAATATGGTTATGTATCATCTTTTTTTTTTTATTTAATGTTTTCCGTCCCGAAGTGTTATAACGTATAAATACCACGTGTCAAACAATAACACACTTTATTTTACATACAATAAAAATAGTATATTGTCAGGGCGACATGTTTCGACCTTTGTTAGTTCATCTTCAGTTCCTCTGAGAAAACAGATCCAAGAGCTATCTATATTTCAATGCATTGTGGGATCGCGAATACTTACAGATTGTGTTATAGGAATGTAAAATATATAAGTTTGTATATATTGAAATCTGTGTTACGGTCTTAGCATTAAATGGTTAAAAATTATGTGAGATGGTGGTATGTTAAAACCAACTGTGTGTAAAAGACTGTATAAAAACTAGATTTTACTTTTTAGAATGTGAACTTTTGTACGGCGTGTTCTTCATTTGTCGGTGATATGAGGAACTGATGATAATCAGTTCCTCATATCACCGAAAAATGCAGCGTTGTTGAATGAGCAGTAGAGAAGTAAAGGTAAAGTGATTCCGTTACAAGCCAGGTGTGGCCCAGAAGGTGGGTAGAGTTACAGCTCTACTCTTCCATGACCGCGGCACTAGAAAGACCCGGTGCCCATTTTACAGGAGGCTGGGTGGGCTCCAGGGCCGGTCTGGACGGGCGGAAAATCTCGTCCCCACCGGGATTCGCTCCCGGACCTCCAGCCCGTAGTCAGTCGCTATACCGACTGAGCTACCCGGCCCACACAGTAAAGAAGTACAACATCAAAATAAAAACGAAACCATTGGTATGTAGCTATGTGTAATTCTAAACCACTGTCGTTCCCAATCCTAAAATTCGTTGCTCAGGCTATTCAACCCAATGTACTTGGCAGGAAACCTAGTGCTTGTACAACTGATATCCACCACCCAAGGTAATTGGTATAGCGGTAAGGCATATGACATATTAAAGAAGTACTAATTTTGACTCTTTTTCGGGTTACGTACTACCTTGATTGCGATTGTCGTGGCTTTATTTCTGTCATTATAGTCGAATGACGCGTACGTTAACTTAAAATAGGCCATCATCTCCTTCCAAGTTAGTACCTGTTCATAATCTATGTCTATCTTCCCAGGTCATTTGACTCTCTATACAATGTAATGTGTACATTGAAAGGATCGTCGTTAAACAATCTAAGGCACGAAGTGACAGAATCTTACTGAATTGTTACAGAATGTGAAATGTGTTTTCTCTATTTTTTAACAATGCTGTCAGTGATTCATGCTAGTTAGCGTCGAATGGTAGAATGATTAGTGTATAACGCATTGGTGTAAAGGTTTCTTAAAAAATATAGGATCCATCTGAAAATTGTGGGTGCCAGAAGGGGGACATGAATTAAGTTCCTTACTGAGGCTGCACAAATATTAGATGCCACCGTAAAAAATCTAGTCGCGATGGCAAACTGACGCCTGGGATTTGTGCACCTCCGGTACCCGGAATTGGGGGGGACGTGAATAAAACCACTAAAACGCTCAGGTAACATAGTTCGGCCGCGATTTTAACCGGTCACACCTTTCATACAAGTGAGGAGCTCACCACCACTTTGTCGTGATTGATCGGTCGCAACACAGTGGTAATGTTACTTACAAGTACATCCTGGATCAAAGTTTGTCATAAGCATATTGTGGGTACAAAGTACGTACCGTGAGTCATGCAGAGTGAGTTAGCAGTCTTCTTTATTAAGGCGAAGGTCAGTATTTTTATTTTTGCAATACCGGTCACACGTGCAAGAAAGCACATACACAAATGGCTGTTGGGTCATAAATTAAAATCTTGTGGTTTATTTTACAAACCATTCGTATGAAGGATCTGAGGATTGCCATGAAGAATCTCAAGTCAGATCAGCCGATATCTGACAGATACTCGCACTGGGTACTTCCCGAACAAGTTCCTAATACCCCAGCCGGCCTTCGATTAATGGAGAGTTAAAAACAAAGTCGTAATTAATATACACTACAAAAATAATGTTTTCGTAACAGAAAACCTACAATGATCGCGTATTTATGACAAAATGTCACAAATGCCTCATTTTTGTCTGGCACTGTAAGGAGAAGTGGTTGGACGGCAGTGTAATTCAATCTGGATTGAAAGTAATGGAGGTGGATAAAGAGGCGAGGAGCTTATACAACTGTACTCATTCATAGCCTCGGCGCTACATGGGGTGGGTGGTCAACGCCACGCCCCAGCCGGTTTACTCCCAAGGAAGAGCGCCGGTGCCATTTGTATGGAAGGTTGGCTAGGGCTCAAGGACGACCTGGACGGGTATGGAAAAGAGAAAATCTCTCGCCCCCACCGAAGTTCGAACTCAGAACCTTACAGCAAGCAACGAGTCACTGTACGGACAACGGCTTTCTGGTCCCGGCTAATATGTTTGTAGAAACAGGATAATTTGTTTGCCTTTACGTACGCCTTCCTGTAGAATTATCTGAACACAAGACAGGCAACGTGACATTCAGGCGCGTTCTCGTAACTGTTGTTGCCTTGGAAAAGCAATAAGATGTACGTATTCTGAGTGTCTCTCTGTAGCACGCACCGCGCATGCGCCGTATTGTCATCTGTGGCCTGTATGGCTCTACCATATTTTTTCATATTATCTCATAAACGACACGATCTTCGGAAACAAGTTGCTGAACATAAACTTAGTGTTTTTTAGTTTCTGTACAACTTTCGTCTGAAACAGTTTTCATTTTAAGAAATAGAGGGAATATTGTCTTAAATGCACATAAGTCTTCATGTAAAGTAGTCGTTATTATTACCAGATGTCAATGAAAATTGTTTTCTCGACAGATTTTTGAAAAAAGTCGGATATCAAATTTCAGTGGGAGCCGAACTGCTCCTTGCGGACAGACATACTGACACAAATGACGAAGCTAGTAGTCTCTTTTCGCAATTTTGCGAAGGCGCGTAAAAAGTTGTTTGTGAAAGTTGACATGCTGCAGCAATGGAACTGGTTTGTTACTTGGCTTATTCCATCAATAGGTATGAAACGTCGACACTGAGTATTATGAAAAAGACTGCTTACATAATGGATTATCGTGTGTGAAACAATTACGACTTTCGGTAAATGCTGATCTTGTAAAATAACTCATAAATAATAATAATAATAATAATAATAATGTTTTTTCATTCTTTTGACTTTTGTTTCTTTGACGATTTCACTTTTAATAACAATTTCTGTACTTGTCTTTGATTATGACCGTATATGGTCTGGTATGCAAATGAGAATGCTGATAAACGCACTTTCCTGTCTACAAACCCCCCTTTGGAAGTTACAGTAGATGATTTTTGGTTAGACTTTCATTTAGCACGATTACTTGACTTTGTATTCACCGGCTAAGTACTACGTACGTACAAGAAGAAGAATAAGCAGTATTCGATATTATTATACAAGTGATTGTTGAAATAACCACGACACGCTGAGAATGTAGCACGGCATACTGCTAGTTCAAGGTAAGGAACAGTTGTGTTGTTAACTAATTTTGATTCCGTTACTAAATTCGGCCGAGCCCAAATTCTATTACAAAATTCAAAATTAATACCCTTTTGATTATACACGGAGAGGCAAGAGCGTTAATTTGGACACCTTAAGTACAAACAGTTTTTTAACTTATTTATGTGAAATTATATACAAGTGTTAGTAACGTGGAATAAAGACTTAGACAAAGAAGTCGCTGGTATCGTTTATTACTGAACCCTCGTAGTAACTCTCACGACGTTTCGCCTAGATATAGGCTGGTGGCAGCATATAAACCAATCTAGAATTAGTCCTAGATTCTGAGGGACTTAGTGCCTCAGCCCTCTCAGTGTCTACCTGGGCACAGCGTGGTGGAAGACAACCCCCATAAACCAATAGGCACGACAATTGATGACAATATTAATAATAATAATAATAATAATAATAAACTTTTAAACTACAAGTAAGACCACCGAGCCTAATCCTGTTGATTACTACATCCCGGGATAGGTGAATATTTCCCAGCCAAAGCTGAGAAGTGAAAAAATCAATAATAATTGTTAACTCGTTTGCCTAATATACATTTCCATGTTCAGAAGTGAAAAAAGTAAAATTTATTTATTTTACGTAAAGGCATGTTAGGCCTACTTCTGTTCTTCATGTGAGGAAGAATGTCATTATCATCATCGTCATCGTCATTAGCATCGCACCATTATCCACTGCTTACCGTTTCTGTCACATAATAAGCGAAATAAATATTTGCCGAGTCATTTAATTAGTACATTAAAACATTTAAAATCGCTTCAACATGTTTCGATCCTATGATCATCTTCAGAGAGCTACACTGTTCCTTGCTATAGGAACATTTTTAAAAACACTCACTGATTAATTTTAAATTAATCAGTGAGTGTTTTTTTTTTAAACGTGAAACATGTTGGAGCGATTTTGAATGTTTTAATGTAAAAAAAAATTATGTATGTGCATTAGTTGGTGTGCTGATTAAATGACTCTACGAAATGCACGGTGCAACGGTAAAAATATTTGCTGAATTGCAAATTTGTTTATAACCAACTTATTCGGTTTACATTGCTCTCGAATCATTTAAACTTCAGATTACTGTTCCGTATGACGTCATAAAGGTTTCCAAGGAACAGAGGGACAGATATTCCATTCTGAATACTGCTGTGCGTGTACCCACCAAGCAATTTAGGAAAGCCTCTGCTCTGTAGATTATGCTAAATGTAGTCTGAAGGTGCTAACAAGGCTATAGACAGAACGACGGAGCACGTTGTCTCCAATTGTAACAAACACTTCTGACCTGTATCTGGTATGTGTCCCGTTCGAATCTGGTCTTGAACACCGGTTATTCTGACTGATATGTTTGTGGTTATCCTTGGTCCTTCCTGGTAACTGCCGTGGTCATGCTTCAGGTTTTGTCACGAACACTTCCTTCGTCATTCATTTCAAGTCATCCGTTCCAGTAAGTAAGTTACGCACAAACGAGTGCATGCCTAGATTCTTGCAAATTGCAGCCGGTTCACTGTCCCTTTCAGCACGAGCGAGAGAAAGGAATGGCTGGTAGTCGCTGTCACATTCCAGGTGGTACTGAGCTACGGAGATGTCCAGCGTGTTTCTAGTGCGCCATAACTGTGCTGAGAAGTTGGATGAAAGCAGCGGCGAATAGGAGGTCGTTGCAGTGTGAACAGTACGTTTACGAACATGCAGGCACGTTTTCTACCTAGCAAGGCCCCTACCCTTCCTCTGAAGTCGTTCCGCTAACGACGAATTCAGTGTGCTGGTTCCGATGGCCGCGCGGGCTAAGGTGGAGGTCATAGTGGCTCCGTATATGGCCGTACTTTTACGTTGACGTATACGGCCGATCACGGACGAGGAAACAAAGCTGTTTTAATTAATGTGAACGGTCACAGTGGCGACAAGTTACACTGCCATACGCCGCCGGATTTCACCGACCATCGCCCGAAATCAACGAGTTTGTTCCGGCCGTATTCGCCAGTGCTCTTGGTTCTGTGTGAACATTTTGTCTTGTGCGTATTGTGTTCTCCGCAGAGAATGGTTGGTTTGGAGAAATTAATATCATTAGTTTCTGAAAAGAAACCTTTATGGGACATAAAGGAGAAACTGTACCTCAACAGAGACATTGCCAAAAAGCTGCGGAATGAAGTAGCCACAGATATGGGATGCGAAAGTAAGTAAAAACATCAGGTACATTTGTTATTTCTATTTTAGTAATTAACTTTAAGTACAAATGTAAATTTTTAACTACTTTTACAACATACATAGTTACTGTATTTATTTGTGGGCACCTGATACGTACATGCTTTCCGTCAATTGCTCCCACACAATTAGGAAAACTCCATTGCGTTTCGAACCCATCTGCAGTCTCTTGAAGCATATTTTTCGTAACAAAAGCATTTGTAATTTCACGAGTCTGTTCCAAGTGGCATCACATGTGTATCATACACTATTTCAGCTATAGTATTGTGTGCGATTCTTGCTGAAAACGACAAAGATCTAGAGCTTATCCCCGTTGAAAGAAACCTGAAAAAATAAAGGAAATGATTAAATACGGATGTAGATCTGTAATATATTGTAATATCTTGATTTATTATATTTATTAATTTTTTTTGCAGGTAAAGTTCTAAAAACAAAGTGGCAGAGTTTATGGGACAATTTTCTGAAAAAAATGTTAAAATGACGAAACGAACAACAGGCGAAGGCACTTCCGACAAACATTCCTCACAGTGGAAATGTTATCAACATCTTTCCTTTTTGACTGACGTGTTCACTCCCAGAAATATGAAGAGCAATATCCCACCACCTGATGTAGATACAATTGTGGTAGATGTGAGGACATGTGTGACATATTTGCTGAAAATTCTAATGTCGAAGAGATGTCAACAGAGCCAATGCCAGAATCCGAAGATACGAGTACAGCTGCAAATCAATCCTTTCCAGATAACACATCACGTAATTCGGAGATAAGGCGGAAAAGAAAAAGTGGGAAAAGCCAGGCACTTTCTCAGTTGCTGGCATTGGAAGAAAGAAAAATTGAACAATTGGAGAAGGCTGCGCAACAGAAATCGATTATGTCTACTCAAGAAGACGAAGACTCCCACTTTTTGATGAGTTTGTTGCCTCATCTTAGGGACATACTAAAAAGACGAACACTTGCTGTCCGATTAGCGTTGCAGCAAGTTTTGATTGAGGAAGGAAGTGGGGAATCAGACCTCACTAAGTGGAGTTCTGATTCATCGTATTATTCCAAGTGAACTGTTCCAACTCCATCGTCATCATATGGAATGCAGTTTTCAGAAAGTGAACACACACACCACACTACTTATTCCACAACTCACCCATCACAAAGATATACAGAACCACCATCTACATTCGTGCAGTTTGCTGAATTCATACATTTTGGAAAGTAAATATGCACATAATTCGTAATAGTATTATAGTATTATTTGTTGGGACAGAATAAGGTTACTTATTTCTTAAGAATATAGTTTTACTTGCACTTACCTTAATGTTACTGCTAGTCTTTCCTCAGGAGATACGTACTTCCGAAAATTTGATTGTTTTTTAATATCGTCTCTAATATCATTCAGCATGTACCAAAATGTTTCAGGCAACATTCTGAAATAATCATAAAACTTTGCACGGTTGTTCCAACAACTGAGGAAACAGCGTGTGGAATTCCCCATTTTTTTTTCTCTTCCTTCAAAAATTTCATTTACCCACATATCTGATGCTGATGTTGCCGTGCGACCGCACGGCACCATCCGCACCGTACACACGACCTACGCAGCGGCTCTCAAGACCACCACCCATCCAAAAACTCGGTACAGAAAACCATATGCTGCAACCCAACATCCACCGCTCCTGATGATGGGCGTATGTACCCGAAACATGTCGAGCTAATAATACATTAATAAAATCACCTTGTTGCATTAAGCTGGCATTTCAAGTTATTTCATGCGGAAGATGCACAGTCAAACAACCCTCAAATTGTTGGCTATTGAACGTTATTAAATGGAGGTAAATAGACCAGAATTGTTGTCGAAAGTAATCGTGTTAATTCGGTAAGGGATTAATAAGCAAGATCGTCCCATATTCTTATTTTACTACATTAAATTGTTTTAGAGCAATAATGACTCCCATCAATTCACCATCTTCATCTCCACAACCACCATCATCATCATCACAGTCTTCACGGTAGGCAAGAGAGCCCATCGCGCCTCACAACCACAACCTCTTCTCGCTGGTAGTGTTACTGCTCATTGTCTTGTAATCCATGTTTCGTATGGTGCGCATTTCTTCGATCCTTGATGCGCAGAACATTTTAATACCAGTCAACATATTTTTCTCAGATTGTTTCATTTAAATTATAAATACTAGAAACTATTTTTTTTTCTCGTCAAATGGCTGCTTCGCGTACGTCCAGAAATACGTTTTAAAACTTCTCAATCCTCTCGTTGTGGCAGAGTTCTGTGAGCTGTATGTTATTGCATTTGCTTCCGGATGCAAGTACTGTGTGTTTAATGATTTAATTTCTTAGCATTTTGTATGTTTGACAGGCATATAATAGCATTTGTAATAAATATAAATAATTATATATATATTTGTGTGTGTATATATATATATATAAAAGTTCGAAACATATTATGCTGTAGCAAGCTCAGCATCATAACATTTTGTAATAATTTTTTTACTGATATCACTTATATTTATCTCTATTTAACCTTTGTTGCATGTGTTCATAATTATTGAAATTGGTCATGGGAACAATTTTTTTTTTTTACTTTTGTAACATGTTGTAAATATTTCCTTTGAAATGAATTATATATATATATATATAAATGTGTAATTTGGACATTTGTACGTATGGAATATAACTTATACAGACATACTCTACATTGCAGTTTTTAAGATATCTGCATCAAGCTATCTACGTTATTTGGCAAATATGTGTTGCGGCTGTCCGAACTCTGCGCCAGGAAGAAAGTATTGTATAAATGTTGGTTGTCTTTTGTCTCGTCAGTCACAAACCTGGCCTGTTTTACAACTCAGCTGTCATTCAGAGAATTTGTTCCTGAATGTTGTGTTTCAGCAGTCATCATAACTTGAACTCAAAGGATACTGAAACTGTAATTATGCACTCACGAATTCGCTTCCTAGACACTATAGTTTTTTCACATGTGATAGCGCGGCCCCCCCCCCCCCCCCCCCCACCCCCCCCC
>Ga0123357_10012983_pt1 | contig 10771 bp, 4 predicted proteins | sample TergutEmb28metaG_FD_89873 | JGI IMG/M metagenome (GOLD analysis project Ga0123357, IMG submission 89873) | Embiratermes neotenicus P4 segment gut microbial communities from Petit-Saut dam, French Guiana - Emb289 P4 | ecosystem: Host-associated > Arthropoda: Insects > Digestive system > Gut ...
ATACTGGTGGATGATGATTATATAATGGCATAACTTGTAAAGCTGTTTATTTTTAACAGCAAGGGAAAGAAACCTTTTTGACATTGTGTGAGAAATATTCAACATGATTAATCCATGTAATAATATATGTATTTCATACCAAGAGAAAGACATGTGAACCCATTTGTTTGGGTCACTATTGCGCAAGCATGGTTATTTGTAGGTTTTAAATGAAGGCCTTGAGAAATGAGAATCTGCTCCGCTGTTGTGCTTTCAGAGATCTTGTTGCGGAACTGCCTTTTATCCTGATGCATCCAAAACCAGAGGAGGAACCCCCCTTACCAATCACTGCACGCCCATCACCCTCACATGAGACTGGCAACAAGGAAGATGGTGATGATGTAGCTGTTGATACAAATCTGATTCAGCTGGACACGTGAGTGCTTTGACTCGCAGAATTTAACTCGTCTAATTGTGCGTACTATGCTGATGCCTAAAGGGGATGCATGGCCTTTTCATCTTGCTTGAAAGGTTTTAATATTTCATACAAACACTAACATGAATGAGGCAGGAATACAAATTTCATATTTTTGCTTATCAGAGCATATGGAAATATCTCCAATATTGTCTATGCAAAGGATACCCAAATTTGTCATTGTTGCCACTGTACCGAGTACACGGAAGGGTTCTATTGTGCATCTTTCTGATATGCTGAGTGCATTATTTGATACAGAGGGGCTAATGTACTGTAAGAATTAAACTTGTATGGTTTTGGTGAAGTACAGAAGGAGTCTCCTGTTTTCAGTGATGGAGTTGTGTGCCCAGATCAGGATGATATTATTTTTGAGGACTTTGCTCGCTTGCGATTGAAAGGGAGAGAAACAGAAGCCTGAGTGTTGGGGCCTGGAGCCAGAAGAAGGGCTGTTTCTTCTGCTAAGCCACTTCGTACAGAAGTCTACATTACATGGGAGTAGTATGGAGGTAACAACAAATCAGGGCTCAGGATTTTACAGCAACAAAACAGTGACTATTATTCATTAAGAAAACAGTGACAGGAATATGCTTGAAGCTATTTAGACGTATGTCTAGCAGATAGTTTTATGGAATTGTATGTGAATGTGAAATTGACTGATTTTACTGAAGTGACTGACATTTCAGCACTCAAGAATTGTGTTCTGCCATTTGTATGAAGATAATGTACAGTAAGCATTTTAGAATTACATTCACATTTCAGTAGAATTGCAAGTAGTTCTGAATATTATATTTGTAGAGCACTGAAGAACATATTTATTTGAGCAAACTCAATTAGTTTTCCTCCTGCTTGTTAACATTTGCACTCCTTGTGTAGCATAGAGAGCACATTGAGTTGTATATGTATGGTATCGTGCTGTATGGTATTTGTGATGTCTAATTTCTAGATATGCAACCTTTTATTTTAATTTTTATGCAAAATACAGGGGTTCCAAGTGCCAATTTTGGTTCTTTGAAGGTTGTCATGTTCTCATAATCTGTACAGCAGATTCTATTATATATAATTTTGTTTACATTTTTACAGGTATAGATTTTAAGAAACCTTCACATTGGCTATAAAACCAGTTTAATAGTAGCCATTCTGTTGTTATAATCTGACTTAATATCTGTTTACATTGCATCATGGAGGAAGAAACTGACTGACTGTTGATGTTTTTCTGTTACCATGGCTGTTGTCCTGCCCAGTTGTTACAGTACATGATGTGTGGCAAGTGGCTACAGTATTGTCTGTAGAATACAGTCCAGTGATATATACTCTGTGTGGTTAGTGTGTTGTACATGCTGAGTCTGTATGGAAAGGGTTACTAACTTCTGTTATTAAAGTCTAGTCATAGTGGTATAGTCAGTGAAGTAGCTGGCTCTGGGCTGGATAAGCTGAGTTCTACTCCCAGCAACATCAAGGTTTTCTTTTTCTTTTTTCTCATTTCTTTTTTTTTTTACCATATGCAAGCTGATTTTGAGGCTAACCCAGTCTGCTGTCTGGTGGGAACTAGGTGTGCTTCTTCCATGCAGAAGGTGGCTAAATATGAATTTGACCACTTCCCTCCATTCAATGCTGAGGTGTACAATACATGGACATTCACCTCCACACCCCTGTATTTATCATATGGATTGGCTCCTCTGGAATTATAATGCTTGTCATATAATTTGCATTGCAGAGGGACACAGGCCTATACCAAATGAAGTTTATGTATAGGGGTAATTTTGAGCCCTGACATGTGGCAATTAACCTTTGGAGTTGCGACAGTGAGATTGCATAGTGTTTTGCCCTTCTTCATGTAGTGTTTGTGTCCCTGCAGACAGTGTTGCTATTTAACTAAAGATGTTGCTTGCTGACAGTGGAATGGCAGAAGAGAGGAAGCACAACAAAAGTTTCATGTTTTAGTGGGTAAGGTAATTATATTTAGAGATGACACTAAGAAAATTTTGTTGTCCCTACATGATGAATGTATTTTGATCATCCAGTATGTTTTTCACTTATTTAAGAATTATGTGTAAGACGGTGGAAGCTTTTTTTCTGTTTGCTTTTTATGACTGGTATTTTTATACCGCAGATTGTGTGATTTTTACATACAACTCAAGCACAACAGATTTCAGGCATACGGGCGAATGTTCATGGCTAATGACTCTTTATCATTTTTATATACTCAGTAATTAACTCGTGGTAAAGGAACTTCTTGAGCAGTTGAAAATATTTCTGTGTTATGGAACCTGTGGCTGATGACCGTTGTTCCAGAAACTTGCCCTGTCTCAACCTTCTTAATCAATTTCACGTCATCATAGCCTATATCCTATGACTATTGTTAAGATTGGCCTCCCATTTATGCCTACGTCTCCCATATAGTCTCTTCTCTTGTTTACTGATTAAAGTTTGAATACATATTTTTGTTTCTGTCATGCCTGTTATGTGTCCAGCCTGTCCCTTTCTTAGTAATGTGGTAACCCAAACAGTATAAATTGTACAGAGCTAGAAATTGTACTATGTTTGTAGATGCCTGTAAATAAAGTAGCAACCTGGAAGGAGAAAGTGTTAGGTGAGAGTGGGCTGTTCAGGTCATCATCAATTGCTTAAATGTTGTGTGAACCCGCAGCTATAGAGTGAGCCAGATTTCTCCCTTGTATTAAATTTTGTCCATTTTAATTTAAAATGTGGTGCATCATGTTCTTTTTCACCGTATGTGAACTGTTATAAATTAGTATATAGGCCTGGAATGATGGAACCTTTTCAGCACCTGGCATCAAATTTATGTACGGAGTTACTTACTGGAAAAAGTGATAACTGCTGCTCCAGCACTGCCCTCGTACACTTTGTGAGATACCTGTTGCTGCACGTGTGCAGAAGGTTGTTCAATTCTTGGGTTGTATAACGTTCTGTAGTTCTCAGATGAACTATTAGCAGGAAGCAGTATCGTAAAGGAAATACTACCTTATGTTTCCTTTTAACTGTCTCTTGGTAAGTGTGCTGTTCATTATTATTGATTGAAACATAACGAATAACCAACACATATTGCACTGCATATTGCTGTTTAATGAACTGCTGGATGATCATGTGACACTGGTATTACAATTAATTAAAGTTCAAAAAAAAAATTATAATCACTGGTGCTAGCTGTAATCTTGGTTGGTGCTGGTGGTTTGCTGTCCAAGATGTAGGATATGGAAATGAAGGTCACTCTTTTTTTTTTGCAGCCAGCTTTTCAAAACTTTGTTAGGTGCTTGTAATGCGTACAAAAATTTCCAAATTGAAAGAATATTGTATATCCTCTTAACCGTAAATGAGCTGACATGGAGGTGAGAATTCTGACAAGGAGGTGTGATCAGTTCTGCTCAAACTGAGCTCTGCAGAAGGTGAAGTTTAGAGCACAAGAAAAGTGGAATCACTAGCCAGATTGCCTGTACCATGAAAGCAGTATACTGAATTTAACCCATAGAAATCATTGCATGTAAGTTGTTCTCTCGGATAGTGACATTTCTCATTCAAACGAGGCATTCCTTTCTGCTTCAAATGCTTTGCAATTATTTATTTTAAAGATTGACCCCTGTGTGATAATACAGTGAATATGCGGGCCATAACCCTGGGTCAGTACCATCTGAGGTTTCCAGCACTATGATTGTAAAGGTCGTGGTCTTCTGGAATATGATATGTTGTCGGCTAAATGTATAATGATGTCTCAGAGCAACCTGATGCCTTTGTCACATGGGAGGCAGCAGGTGCACATCTTTCAGCGTACACTTCGGAAAGTCGTAGTCTTCAGTGCCATTGAGTTTACATCCTTACAACGTGTGTCTCAACATCTGTTATTTTCCCATTTCCTTCTCAGTACTTATGGCTACTTTTAAAGAATTATTGCTGCCAAAACCTTTTGAACATTTCTTTTTTCCTCATCCTCTGACCACTCTTAACAATACCAGGTGAACAGCATTTCACAGGGTACCTTGATGTGTAATATCTACCATTATCTTTGTCTTAGTTCTAATCACTTTGTTTTCAATCACTTTGCTGAGTGTAGGACTACAGCATTATTATTTACAATATTTCTATATAGCATAGTTAGTGGCCAGTTCATTACTAAGAATGATGTCAATTATCTGGCATTAACAATAATCAAGATTGTGCTGTTAATGCTCAAAACAGAGTCACAACGCTGTCAAAGGCCTAGATAGAAACACGGAGTAATGTCATGAATTTACGCCCATTCATCAAACAACACTTTTCTTTCACTTATTCATATGTATTTTGAATCTTTCCTAGATGAACATATGTCAACAAGAGAGTAACCAAAGAGGTTCTGTTTGCATTTGTTATATAGTAGTATACAACATTGGTGTGTAGCATAAATGGTTTGTGGAAGCATTCACATGTCTGCAATTACAGTAGGTGATTTTGGATTATTTAAATTAATTTTGGCAGCTGGAGTGGCTTTCAGACACTATTCATGGCTCAGGTATCTGCACAGAAAATAGGCATATTTCAGGTTTTCAAAATTGTCTGTCCACAGTAACAGAAGCAGTAAGGTTCTCATGACAATTTTAGGAGATATGGTTTAATATTTTTTTATGACAATGAGGTGCCAGTATTTCAGAAATTATACATACAGGGATATTAAATACCTTTGAAATATGTACAGTTTTATCCAATTCTGCAGTGAATATAGCTTAAGAATGATACATCATCAGTGTGCCACTGTAAATTTTGTATACAGACTGGGAGTAGTTTGATTTTGATTGGAGAGGGCTTGAAAATATACATCAGACTTTCCTCTTCCTAGAAGAGTAAGAATGTTGAATGCCTGTGACACAAGCTATTATATTCATAAACCATTAAACATTTTATTTCATGCTGTATACATTCTGCAGAGAAAATTTTGTACAATATTCAGAGCTCCAGTGGGGAAATTTAATGTAGAAACTCTGGTTTGGTGCCAGCAGAGACAAGATGACTGAAGTATTAATCCTATAAATAATGATTTGATCATGTGATTGTTTATAGGGTGAATTTTTATTTGTTTCTGTTGTGCATGAAATACAAAATTTGAATCTCATGTGGTATGTATTAAAAACTAATTCAACATGAGAAATTCATACTTTACAAGTTTCACTGTGTCCGCTTTGTGATATAATGTGATGAATCTGAATTCTGAATTGCTGGAGTATGGTGCTTAAGATTTCCACAAACAATGAACACATTCTTTCAAATGTAGCTCACACAGTTTTTACAAGGATTAGCAGCATACACTTTTTGGAAAGATTCTATGGAAAATACACTTGTGGGTGTAAACAAGGTAACTGGTATAGCCAATCATTTCACTGAAAATGTGTGTCACTTATCACGTGAGAAGAAATAAGTGAATTCTGAAGAGTATCAAGGTAAACTTGAGGAATTATTGAGGAATCTTTAAACACTGTTCTGTACATATCTGGGCTGGAACTCAGAAATGCAAGAATTATCAGTTACAGTACTTCAGTTTTGCTAAGCCTAGACTCAAACATTTACAACTAAAATTTAAAATGAAAGTTTTTTATTTTAATTTTAAAGGGTTTGGTATGCAGGTACCATTATTTCAGAGGAATGTACTGCTTCCTTCATGTACTTACATCATGACAACAGTGCTACATGAAAGCTTGCCTCATTATACAAAAGTGGAAACCTAGCTGCTATAGTAATAGCAGCAAATATGAGACCATCATATGCATATGCATGTGCCCTATGGTCTTAAGAGTTTGTTTGGGTAGGGAGGGGGAGGGGGGAGTGTGCAGGCAAAGCAAGTACAAGGGGTTCTGTGTATTGAAATTAAGAATCACCAAAAAACATGTTGTCAGCTGCACCTTGCTCTTACTTTGGTGGTTTTAATGAGATGTGAATGCTTCCTGTATGATTCAGTTCTGCAAGTGTGAGTTGATGGTTGTCCTTGCCACTTCATTTTATTGAAGTGTGAGTTCTGTCCATTCAATGAAGGGACTAAGAAAATAAACTAAATTATGAATAATCTTGTATTTTCTTAACACAACTGATATATTGCAATATCACATTGTAGCTTCTAGATATCCATATGTACACTTTTTCATTTGAGATTTCTGCTGGAGAGAAGGTTCCAGATATTTTAAGGTCTTTGGGAACTATAGTCTCTGTTGGTCCACTTGACATTCTTCAGTATATTTGGACCTCTCACAATATGTACCACCCAGTGGTGATTCCAAGTCAATTTATCAAGTGTCTCCTTTGTATTTATCATAGACACAAGTGACTTAGTGGTACTTCCTTGCTTCCTCCACATGGTGGATTTTTGTGGCAAAATTCTGGTCACCTTGTTTTGAGTATGATAACATCATAATACTCTTAAAGGATTTTCTGCGTGAGAAGCTTACAAGAAAATATAGGAAGCATTTGATCTCCATTGGTCAGCTGTAATTCCTGCTTTATATGTAGCTCCAATCATAATTTAAAAAAAAGGCTCATCATATAAACTGGGTACATAATGTAAACTATAGTTATCATTGAGATATGTGACTTGTTTGAAAATTGGTTTCATGTGAGTTGTATTTGCCTAGATATGAGGAAAATTAGTTTAATGTTCGTCACTGTGGTTTCTGTTCTGTCAGTTATATTTATCTAATAAGTGAGTATTAAGGCCAGTGTGATAAATAATTTTGAAGAGTGAATTTGGTAGACACGTGTACTTCAGACTCGTACACCTTCCATTGTTCATGAGATGCATGAGCAACATGAGTTACAGTTCAGAACTGTTCCTTTAATAAATTATAATTTATTATTGTAAAAGATTCTTCTTATATTAAAATTGTATAAAGTGTACAATGGTATTGTACAAAATTGAATTGTATTTTTGTATAGACTATAATTGAGTTTCATAAAAGATGCAAACCTCCAGATAGAATTTCATAAAATTGTGTAAGAATATGAAGTGAAAAAAACAATTTTGAGTTTTGATCTATAGGAAAGTTGTGACGAGTTACAAGAGAATGTGACAAAAGTGAAGGTAAATGAGGTGTCTCGACATAACACAAAAAAATGCTCATAATTTAGTTCCAGAGAAAGGTGAAAAAGAAACTCCAGAATTTCTACGGAGCTCAGACCTCACCCACAGCACAATGTAGTTCTCTATAGTCTTGTTATGTAATGTATTATTACTTTGTGTGTTTGTGTACATGCATGTGTGCAACAATATTGTTACCTGAGTAATATTGTACCATTTTATGTACAGTCACCTCCCGATTATTCAGTTTGAATGTCATCTGTGCATTCACGTGTGATTTTTTTGTGTTATATAATCTGCATTTTTGCAAATGTAGACACAAATGGGCTTTTCATTGTTTTCTCATTCTGAACAACCAGTACAGGGCTTGGGGAGGGGTAATAACAAGTGATAATGAAAGAAGGGGATGCTGCAAGTAAAACTGTTCTGATATCTCTGTGGTAATGTGTACTGAGTCACTGAACTTCAGGTGAGAGTGAAGGTCTTACGTGGGCTGTGTCTCATCAAACAGTTTTTTTTTTTTGGTCACTTTTGTAAGAGTTATGAATCAATCCATGATTCTTGCATCCGCACATGAATTATTCCTGTATTAATTGCAATCACATAGTTGCAAAAGCCCCTATTACCTTCGTCACGCCTGTCCATCCATCTGCATGGCTCCCACTGGGCAGATTTTCATGAAATTTGATATTTGGGACTTTATGACAATCTGTTGAGGAAACTGAGATTTGGTTACAGTTAGGCAAAAATGTCAGGAAATACATGGAGACCTAATTATCTTTTAGTGTTGCCAGTGACATGAAATCTCTACACCAGTGCGGTGTTTGAGTGAAATAGTATACAGCTCTTAGGATAGCCTAGGAGGTATAAACATAGCGCCGACATGCCACAGTGTTACATTACACGTACATTGCCTGTCTTGTTGTTTGTAATCTCACACTTTTACAAATGCCTCGACCTGTGATCTAGGCTGCTATCGGTATTTTGTCTCGAATAACCCATGCTGAGTTTGGAAAGGAAAAAAGCAGGGTGGTAAAAGTGGAAATGGGAGAAGGAGGTACTGCATGGAGAACTGTTTCCATATGTTTCAGTTGTGCAGTGATGTGTATGTGTGTTTAAAAGCTGAGCCTTGGCTTGCAGTGAAGGGGGAGCTTGGGCTAGTTCTGGTGAGGGAAATGACAATGTTACAGCAGTCCAGAAACAAAGGAGTAGGACTTAAAATCAGTATCACTTGTTTTATCACGGAGAAATCTTCCAAACCTACATGAAGATGATTTTTGGGGATTCTCCAGTGGTGTCAGAAATGATCAATTTGGTGTTTGTGTTGAAGGGTTTAAAAATATTGATGGAAACCTTGCAGATCAACTGCAATGCGATGTGGGGAGTGTGAAGTGAAGGCAGATCACATAGGGTTCTCATAGAGTAGTTTCTGAGGATCCAGGTCTTCTGTGATTTTATATTCTGTTGTTGGATGCATGGTTTCTTATGTTTGGAAAGAACGTTTTGCCTTCATCTTCAGAAGTCGCCATGTTCTTTTGAAATGTCAGAATCCTCTCACCTAACAACAGTGTCACATCCCTGAAGACCTGGTTCCTGAAGGAGGATCATATTTGTTGTAGCAAGATAGTGCAGTGTATTGTTAACATTGCTAGACCGTGTGTGTCCGGGGAATTTGATAGCACCCATAATACAGCCTGAGGGAAATTAAAACTGCTATTGGGAGAACTGTATGCAACTCACAAGGCAAAACAATTATAGGCAGTTTGTGAGAATCACTTATATAAACCTGTTATAAGAAAGTGTTGCATAATTTGTGGTGTTTGTGAAATAATACAGTATCTTGTTTTAACCATAGTTGACTGTTATTCATGCATATGATCCCATCATTAGCCTGAATAATCATGAGTTGACTGTAACGTGACTTTGGAGCTGATTTTTACAGCAGTGGCAGTTAAGGCATTATTATTATAGTCAACATTGTTATCCTCTGAACTTGTATGTATAACATATTATGTGCTGGTGTTCCAGAATGTGAAGGAGAAACTTTAATATCTTGACCAGTTTAAGCCTTGCAACAGAGGATATGTTGGCATATCAGTTTAGAATTTCAGATACATATTCACTTTTTTTTTAACTTTAATATTTACCATATGTCTTTTGTCCCATGGTGGAGTGTGAAACTTAAATTTGTAAGAGAACTTTTATAAACTGTGAAGATGATTTTGTACATGTCAGTTCTAATAATAAGATAATAACAACTTGCACAACATACAGGTTCCCTTTTGAAGATGTAATCTTAAGATACTCTGTTTTTATCGTACTGAATTTTAACACACTCATTGCCAAGATTTTAATGGCTCATACGAACTTCAGGGCCATTAAGGTATGGCTGAACGCTTAGAATTTTCTATTAGGAAGTCAGTTTTGTGTATGGAATATAATAAAAATATTGACACACTTTGATTCATCGGAGCTGCTCTTATGATCTGTGAATATTCATGTTTAACATTTTTTCACAAACTATTGTTGCCATTGAATGTGTTATTCAAATCACACCACATTACCTTCTGTTTCTTCAATTTCAACAGCCTAATATGATTAAAGTGACAGTATGCAATTTTATCTGTGTTGTATTATGGTGTAACTCTTAATGCCTAGAATTTATTTCTGCCATTAAAACTTTGGCACTGTCAGTCAATTTACTGTTGTGTGTTTTCCCTTTTTTCCTTGTGACAAGAAATCTGGCAGCCCTGTATCTACTTGAAAATGTGATGTTTGAATATTTTGTTATGGATAATGTTTACTTCCTATTAAGTGAACGTTCTGCTGGTCTATATAAGTATTAATGTCTATTGTAACATTATTGTAATAAAAACTATGATTTATTTTGTAATGTATGAAATGTATGTGTTTCCCAATATATCCCAGACATCCAAATTTCCCAGTAAAAGATTTTATTTTTTATTTTTCCATTTTAATTTCCATTGGAGGTTTGTTTTGTACAAACTGTTGAGTCAACTGGTACCCTAAACAATCAAATACACAGCAGTAATAATAAAGTATTTTATTTGTTGATGTGCTGAAATTAAATGAAGAACTATAGACCTACCAGTGTGATATGTATTGTATCTCTAAAGCTGTATTTGTATAACACAATCAGTACTTTTTATCTACCACACTGTTTTCTTCAAAAATGAAAATATGTGAACCCATCTCAAAGTGTATTGTACCAAACCTTCTTGTGTTCTGCATTTTCCTCCTCTCTCTCC
>Ga0123357_10012985_pt1 | contig 10771 bp, 8 predicted proteins | sample TergutEmb28metaG_FD_89873 | JGI IMG/M metagenome (GOLD analysis project Ga0123357, IMG submission 89873) | Embiratermes neotenicus P4 segment gut microbial communities from Petit-Saut dam, French Guiana - Emb289 P4 | ecosystem: Host-associated > Arthropoda: Insects > Digestive system > Gut ...
AATTTTTTTTTTTTTTATTCTCTTTCTTTTTAGTTGTTTTTTAAAAAACCCATGTTACCAAAAAAGTTTTTGTTTTTTTTTTTTTTTTTTTTTTTTGCACCGTGCATTGTAATATAATTTTACAGTATCAACCAATGAAATGCACCTTTACTAAACCAATATTTTAATTTATGATGCTGGTTTCAAAACACATAGAAGACATCAAGAATTAAAATATTAATTTTGCAAAGGTGCATTTTGTTGGTTTATATTGTAAACTATGTATGAAGTTTGTCTCTGGGAGGTGGAATATGGTGAATGATACAGTTTGTTCATGTGGAAACTGGTGTTAATGTAATGCAGTGTTGCCTCACATAAGCAAGAGTATTGTGGTCTTGGAGAAAGCTTGCAGCATTCTTTCCTTCAGGGAATGGATAAGAGGCTTCCATGATCTGCTTACGCAGAATTCATCTTCTCAGGTGATGCCATACATAACTGTATCAGAGCTATTGGCAGTAGTGGCACACAACACAGACCTTGGCCACTGCATCCTGCTCAATAACACCAACATGCTGGACAGGAAATCCAAGTGCCAGAATCAGCTTGTATAGGAAGCAACAGATATCAAACTGTACCCCAACAACCTAAACCAGGAGGATGGATTCTCCCTACTTCCTATGCAAACTGGGAAGCCTCTCATCCATTCCTTGGAAGAAAGAAGGCAGCAGGCAATGCTACCTCACTTCAACACTAACACCCATAGGAATAAAGTTTATTACTCACTGCCATTCACCTCCCACAGACAGAAGTTCATACTGTTTTGCACAGGTTATACTGGTTGTGGCCCTTAATAACATCCATTATGGAATTTAACTCCCATTGGCTCAGTGCCTGTACCCTCCTCCTCCCAATTAGTACTGCATCCACCGAAACCAACATGAGTCACCCTGAAGATAGAGGAAGTATTTCCCACCAAAATGTTAGAACAAACCAAATACACTACAATGTAAAAACCCACAAGATGACCATCAGTCACTTGGAACATGTTTAACCACCAGTATATTGAAAGTAAAACCCCATGAGTACTGGAGTGTGGAACTGCTAATGCACGTGTATCTTGACAACTTATGTATAAATATTTGCACTAAACTGCATGAGTTACACATTTACATTCTTTTCGTTTAACAGTACCTTTATCATCTGAGTTTTATGACACAACCAGGGGCTGTTTCACACCAAATTGTTTGATGGCTGTGTAACTTGTAGTCTATGCAGCCTACACTATTCTAGACCATAAGAGTGGCAGTCTTTTATAATGGATAGCCCATAACAAGCAAGATTCTATACCATGGTCTACAGCATGGGTTTATTTTCTGGAAAAAGAAGTTCACTACCCACTAATAAAAGTATACATCATTTATGCTTCCAGGCCTGCAACATTGTTGAGAGCTTCATGCCAGATCCGACATGGAAGAATTTTCAGCGCCCCAGTAAGGAACCAGATTCACTGGGCTTTGGTTTCCCCCGTTTTGTTTCACATGAAATGCTGAAGAAACGACATTTCCTCAAAGATGACACAATGTTTATTAGGGTGAAGGTTGACCCTAGCAAAATTGTGGCTGTTTGAACATGCCTCTCAATTACTAAACATTCCTGTTAAATGTCACTCAATCTCTATTCTTCATAACACTAAAATACTGAACAGTACTTTTATATTAATGTGATACCTTCAAGACAAAACACCGTTTAATGTTCCATCTGTGACTGAATATACAGTGCAAGTGTTAGCAATGTATTAGCACATTTATGATTTCGGTAACATCTCACAGCTTTCAACCATTAAAGCGTGTATCAAGGTAGTTGACTTTTCATCTACATTTGTATACTGATTATATCCAAGAAGTAGTGTAATCATGGATACTGCAGTATTCCAAATACCATGCAGCTACTTGTGTCTAATTGTTTCCATCAACAGAGAGTCACATCTACCAGACGTGTAATTCTGAAGTTACGCATGTAACCCTTGCCGAATGACTAACCATATGAACAGTCAATTTTAAAAGAAAAAATGTTTTCAGCACACCACACCAAAAAGCAGTATTAGTTGGTTCCTTGCAAATTCATGGATATATACATAAACTGTATGAATCTTACAATATGTAGTTTAGTTTCAGAAATAGTTTCTTTTTTTAGAGTAATATTTTTTTGGGGGGGGGAAGGGTCTAGGCTACAGGGGTTGTGTCAGCTTCAGAGAACCTGAACACCAAGGAGATATTTCATATATGCAAAGCTTTAATGACCCCCCTGCAACTAAGAAATTCCTTGCCTTGACAATACAAAAAAATACAACAGGTTCTTTTGTGTAGATCATAATCTCCATATATGATATATTCCATATGTATACATTTCATGGCAATCACGAAATCAGAGGTGTGAAAACATAGAATTTTATCTGAATCCCCTGGCAAACAGAAACTACACCATGGTAAGAATACAACACACAAACAACAGTTTGTACTTCCAGAAAAAATGCTAGCAAGAACTGTAATTTGTATAAATGTACATATATAATTATTATTATTATTATTATTATTGTATTTAGTGACTTCATGCAGTGAGTTTTACACTGAATTTTAATAAGTGTAATAAAATCCTGGGTGACAGTGAAATAGCCAAAGATTATGGGTCTAGAATAGAAGGATTTATGTGTGATGTAGGTCTGTTGAATTTCTTGTTATTATCATTCAGAAAGGCCAGACAGGCTGGGGACCAAACCCTGGAGGGGGCAAGATTTTCCACACCCAACCAGCCTCCTTTACAAAGGGTACTGGGTTTCTTTCCAGGGGGTATAAAGTGTCTTGGGTGTGGCACTGGCCACTCACCCCCATCTACTGCCCAGGTTAAAGAAAGAGTAGAGTTATATCTCTACTCCCCCTCTGGGCCTTCACTGCCTATTCGAAAGTGAACTTCATTACCATTCAGAAGGCAGCCGATTCAGGTGCTGGATTCACAATTATAAGTAGAATTACTGTATATGATTTCAACTCAACATATACCTTCATCTCCTGTGCACTACAGTGAAATTTTGGCCTTGGCCAAGCTCTTCTCAAATTTATCTCCATTTTTTGCCTGACTTTCTGAAATTCTTCCCAGCATGACCTATAGGTTTACTGATATCTATTTGCCATTCATGCTTCAGAAATGTTGCAATGCTGTATACCATTGATGCTAACTACAGGACGTTTCTAGAATACAAGGCTCCAGACTACGGGCATGTTTTACGCACATAAACACTAACACAAATGTATGTCAACATGGGTCCTTGGATGCTTCACTTTCCAGCTGGTCCATGTGAAAACAGTAGTGCCAGGCAAGTGCAGTGGCTATCCCAGCATTGTAATGCTCCCTCCGTGAGACCCACTCATCCTGTTCTTAAACATAATGTTGTTCAATAAGCAATGACCGACAACAGCATTGCTGTGACAGTACACTCATTCTGTACTGAATAAACATGGTCCACAGATATACATTCATGGACATGGCTTATACACACCTGCAAAGTGTGATCACTGATGTAGCAGAACCACAGCAGGACACAAGACACACAAGTTACTTTGTAACATGGCTAAAATTTCTGTGTGTTTGCAACAGTCCTTCATGAAATGTGTCAACAGGCACCTGAAGTACCACAGTAAATGTCAGAAATATCCTATATATGCCCAGCCAATCTCAGACTACCAGCCATAATTAAGCTGCTTTGTGCTTAGCATCTACTGACTTTCAGCCAGGCTAGATCACCTTATGGCACATTCTACTTTGTTATTCCATAAGCACCCATCTTCTATATGTAGCGTGTATCTTCTCACTTAGTCTTTTGATATAGGTCTTGATATCCATACTGATTGTTTACAATATTTAACTGAACATGGTCAATGGCTCAAAAGGCAGATAGTTTGCAATATCCAGCAACTGATTAAAATACATTGACAGTATATGAATAGCTACAGGTTGAATATTATATCTCATGTATGATTAAATATCAGGCCTACAATTCCCGATCTGTACACCATACTATGCGGGATATTTCAGAGCTCGGAACACACCAGAAAATTTTTGTATGCAATCATAACAATAACTGAAGCATGAGGATTCTGTTAACACATTCAGCTGCAGGAATGGAGCAGGGAACTGAATTCTCAAAATAAAAAAAAATACATGGGTGTAACAGTATGGATATATTCTTATAGTATATACAGAAACATTTCCCATCACGACTCTCCCTACATAAATGGCTAACTTCATATTGTGCCTCTTCAGGCATGTTGACATTCCCACCGCTTTAATTCCCTACAGCAAGCTTTAATGTTATCTTCCTGTCTACTTCTCTTTGGGATAACACTCTGGTCCCTGATGTAAGGTATACCAGTTCCACAGTATGATGTTCAAAATACCGAATGTCAGGTATATATGACAGCCATTTAACGGTCTCCTTCCACAGCTGTCCTTTATATACCAATTTCCTTTACATCACACCAGCATTTAAATGCATCAACAAAGGCTTAATTCTCAGAAATCAAGTGGGTATTCATAACAAGTTGCATATTCTTAGGAAAGGATTGTTACCACAGCAATAAACATCAATGGTGGACAGAATTTTCTAAATGAATATGTGACATATCCATGGCAGGTTTTCATATCTAGAGCAATTTTCTTCACTGTCATAACATAATATGATATTTGGTATGGTCTGTTTCATGATTCTTGTTAATCTACTATCTTTAATGTGACTTTCTTTTTTCTGTTACTGTAACTGGAGATAAAGCCAAAAGGTAATGTTCATAATTTTTTAAAATAAACATTACTGCAGTCAAAATAAGTAACGTTGTAGTTCTTGTGATTGTGCAGTTTGTGTAATGTTCAATTATATGTTACTTGTGTGGTTTATGTCAACAAAATATTAGTGTGAAACATGCAAGTTTAGGAAATAAACATTACTTTTATCACCAATTGGAATACAAAATACAAACACATTTTCATTACGCTGTACCATGATGGTGAAGCTGATGTGGCAAGTAAGGTACAGGCTGGACAGCCAAGGTGTCGTGACTTGATTTCCATCAAGGGACAAGAAATTTTTTACTTCTCCAAAGCATCTCCAATCTGGCTCTGAGGCCTAACCAGTCTGCTACTCAATGGTTACCATGCGGGGCTCTTTGCCTGGGAGTAAGGCAGCTGAGGCATGAAGCTGACTTCTCACTACCAGACACAAATTTAAAAATGTGCGAGACATAATTCCACTCTATCACATATCTTCACTGCATGCATAAGGACAACTCTTTCTTTTGTATTTTTATTACTACATGATCAGGAAATTACTTGTTTACTGCATTAATTTCCCATCAAGAATAGATTATTCAGATCTGTCATTTAACTTTCCAATGCTGAATATGAGATATGGCATTTACAAATACTCACCTCTTCTGCTTCTATATGTTATTTAAAAGTGTCAGTTAAATCATGCCTGTCTTGTCATCCTCAGAACCCAAAATTAGTATGTTCTGGCTTCAACCCTCAATGTGGTATGATGAGTATGTCACACCATATGCATGACAGACCAAACAGTAATAAGCAGACTCCCAATGGTACAGCTATAATAGGTTTAAAAACATTTCCATGGCATGACATCAACATAATGCACAAATATTAGCAATCTACAGTTGCCTTCTGTAACACGGCCAACATTATTTAGACAAGAAGACCCTCCAGCCATGGAGGAAATGTTTGTTTCAAAATGCACAATGAGCAGCCATGTATCAGCACATGTTATCTCTATATTTACATGTTTAAAACAGATAAAAAATTTATGACTTTTGAATAACAGAAATGTATTTACAACAAAAATATAAACACAAAAGAACCTATTATTATTCTCTTCACACTACTAGCATTTAAGTGGTTAAATGGTCAAGTAAGACAGAATTAAGACGTTACGGCTCCATACATTCTAGAACTTGGCATTAGATGATTCATAAGGAAGCCACTTAGCTCTGTGGAAAGAGCAACTTGTACCCATCATGTGGGAGGTGGAAAGTCCCACAGGTGTTGTTGCCATGGCAGTGAAGAAACAAGCACCATTGTTTTAGCCATGAGATGAATATCTGGCCTACAACTAACTTAATTATATAAAATGTGTTAAAAATTGAAAGAGACAAAGAGATAAAAATAGTGGAAAACTACTAAGTATGCCAAGGCCCATCTGGGACTATTGAGTTGCTCATGTTAAAAACTGGAACTGCAAGGACTAAACTGTATTATTTTATGGACTCAACAAGTTTGTGATCCCAGAAATTTCTTGCCATGTGTAAAATAACATGGCCCTCATGTGCAAGTTTCCCTCTTTCAAGGTATGTAGGGGTAAACTCCCTATATGCCAGACATACTCTACGCTGGGGAATATCTTCCCTGAGGACACTGTGTTCCCACATATATCGAGCTGGACCATACATAACTAAGAGTGATCGACGAGGCATTGGTACACGGATCACAATATCTGTACCATCTGGCTTTACTGAATTATCCATAACATTATTTCTGCACAGAAAGGACTCATAACCAACACAATCAGTATTTTCATATTCAGTAATGACCTTTCCCTCCTGATTCAGTACTGGTGGATAAGTGTCAACATCCAGAAGATTGTAACGACTGTGGTCTCCATGATATTGTGTCATTGTGAGGACACTATCAGCTAGTAGATTGACCGTGACTATGCGTTCACCCCACACCCAGCAGTCATCAATGTGAGGATCAATAGATGCTCCCCTTAGGGGATTATACTCTAAGGAGCATTGTTCCACTGTCTGATAGCCTTGCAGTATGTCCACATCTTTAAACTTCTCCTGTACAAATTTCGTAAATGCTGGAAATCCTTTAAAGTTGCCAAGTTTCAGTCGCTTCTTTTTAAAATTGCACTTTGGACCAAAATTCTGTGAACATCAAGAAGCAACACTGGTCTGAATTTAATTATTTTTTAATAAGCAAGTTTTTCCACATCCAGATACAAATTTATGTTTGAATTTTTGGAACTAACACAGAATAGCAGAGCCACTTATTTCCCTAGTAACAAGGAAGCGTGTGACTGAGGCTTTCACATTTGGAGTACTGTGCAGATGTCGGTGGCAAGTTTCTCCAAGACCAATCAACATGGTGTCATACCCTAAAATAATTTTAGTCTTCAATAAAGAAATCATTTACAATTTTACATGCAAGAACACTTAAATAGAATGCCATACACACGTAACAGAAGCAGCATTTATGATTGAGTATAAACATAATATATGCACCTTAATTTATGGCCTGAAATTCACATTTGATGTAAAAGAAAGAGTGACTGTGGGTTGCCAACATAGTGACTGCAACATACAAAGTGGATTCCAAGGTAAGTAGGCAAGGTATTCAAAAACGTTAGGCCAAGTAACTTCAATTCCCACATTTCTCTATAAACTAATCCTATATAAAAATTTTAAAATAAAAGACCAGTCTTTGCAGTAATGTGAAAGACCAGCCATGATGGAATAAATGTTGTGACTGAAATGTTAAGACATTAGGTGGAGCTTCAGTCATTAAAATGAACCTTCAAAGTCTACACTAAATTGACTTTTTCCTTCTCTCCCATGCATCCTTGCAACAAATGAAGCATCAAAGCCTAATGTTCATGAAATGGGTTTTGGTTGATAAAGCTTCCATCACAAAAGTGAAACCTCTACACCTAACATCAGTAGAACAAATATTTTTGACTTCAGTTTCTGTTAACAAAATGAAACCACAAGAACTTATCTTATTAGTAATATAAAGGATCAGCTATCCTGGAATACAACCTGTGTTGTAAAAGTATGTTAGGCATCATAAATTATGTTTCTTACAATTGGAAAACTCAAACCCTAACCTTAATGGGTTAAGTTTTTTGAACATTACTTGCTTGCTTGTGAAATGTGGTGAATTCTTGTGTTGTAGAAGTGTAATGATGTTTCAGAGGACCCTGCTACCTCCATCATCCTGGCAGAAGAATAATCACTACAGGCATTTTATCTTATATTTATTATATTAATGCAGTAGTTTCAAAATTTGTGAATAACAGGAACTGATAAAGCCATGAAGGACAATGAAATCATAACCATATAAATCCATGGTGAATGTAAAATGCCTATTTAGTTCCAAGAAATAATAAAATACCAGTAACAAAAATATAAAATAAGCTCAAAAAGCATAAAAACTTTATTTTTAATACAAACATTTTTTAAGCATAAAATACATTAAGCAACAGTCTTGTTCCACATAGCACAGGCACAATCAACCTTACTTAATGAAACACAAAGCTTCAATGGCCTCAAAGTGATTTCTATAACAGCAGGGGACAAGGAGAACCCAGCTTACCCAGCCAGCCCCATTGTTTCTTCCTGATCTGTTGGTACCAGCCTCCTATAATCCCCCCCCCAAAAAAAAAGAGGGTGAAGAGGTAGTGAAATGAATGGTCATGAAAAGCTGAAATCCCAAACACTGCAGTTCACAAACTTCAGGACTCTGATGTATTTTATATCGAATATAAAATATTTAGGGTTCAAACTGCGGTGAGGGCAAGATTTTCCACACATGTCCAGACGTGCTCCAAACAAGCAAAGATCTCAGGATTTTATAAATTTTACAGTATCTTCCTCCTGTAATATATCCTTTATCTTTTTGTTTGTCCTTATTCTTCAGCATTTTCTTTCTTGTATGGGTCCATATATTTTCCTCATAATCTTCCTTTCAAATATTCTGAGTGTGTTTGCTTTTCCCACAGTCATTGTCCAAGTTTCTGACCCATAGGTCAGAATGTGTCAGTATATTTGTCCTTCTTTTCCGTACATGACTTACTCATCCAGCCTGATGATGGAGACATAACATCCTCTCAAATGCTGACAGACTACTACGAGACTACTACGAGACTCCACAGAATAATGACCCAGAAGACAGCCATCTTCATAGCGACTGCCATAACCCCAAGTTTCACATATTCTTTGCTTTTTACATGACGTAATTTTCACTACACCACATCCAAAGTCTATCCTTGGTGGAAGAAAGCTGTCTACTCGGAGTTCTGTCAATATAACAAAAACTTAGAGTCTAACCTTTATAACATAAAAGGGCATGTTTTAAATTATGCTAGCAACTGCACAACGAACATCACCACTGAAATCAAACCTCAGAGTTTAACATTCACAGATTAAATGTTTTTAGTAGTCTCATGTATCTTGGTTCTAACTACTGCGTTGACAATTCTGATCTATATTCCGAAATGTACAACATAACAGGTATCAAAGACAGCCAAAAAAGTATAGCTTGACTTACCATTTTCATTAAAATATACTGCTTGGATAAGAAACAACAGTATTTCAAAGTGTGAGTGGAAATCTGAAATAAGTTTCTTTCAAAGGTTATAATAAGTGGGGCTCCTATTCTGTATTAGTGCAAAATTTTGAATGCTGATAAAACTATTGGTCCTGATTACCTGCTTTCTTCTTCCACTTTGAGATTGGTCCCAAGTCATCTCATCTATACCCTTTATTAAACTCTCTTCTTCAGCAACACTCAGAAAATCCAGCTATAAGACAATAAGAATGAAATTATTAAAGTTTAGTGCTTGGTTTAAATTACTGTAACCCTGTTAAAATACTCCTTTACATGCAGGCAATATGATTTCTCAAGACCTCATTTCCATTAATTTACCTGAATATAAATGCCCGAGAAGTCAACAGATGTCCCATTATGATTAGGATGTTCTTTATAGGTAAAGGCATCCCATCCAGACCAAGCTTTATTGCACCACGGGCAATAAACATACACATCTCGATCCTAAACATAAATAAAGCATGACAGGAAGGTGCCAAGTAAGAAAATATTTCTATAAAAACATTACGTAATGCACGAATTCCAATTACGGATTGACTTTCAATATATACACATAGTAGTTGGTTCTCTTCGAGTACTTCGGTTTTCACTTGGTTTCCATTTCGCCAATGGTCCATATCCATACACCATAAACGCTAAACACTCTACATTCCGGTAGGCTCAGTAACAAAAGCACAAAAGAAACGAATATCGCTGTGTAGATGTATCATACTTAAGTCTACGATTCAACAAGCTGGATGTTATAATTATCATACATACTTGTCGCAATCCAAGGAAGTCCTTCTTCGCTATTCCACATTCTTGCTCGCATATCAAACATGTTCGTATTCCTTTACATCCACACTGTCGGACTGCAGCCATTGTTATAGAATGAAATTGCATACTACACGGCAAATTTGGTATCGTACAAACATCAAGCAGTTCACCGCCATCGTCAACGCAGCCGACATTTGGCGCCGTATAAGAATCACAGACATGGATCAAAGGTGGTCGCATTAATTAATCTGTGGTCACAGACAACAAAAATCGAAGCTTCGCGATAACTATCGTGCTCAGGATCATTTTGTCGGTAAATGAAATAGATCTTGACGGTAGACAATACTGGGCTCACCAGTTATAATAAATGTAGGAAATGTGTATGTCCTATTTATTAACTGACAATGTACCGCCTTTTTCTTGTTACAGGGAATATCCTTTTACTGCGCAAAATAACTTGTAAAGTTTATTCTGAATGAGGGCATCACGATGTGCTTAGAAATCAAATATTATAACATAAGTGTACGTCAGCACAATCTAAATTATTTATTTATAGTGTAGTTATAGTATGGCTACATGTTTCGACTAA
>Ga0123357_10012986_pt1 | contig 10771 bp, 11 predicted proteins | sample TergutEmb28metaG_FD_89873 | JGI IMG/M metagenome (GOLD analysis project Ga0123357, IMG submission 89873) | Embiratermes neotenicus P4 segment gut microbial communities from Petit-Saut dam, French Guiana - Emb289 P4 | ecosystem: Host-associated > Arthropoda: Insects > Digestive system > Gut ...
CGTGTCGTGAAAGGCATCGAGTTCGTCAACCTGCGTGATGTCGGCGACCCGGCTGAGATGGCAGCGGCCTATGAGGCGGCAGGCGCAGACGAGCTGGTCTTTCTTGACATCACCGCGACCTATGAGGAGCGCCCTACGCGCGTGGATCTGGCGCGGCGCACGCGTCAGGCCTGCACGATCCCCTTTGCGGTGGGAGGCGGCATGAAGTCGGTCGATGAAGTCGCCGCCGTGCTTGACGCCGGAGCTGACAAGGTCTCTTTGGGCAGCGCCGCCGTGCGTGATCCACAGCTCGTCACGGCAGTGAGCAAGCTCTACGGACCGGCGCGCCTGGTAAGCGCGACTGACGTGCGTAAAGTGCCCGGCGCACCGCAAGAGAAGTGGGAAGTGGTCATCAATGGTGGTCGCGAATTCACGGGCATCGATGTCGTGGATTGGGCGCGCAAGGTCGTTGACCTGGGTGCAGGCTCGATACTTCTGACCAGCATGGACTGTGACGGCGTCAAAGACGGCTATGACATCCCCTTGACCCGCGCGGTCGCCGACACGGTCTCAGTGCCCGTGACTGCCAGCGGAGGCGCCGGCAAGGTCGAGGACTTTGTTGAAGCGGTCGTGGATGGTCATGCTGCGGCAGTGCTCGCGGCCAGCGTCTTTCACTTTGGCGAGATCAGCGTCCGCGAGGTCAAGGAGGCGTTGCGGGCGGCAGGACTGGAAGTGAACCTGTGATTCTTGACGACCTGAAGTTCAACGCCGACGGCCTGATCCCGGCGATCGTCCAGGACGTCAGCGACAATGCGGTGCTCATGCTCGCCTGGATGAACCGCGAGTCGCTTCAGCGCACGCTGGAGAGCGGCCAGACGTGGTTCTGGTCGCGCTCGCGCAACCAACTCTGGCACAAGGGTGAAGAGAGCGGCAATGTGCAAGAGGTGCGCGATATCCTCTATGATTGTGATGAGGACGCTCTGCTCATCAAAGTGGAGCAGGGCGGTGACGGGGTCGCCTGCCACACGGGTCAGCGCAGCTGCTTTTATCGCAGCTTGAAAGGAAGCACGCATGACTGACGCATCAACACTGGGCACAACGATCGATGAGCTCTGGGCCGTCATCGAGGGGCGGCGCACCGCAAGCATCGATGACTCCTATACCGCGCGTCTGTTGACGGGCGAGGAGGATCGCCTTCTCAAAAAGGTCGGCGAAGAAGCGACCGAAGTCGTGATGGCGGCCAAGGATGGCGACCATGACCACCTGCGCTACGAGGTGGTCGACCTGCTGTATCACACGCTCGTGACCTGCGCTCGCTACGACCTGAGCGCTGATGAGCTCGCCGCTGAGATCCGGGGGCGCTTCAAGTGAGTCCAGATGCCAGCGCGCCTGCGCGGCGCTACGCCGATTGTCACATGCACACGGTGCTCTGCGGCCATGCTGAACACAGCATTGAGGAGATGGTAGCCACGCTTGAAGCAAGTACGCTGGCAGGCGGAATTGTCACTGAGCATCTGCCCCTGCCCGATGAGGTTGATTCTGACCGCGTGGTGTCGATGTATCCTGGCGAGCTTCCCTCTTATGTCATGGCGCTCCAGATCCTGCGCGAGCGCTCGCCTCTGGCAGAAAACCTGGTCATCGGGGCCGAGGCCGATTGGCGCGATGTTGACCCCGCGTGGACGGCGCGCTCGGTGGCTGATGCGCGCGCCGCGGGCGTTGAGGTTGTGCTGGGCAGCGTACACCTGCTGGGGGACTGGGCTTTTGATGACCCCAACCGGGTCGATCTCTGGGATGACAAAGACATTGACGCGGTCTGGGAGCAGTATTTCACGCAGTGGTGTTGTGCGGCCTCCTCGGGCCTGTTTGATGTGATGTCGCATCCTGATCTGGTGAAGAAGTTCGGGCACCGGCCACGCGACCCGCGACCGTACTATGAGCAGGCTGCCCACGTGGCGGCTGAGGCTGGCGTGCTCTGCGAGGTATCTACCGCCGGCCTGCGCAAGCCCTGTGCTGAGCTGTATCCGGCGCCACAGTTTCTGGCCGAGCTGGCCCAGCAGCAGGTCGGCTTTACCCTGGCCTCTGACGCGCACGACAAAAGCGAAATCGGCGCTGATTTTGACCTTGCTGCCGCAGCGCTGCTTGAAGCCGGCGTCACCTGTCAGGCCTTCCCCAAAGGTGACGGCGTCATCGACTGGCTGCCCCTGTCGCTTTCCTGAGCCTCTGAGCCTCCCGAATAAATCATTGAACAATCAATATCAGCAAAAATGGACTCATCGTCAGGTCAGCCCGTTTTGACCGCCCTGAAGCCTGACTCCCCAACCTTTGAGCTTGTGCCCCAAACGTCCGCCCCAAACGCCCCAAACGGCCCAAACATCCCGGGCAGTTTCTGAAAAATGGTGGCAAATGGCGACCATTTTGCCTATACTGACTATAGTGGGAATGTATCATTTGTCTTGCTGAGCGAGAGCTCGTGAGGGGAAAGCAAATGAGGGCAATTTAAAAGGGGCGAATAGTATGGTTCCGCATGGTTGTATGCAGCTATTGCAGGTAGTAACCACTCATTCATCTACCCTCTTGCACCGGTGCAGAAAAGAGCACGGGGTCAGTGGGGTGGTGCGCTGATGCTTTACGCAATTCACTGGATAGGGCTGCAGCGCCTGCATGCAGTCCTGTGGGTTTCCCGGCTACTTGAGGCGCTGACGGTAGAATCGCTCAGTAGCTTTCTTACGCAGACGCTTGCATTGCTTGTGGCCTGCGCGCTTATTGGGCTGATTCTTACCTGCGTGGGCCTGAAGCTGTATCGGATAGTCAGCTGTCTGGTCGGCGCGGCGATGCTGGGCTATCTGGGTTGGCAGCTCGGCGCGGCGATCAATCCAGTCTCGCTGCTTTCTGCGGCTCTCTGGGCGCTTCTCTTTGCTATTATCGGGGCATTCCTCTTTTACTTCTTGAATGTGATAAGCATGGGCCTGGGCGCTTTTGTTGTGTGCTTTGCGGTGCTCCATCAGTGGACGGGCCTTGCCCTGTGGGTGATTGCGGCGGTGAGCCTGGCGTGCGCGGTACTGTTCTGCGTGCTGCTGATCAAACGCCATTTTCTGCGTACTCCCCTTGAGGGCGGGGTAGTGCTCGGCCTGGTCATGCTCCATTTCTCTGGCTATCTGGAGGCCTTAGGCGTCGCTGTTGTCTGCGCGCTATCTGGCATAATCCTGCAGCGATTTCTGGCGCCTAAGCTTCAGCATAAGAAGCGGTCGAAGATGGATTCCCGCGCAAGCGCGCCGACGCCGCCGACTCAGGAGGCGATGACTGCCGAGGCCCAGGCTGATGCGGAAGAAGCCGAGATCAGGAATTATATCTGCAAGCTCTCGCGGGCGCACGCGGGTCAGTTTAGCCAGGGAACTGTTGTGACCAATATTGAGGAGCTGCGTAAAAAATATCGATCAGACAATTTTGTTGCCTTCAGCGCGGACATCGACTGGGCGTCTGAAGACTGTATCAAAGAGCTGCTCGACTTTTTTGAGATCAATCAGATCCCCCTGACTCTGTTCTGCACTCACCCCTCAAAGCTGCTTTCCGGTCACAGCGCCGATCCGATGATTGAGCTGGGAATACACCCAAACTATTGTTCTGACAGCAGCCAGGGGCGCACCATGGATGAGGTGACGGACTATTGTATGAACCTTGTGCCGGGCGCCCGTTGTGTGCGGGGTCACCGGTGGTTCACCAGCAACGATATGTATGACCGGCTGGTTGCCCGTGGCATACGCTATGATTCCAGCGAGTGCAGCATGCTGGATCTGGTCGAGCCACACATTCATCGCTCCGGGATGCTGCGTCTTCCGGTCTTCCTCGAAGACGGTGGGCTGTTGCAGAGCGGGGCGGAGCCAGATTTTGTGACCTGCGGCAAGAAATACTTTGCAGGAAATGGCTTAAAGGTGATAGATCTGCACCCCATCCATTTTGCAATAAACTCACCTACCCTGGATTACTATCGACAGGTAGCTGACGAGCACTCGCGGGCAGATTATATGGCGATGGGCTGGGAAGAGATCGAGCACCTTTGCTATAAAGGCAAGGGCATGCGGGACTATGTTGCTGAACTTGTTGAATACATAAGGTCTAAACATATACAGGTGGTCACCATGGGGCAGATTTATGACGAGTTAACCTACGAAGATGAAGTGAGGCATGCCGCATGAGGTATCCGGTAGTGGTGTTTGGTGTTAAAGATACCACTAAACGCTTTGTGGAATATCTGAACCAACAAGGCCATCACGTTGATCTGGTTGTGACGATAAGCGAGGCGCTGACACGCGACGCCGTGATAAGCGGTTACAGCTCCATGCATGCGTTACCTGCGGCCAATACCGAGGTGTTTGAGGCGACCTCATATACGCTTGACGACGCGGCGTCCGCAGCTTTTTTCAAGCAGAATACCTTTGGCATCGGCCTATCAATGGGCTGGTCACGGCTCATCCCCAAAGAGGTGCTGGATCGTTTTGACTCTGGCGTGTTTGGCCTGCATGGAAGCTGCGGTTATCTGCCCTTTGGGCAGGGGCGCGCTACTCTTAACTGGTCATTAATACGGGGCGATTGGCGCTATGTGATGCATTTGTTCAAGTTGGATCAGTACCCCGACAGCCCCAACATCTATGCAAAAGAGATGTTTGAGGTTAATGAGTTTGATGATATACGCAGCCTGCAGTACAAGGACCTGATCGTAAGCCAGCGGCTTGTGAGCAGGCTGCTGCGCGATTACGCCGAAGAAAAACCCCTGCTTGTTACCCGCGCGGATAATGACGGCAAGCAGTGGTACCGGGGACGTACGCCGGAAGATGGGCGCATCGACATTGCCGCAAAGACACGAGAGATATACAACCTTATACGAGGTGTGACGCGACCGTTTCCCGGGGCGTTTGCCTTTGTGGAAGGCCAGCGCCTGCTGATCTGGGCGGCGCGTCCCTTTGACCGGATGATGGATTTCTCTGATTACCGGACAGGCGAGATCATCGATATATTTGATGAAAATATTCTTATGCGGACGGTGGATGGGTCTTTACTGATTACGGACTATTACTGTGAGGTGAATCTTAAAGCGGGAAATCTTGTGACTTGACAGTAACTAATTTACTTCTTGAGGGGGTGGTAGTCATAGGCAAACCAAAAGTATTACTCGTGTTTGGAACACGTCCGGATGCAATAAAAATGTGTCCGCTGGTGCTTGAGCTGCAGAAAAGGGATTTTCTGGACATGAGAATCTGCGTGAGCGGGCAGCATGCTCATATGCTGCAACAGGTTTTAGATATTTTTCAGGTCGTGCCAGACTATAACCTTCAGATAATGACCGAGAAGCAGACGCTCTTTGATATTACGACGCGCGCCTTAAATTCTCTGCGTAGCGTCCTGCTTGAATACGCGCCGGATATTGTTCTTGTTCACGGGGATACCACGACGGCCTTCGCGGCAGCTTTGGCAGCGTTTTATCTTAAGATAGACGTGGGCCATGTTGAGGCTGGTTTGCGCACGCACAACATATATTCGCCTTTTCCGGAAGAATACAATCGCCAGGTAATCAGCGTTGTTACAAAATACTTTTTTGCTCCAACGCAGGCGGCTGCCCGCAATCTGCTGGAAGAGGGCCGCCGGGCAGAGAATATATTTGTCACCGGAAACACGGGTATAGACGCGCTCCGCTATACCATTCGCGATGACTATCATGATGAGTTGCTGGATTGGGCGCAGGGAAGTCGCCTTTTGACGATTACGGCGCACCGCAGGGAAAACATCGGGGAGCCCCTGTATCATATGTTGCGCGGAATCCGTCGTATTTTTGATTACTACCCTGATGTCAAGGCGATATATCCCGTACATTTGAATCCGCAAATTCGCCAGGTGGCGGCTGATGTGTTTGGGGATTGTGACAAAATCCGACTGGTGGAGCCTCTTGACGTGGTTGAGTTCCATAACGTCATGGCGCGCAGCTATCTGATTTTAACGGACAGCGGCGGAATCCAGGAAGAAGCGCCCAGTCTGGGCAAGCCGGTGCTGGTGATGCGGGACACCTCAGAGCGCCCCGAAGGCATAGCGGCTGGTACGCTGCGTCTTGTTGGAACAAGCACAGAAGCAATCTATCAGAGCTGTGCGGCGCTCCTGGACGATCCTGAGGAGTATCGCCGCATGAGCGTTGCCATAAATCCCTATGGCGATGGTTATGCGGCGGCACATATTGCAGACGCGCTTGTTAAGTTGACGGCGCCATCTTGATGGAAGTCTTCTGATCGTCTATGAGGGCAGGTAGTTTTGAGAATTTGTCGCGTAGTGTTGTAAAGAAAGGGAGCGACAGTGACGTTTGATTTATCTGATGCAGGGACTCTGATGCGGGTTGACCGTGCTGCTCCTTTCGAATTGCTTGTACGCAGTTCGCCCGATTGGGTGATTATTGTGGACAATGCAACGGGCGAATGGATCTACACAAATAAGGATGCCGGGGCAGTACTGACAGAGCTTTCGATCGAGCCAAAAATTCATGAATGGATTGCTGCGCGACTTCAGGATCAGGAAAAAGTCACGGATCGTGTGCTGAATTTTCGCACGCACAGAGGTGCGCAATCGTTTCTCGTCAACATGATTCCCATAGAGTGGATGGGGCGCGCTACGACGCTCGCAGTGTTTTCTGCTGCGGGGCAGGCGCCAGACCGGCAGTCTCTTGTTGAAGATGCCCTCTATAAGGACTGGTTGACTGGGGCGCAGAGCCGTTATTTTGGCATGCTGACAATAGAGCGGTTAATCCGGGACAATGCGGGCTTTGTGCTCTGTTTCATTGATATCGATGACTTGAAGTCGGTCAATGATGAGTACGGCCATGCGGTGGGGGACCGGTGCATAATCAAAATTGCAGAAACGCTGAAGACGTTTTCGTCTACCGCCGTAGTGAGCCGTATAGGAGGAGATGAGTTCCTGATAGTTGATCGCGACGTCTCTCTTGCTTATGCGAAAAAGCGGCTCTTGGTTCTGCTGATTGGTCTCAGGAACTATCGCGATCCGGAAGCTTCCTGCCTGAGCTTCAGCTTCAGTTATGGCGTAGTGGGAAGGAGGCGCGACGACACAGGTTCAGCGACCCGTCTCCTGTCGCTTGCCGATAAGGAGATGTATTTGAACAAGAAACGGGCCCTTTGATGCGAGTGCAACGGCGAGTGCAACGGCGACTTCTGCCCTATGTCTTGATTCTGAGCAGGGAACTTGCTTTAATAAGGTATCGGGCAACTTGGCAGACTGCTTTTCTCTTTATGAGCTTGGCTTTGCCGCTTGTTTTACCAGGAACTCACAGGGTGACATGCAGTGGCGTGCGTGGTGATGAGCGTAGGGGTGGTAATGTGATATGAGGGCAATTACCAAAATAGTAATATATCTTTTAGCAATTGCAATATTTGTGCTGGTAGTGCTGGCGTTCTGGTTTGTTTTTGTCAATTTTCACTACCGCTACGGTTTTAACGGATCGCTATCATATATGCTCCGCATAATGGATTCGTGGCGCCAGGCGGTCGTTGGGTTTTTTGCGCGTCTGTTTCGGCGGCTGTGACCTGAGTCAAGGGTGGATAGTATGCGCTACAGTGTGCTGATAACTTTTATTCTCTATCCCTTCATCGTGAACTTTGTCTCGGTTGTGGCAGGAGTGCTGCTGTTTGTTCTTTTGACGGCATTAAGGAGGCGACGTCGTGATAAAGCTGCTTCATGATATCTTTGCCTTAAATTTCGATATTGTTATTCCTGTGTCAAGTTGTTTGCTGGCCATTGCAGCGGCGATGGTGCTGTTTTTTACCCGGTATCTTTCCTACCGCCACAATAAGTCAAAATATGAAAAGCTGGCAAGGAAAGCCACAAAGCATGCCTGAGTTTTTGTATGTCCTTACCATCATCTGTGTGGTGCTCTCCTATGTCACCATGGGGTTTTATTATTTCTGGGTGTCTTTTCTGGCGTTCTTTCCCGCGGTGCAGCACTGCCAGGAGATCGACTACAGCGAGGATATGGAGATATATTTCTTTGTAGCTATCCCGTGCCTGAATGAAGAGAGCGTCATTGTTGACACCGTAAGAAACATTCTTAAGACCAACATGAAAAACCTGCGTGTGATTGTCATAGATGACGACTCCCAGGATGATACCGTCGCACGATTGATGGCCGCCTACGAAGATATCATATTGCCCCTGGATGACAATGCGCCCCTGGGCAAAGAGTCCCTGAATAAGAAACTCTTTTTGTTGAAGCGGCATCTGCCTGACGCCCAGTTTGGCAAGGGCAAGAGCCTGAACGCGGCTTACGCGCTGGTTAGTAAGATTATCGCCTATGAATCTATCAAACCAGGCAAATGTGTCATGGGAATATTCGATGCGGATAGTTTTGTCAGTCGCAGGACTTTTAAACGAGTCGCTGTGATCATGGATACCGAGCGTGATGTGGGCATGGTGCAGGCGCGCCTGCGTATAGGCACATCTACGCGTGATTACTTTCTGCCGTTGTTCCAGGACCTTGAATTCTTTACCTTCATCAATAAGATGCAGAATTTTCGTGAGTACACCGGTACGGTAAGCGCTGCAGGCAACGGGCAATTTAACCGGGTGTCTGCCATAGACCCGACTGAGCCCTGGACAAAATGTCTGCTTGAAGATTATGATTTCAGCCTGCGCATGTTGCTCAAAGGGTGGCGTACCAGACTCCTGCAGGAAGACTGGGTGTTTCAGCAGGGGGTGTTGACCTACCGCAAGCTTGTGCGTCAACGTTCCCGGTGGTGCCAGGGTGGGCTACAGTGCATTTTCTTTTGGAATGATATCAAGAACTCCCGCTATCTTTCTGCCTGGGGAAAGGTAGAGTCGCTCTTCTTCATGCTGCTTCCGTTTTTCACTCTGCTTGCGGTATTCAGCCAGATAATATCTGCCGGTATCATTGCTTACTATTACTGGCTGAACAAGAGCATCATCATCCCGCTGATGTCGCCATTTTCAACGACGGAGCTGGAAGAGGTGCTCGTCGTGATGTCAATGTTTGTCTTTGTGCCGGGACTGATCTATAGCTGGTTTCATTATCGGGACACCAAAGAAAACTGGCTGGTGTGTCTTTTGACCGGGATATTCTGGCCAATCTACAACCTCATGCAGATACCTGCCGTGCTGAAGGCCGTATGGCGGCAAATGACCAGACAAACCAGCTGGATCAAGACGCAACACCTGGAGGAAAAGAAGTCCCGCAAGCCTGGCTTCTGGCGCAAGCGACAAGCAGAAGCATGAGGCTTCCCCTGCCATTGATATATGAAAGGGTTTGATTTTTCCGGTTTGTCTGAACTTGCTAATCCGCAACTTGCTAATTTGTAAACAAATTTGTTTACATTGTAAATAAGTTAACCTATAATGAATCTGTCAATCGATTATGAGGTGATTTGCAATGGCGCAGACAAGTATCAATATCCGGACAGACGAGAACCTGAAAGTGCAGTTTGATAGCGTATGCAATGAACTGGGGTTGAATCTGTCAGCAGCGATCAATGTCTTTATGCGTGCTGTTGTGCGCGAACGCGAGATACCTTTCAAGATATCTGCGGCTCCTTCATTTATGGTGAATACGAGAGAAGAGCTCCGCGCAAAGATCGACGAAGGTCTTGCCGACATTGAGGCAGGAAGAGTGCGTCCGGCTGAGGAAGTATTCCGCGATCTGGAAGAAAAGTACGGACTATGAGTGAATGGACGGTTGTTCTTTCGGCAAGAGCGGAAAGCGATCTTGAGCAGATCTATGATTATATCGCCGCTGTTCTTCTGGAGCCGGGTACCGCTTCTGCACAGGTATCACGAATTCGGAGCTCAATTCAAAGCCTAAGCAGATTTATGTTAGATAGCTCGTTCATTCCCGAATCCTCCAATTGTATACGCGTTGCGTATACAATCTCGCATCGCATTGAATCTGGTTATTTCATTGTAGCGGATTGCTCTGTTTGTTCTGCTTCTGATAGTTACTCAAAAAGAGTGAGAGATTTAATAGCTTCATAACGCTACGCTCGGCCCAAAATGTTTTGCCCTGTCGGGTTTCAAATCCTATAAGAACACCCGACATGGTGCCGGAGGAGGGATTTGAACCCTCACGCCCTTGCGGACAACGGATTTTGAATCCGTCGCGTCTGCCATTCCGCCACTCCGGCTTGAAGTGAATTGGTGTTTCTCAGTATAACGTATAGCACGGGAACACGACTAGATGGCGCTGGATGGCAGAGACACGGATTGCCTGCGGATTACCCCAGACGAGCGCTTCCTGTTACTTGGCCAGGTAGCCGGTGTGGTAGCAGACGTAGCCAGCCACATCGAGGGCCGCAAGTTTTTTGAAAGACTCTGTGGCGATGGCCATGTCATGGGTCATGCCTGGATTGGCGCCTACGAGCTTGCCCTCGTTGATGTTGGCCGCGTCCCCGCAGACAGCGATGTTCGACTCGCTCAACAAGAGTGAGATATGTCCCGGCGTATGTCCCGGTGTGTGGATGACTGTGATCCCGCCGCAGATCGGCAGCTCCTGGCCGTCGGTGAGCAGTACGTCCACCGGTACGATGAGGTTTGGCATTGCGTCCTTGAGCTGATGGTAAAAAGCCTTCTGAGGCTCGGGCAGCTCGTCGAGATGCGCCTCCATATCCGCGATCTTGATGAGCGGATCTGCGCCCTGGATAGCAGGCGCTTCGATCTCGTGGGCCATGATCTGGGCGCCAGCGTCGCGCAGCAGCCGGGCGCTCCCGATGTGGTCGATATCCTGATGGGTAAGGATCAC
>Ga0123357_10012987_pt1 | contig 10771 bp, 8 predicted proteins | sample TergutEmb28metaG_FD_89873 | JGI IMG/M metagenome (GOLD analysis project Ga0123357, IMG submission 89873) | Embiratermes neotenicus P4 segment gut microbial communities from Petit-Saut dam, French Guiana - Emb289 P4 | ecosystem: Host-associated > Arthropoda: Insects > Digestive system > Gut ...
ATAACTACGAATTAGTCGCAAGCTCCTGAGGATGGACGTATTGACGTCCGAAACATGTTGAGCACTGAATAAAATAATAATAAAACAAGTGGCATCAAGTTGGTTTCTCTTTACTCAACTATCTTGTAGTCTTTGTATATCATAGTACTTGAGTTAGCATTGTATTTCCTCATTGTGGTCAGATTAAACATGCAATTCACCACAAGTCTGCCCATGTGCAGCTGAAAGTTACAAGGGGTGGAACAAAATGCCTCCTTATTTTTTTCTTAGAAACCTTAATTACAATAATAGTGAAATGAACATATATCATGGTCACATCCTTTACAAAGTTCAGATAATTTTTCCACACAGTCTCCTTCATTATCAGCACATTTTTTCCGCCTTTGCGTGAAATGTTGTATGTGGGTCACATAAAACTCTGCTGCCATATCAGAGCGCTTCACACACGCTGTGTTTCAGCTTCTTTTTGTCCGCAACATGGTGTCCTCATAATACATCATTCAGGAGGCCAAAAAGATGGAATTCAAAGGGTGGTATATTAGGACTGTAGGGTAAATGGGGACTTGATTCATCTGTTATTTCGCTTAGTTTTTTTGGTTTTCACAGTCTTACTGTAATGGGAAGTACCTTGAGTGACATTTATGTTCCATCATTTTAGCTTTGCTGTTGTGCAAGCCTGGGTTTGTGTTTTGTAGCAGGACAGATTTACAGGTTCTGTGGGTGGATTCATGTGTTTTTTCATTGCTGCTAATGGCATGTTTGTAACATTCATTGCCATTATGTGTAAAAATTAAGTTCCTGCCTCATAGAGTTCATATGTGTAATAGAGAAACCAACTGGTTAATTCTGTTTAAGGAAGTGATCATTTATTATGAAAATCTTATGCAACACATAAGTAGTCTGTGGCAAAATGCAGAGTTTCTTAATGTTACAAGAGATGGTATATGTCACATTACCTTTGGGCCTTATAACAAGTCATACTAGTGTGCATGTGTGTGTTTTTGCCCCCTCCATATTCAGATGATTGTTTCATTAGTCATCCATCCACGTGTATGTTGAATTGTAATGGATCTGTTTGGCCACATTACTGACTCCTGTAGTATCTGCAAAAGTCCTGGGCTGACTGACTGGCCAAGATAATTTTTCACCTGAACCAGATTAAGGGTGTTGCAGTTTTACTTCATGACTAATGAGGAACATGAAGGTTTGTTTCCTTTTCAGGAGGGGGCAGAGAGAGACCAACTGGTGGTGGCAGTGGCAGTGGTAGTGGCAGTGATGGATCAGTTGTTATGGACTCTGCTGTATGCACTGCCACAGGCTTGTTTAGACATTAATGTGTTGTTGTAGCTTTGTAGCTTGAGAAGGTGAGGTGAGTGAGGGCATGTTGCGACACCAGTCTGGTGGATGTGGCTCCGATTTATTTTTTTAACCTCATGTTGGAATCAGGCAAGTAATGTGGAGAATTAAACAGATTAGAGTATTCATCTGTTGGTAACACTGATGGCCCAGTGTAACTTCATATCAAAATTGGTAACCGCTGTTCAGTATGGGTTACAAGTGATGAATTTCCATATAAACAAATAATTAAGGTCGTGAGAGGAGTGAAGTATGATTTTTATATGGAGTCACTGACAATACTGATTCTTAATTGTGATTCAGAATCTCATGTACCATTCGTGGTTTAGTTCCATTGAAATCAGACCAGTGTGTTACAAATGTCAAATGGTATAACAACACAGTTTTTTACCTTCATCTCTTAGCAGCAGTGCTGTATTGCTATGGTTCAATATGAGCCTCTTATTTACCAGTTTCTGTGAAAATTGAGTTCCTTGTAGGCATGTTGCCACATGTATGAGTACACACTGTTTGCATGCCATACATTAGAGGGAGTGACTGTCTCATTCCACAAGTCTCTTGGAAAGTACTGTGCTGTACAGCATTAGTGTACTGTTCACAAACCTACGGCAGATCACTTTTTTTATTGTGTTTGGATCAGCAATAGGACAGGAAACCCTGAATGTATCATAGTTTGGGTAAAGGGATATGATTGACTAGTTGTAGTGCCTCTGGGGTTTGTGAAAGGTAGGCAGTTTCGCAAAGCCTTGTGCACTCTTTTCTATCCTCAATAGCATTCACTTCATGTTTTTACCAGTTCCTGTGGCCACTGTTCACATATTTTCTTTTGAACTTCTGTCACTTAGGCTCCAAAATGTTATGTTCAGTCTTCCCTGTGGCTGTTAGTAATCATTTTACTTTTTCAAACTGAAAGCAGTCCTGCCATCTGTACATAAAAGTGGCCATATTATTTCTGTCCTTAGTATCACAGATTTATCTTGAAGTGTATATACTGTCATATTGTGCCATTGTGTTAACTCATTAGTAGTCCATGGCAGTTTCATCTATTTCACTCCTTGCACAAGACTGAATGTTGAAGCCATGTACACTTTCATATCAAGATTTTACATGACAAACCTGTTTGTTGAGCTGCACAACAGTTTATACTTCTGGAGTGGGAATGCTGCAATCTGTTTATTTTGTCATTAGGTGCAGTTTGCCTCATAATGTAGTATTTATTTTCCTTGTACATTATTTAAATGTAAGATGTGTAATTCAGAAAAAGTAACTTCACAAATTGGCATGTTTTTGAATGAATCTGGTACATATGTGTCACACATAATGAAGAGCCTGATGATGTGTTGATGAAAACTGGTTTTGCATTTTGCCCATTATTGCATTTGGTATGTTGGTTTGTACCACCCACTGTAACAGTGAAAAAACACTGCATTTTGCCTGTACAGTAATTTTACTTATGATTCATGCATGTTAATGTATCAGTTTCACGTAACTGACCTACGGTATTGTGATGGAATTGACTGTCCGACATTATTATTTTAAAAAAGACAGAGCATCTTTAGTGCTGTCTCTCTCAGCTGCACTGTGACCAGTAGATCAGACTTCCAATGCTCATCATGAAGTACTGAAAGAAAAGGCATCATTTGACCATATTTTCTGTATACTCTGCAAAGCAGACATTACGCTTCGTAAAGATGATGGCCTAGCTCACACGTATGACCACTTACATGACAGAAGGTCATACATGGATAATCCATACACAGTCAGTTGGGATTCCGCTGTACTTGAAGGAAGACCTGCCCCATTACCACTTTTTCCACCACAGATCTGAGATGGATTGAACCCAGTGAAGCTGAGATAGGTTTGGCATGAAGCATGCAACAAGTAGAGGAATGCATTTTATTCTTTGGTACTGAAAGCACAAAACAAGTACAGAATGGAGCTAATGATTGTGTTTCTATTCTTCAGACTGAAGAGGACAGCACTGTGCAGAGGAACTAGAAAATTGAGTTACGGAAACTGTAAAGTTGGCTGGCAGTGTTTATATAAGGCAAGGTTTAATAAACTGATGTTATGTTTGTTGGATGTTTCTTGTCATGTGAATGCACACAGCATCTCTGTCTGTGTGCATGTTGCATTCATCACAGTGTAACACATTTTGTTCACCAGCAACAGGAATCACAGTCTCTTGCAGCTGTCACATGCTGTCCAATGTTTGGACAAAATCCAACTAGCAAATGTTTCTGCTAGCTTCAGATCACAATCCTGATGACACTCTGTCCAATTAATGCACTCCATTTTACATACATGCTGGTATTTGTATGAGCTGGTATATATTTCACTGCATTTACCAGCATCAAGTATTGACAGTCCCCAGATTTCATGACTATTTACATAATCCTGACACTACATGCTGGAACCACTACACTGTAACATGTTGTGTTCTTCCATTTTGTGAAATATTAGGGCAAGAAAGCCTCTTTATCAAAAAAGGAAAGGTTTTTCGTACATGTTAAGTAACAAGGTGTATGTTTAGACACTCTTTGTGTGTATACTGATGGCAGAAATGTGTGGTAAAGCACTCAGTTTAAAACAAAGTCTTCTGGAAGTGTTCATGTCTCTTTTGGGTTTAGTAATCTTGCAAGCCTTGATTTGGTATTCTGAATTCATATATCAAAACTGTATAGCAGAATATATGAGCTGGTGTTATTTAAGTCGCCAATAGCAAATTGATGCCCACTTCCATCATTTCCCATGGATCAGAGTCTCTGTTCCCTACACATTTCTGTCACAGCACTTCATTCCTATAGATTAACAAAATTCTTGCAGTGCAAGCTTCTTTTAAACACTATAAAACATTTAACAAAATTCAAACCCATATCTCATAATATGCATTTTGCAACCCAAATTCAACTAACTACAAACTGAAAACAGCATATCACAAAATTTTAGTGACTAGGTTGCTGCCCAAAGTCTCATGTTTGGACCTTTGGTGCAGCATCACAACTGTTATGGGAATGTATGAGTTCTGAGCTGTTTTGGTAGTTTTACTGCCAAGAAGAAAAGGCTGTGACATGTATTAATCTGAAGTGCAGTGTGTCCTGAGTCACTGCATGTAACAAAGCTAAGAGCCAGCACAGCTCAGTCCATCATGGGATGAAGTGTGAGCTGATAGGGGGGGTTCAATTCCTGGCAAGGTCAGGGAATTTGCTACCACTGTCTCTTGATCATATTTGGGGACCATGCAACCTATTGTACATCAGACATCTTTGAGTTCTTTGTGAGGGTAAAGCTGTGAAAACAAGCAGCAAACCATTGACCATCTAGTGTAGTTGTTAGGAATATGTGGTGTTCTAACTCCATTCCACATGTTTTCATGGCACTTTCCTTCACCATGGAGCTTAAGCAGCTTTAATTTACAGTACAAGGGTTGTATTTAAAACAGAAGCAGGCAAAAGAGTGGAAATGCATCTATTGTTTGTGAAAATATGTAGTTAGTACTGTGACAATGTGTAGTGTGGTAGGTAGATACATAGCTTCCACTTACTAGACTACATGTTGGCACAACCTGAAGACCACAGTGTGAACTTTCACTCCTGTGACCTGAAAATGTACAAATTCTTAATTGATTTTGTATCTAAAGGCCCAATATGTATATTGATAATACAGCAGATTTGGTATTCCATTTATATTGATTAAAGCATCCTGCACTAGTTAAGTGAAATTGCAGTTATTGTGCTGGTCTGAGTGCTGTGGGCAGGAGCTGTATTAAGTTCTTCTTAGGCATCCAAACAAGTGTTGTACCTTCTGCTCAATTTGTTATTAGTGTGTGTGTGTGTGTGTCCCTAAGCCAGTCCAAAGACATGGTCAAGTGAACATTCAGAGCTGTGCTCAGTTACATCTGAGTGACTAGGGTTTTAATCTCAGCTGTGATGTCTCTAGGAAGGGCTTGGGATCCAATTTCACTACTATCCAGTGAGGTTTGGTATTGCTTGGAAGATGAAGTCATTGCCAAGGTTGAGAATGTATGAAGCTACATCTCTACTGTACACCTTCATGGCATGAGGCTGAGTGACACTAGAAGCTAAGTTTAAGCATCATGCTTTGGAGTGTATGTGCCAAGTATAGTGAAAGCCTGCAGGCACTTTGTCCATTTGTACTAGTCGGTAGATGCCCTGCCAGAAATTGGACCAAAACATTACCATTTGTAAAATATGTGGAAGACACCAAGGGAACACTTTAAGATACCAAGAGGCCTGAACTAATGCAACACTGACATGGCCACTTTTTACATGTATACATCATCTCGTTACATTTTTTGGTCCCTTATATGGTAATAGAGAAGTTTCATAGAAGACAAAGTGCATTGTCTAGTTCAGTTTTGGCACCATTACAATGTACAAATAATAACTAACCCTTTCCCCATTTAAATTTTAGCACTTCCTTTATGGAAAACATGAATACTTTATGAACCATAAAAGATAACATTATGAAATACATGTCATTTTGTGGAGAAATAAACAAATACTAATGAACAGAATAAACTGTACAGAAATGTGCACCAGCTATAGTTATTTGGTAATACAGAGATGGATATGACATGCAGCATGAATGGAAAGAACAATATTAGCTGGGAAACTTTACTCAAATCACTTGAAATACCTGACCATACGTGAGAGATTGATAGTTGGGGATCATAGAAAATTAGACTGCTGATGCAACTGGCTTATATGTGGGCTTTTATGATGAGTGTGAAGTTTCTTGAGGGGGAGGGGGTTCAGATAAAGTACAAAGTTTATGAACTAACTGAAAAATTACTGCTTGCTTACGGAAGATAGATACTGTTTAGCTTGTTGTGGGGTGCCTGTCGTAGTTGTTGATTGCACATTTCTTGCTAGCTGTAAATGCTCTTTGTCTGATTTTGGCAGTGACTATAGTGGTGCAGGACATCCTTAAATGTCATGCTTCATGATGTTTTCAGATTGCACGATGCCTGTATCTGAACAGACCATTGTCATTTAGTCTGTTTTGGTTCTCAACCTGTGGCAGTTATTTACTATGTTTTGAGGCTGACTTGAACCGAAGGTTGGCATTTCTGATATCAAATACCTCTGCTGCTTCATTGTTTAACATACTTGTTTGATATAATTTAATGAATCAGTTTTTTCCATTCTCAGGTTTGAAGGGACTGATATTGTAGCCAGAATTGTTATGGCTTTCCTTCATCCCTTCCAGCAAATTCCTTGAAATATACTGTGACTGCTTTACACCACATTATTCCCATTTAAAATAATACTGCCATTTGACATGGTGTCACCTGCTGTATGCTAATTAATACTGTGTCTATTTCAATGAGTGGCTTTGATTTTGGTTATTGTCCACAAGTTTAATAGTAGTGTTGGTTCTTGCATGGATATAGGTTTGTCATCTCATATACCAACATAACAAATTAAATTAATCATCAATTTTTAAATGAAGGGTGACTTAGAAAGCAAAGGCATCGATTTAGTGATGATCATGAGAAATGTGTGGGGTGTCAGACACAAACTTAGGTGCTTGTGGCAATTTATGCATATTGTTTGAGTCTGTTGTTAAGTATGCTCCAATGAAAATTTCTGTGTTATATGGTGTACAGAATCTTCATATGGTCATTTGTTTCTGCAACTGTTCACAAAGTAATTTTGAAATTTGGAATTGTGTTGAACTGGTTAAACAATCTCGAGAGTGAAAAGTTTTATAATCACGAAACTTACATGAAAGCGAGTCAACTGGAAATCTTAAAGTGATTATTAGCAGCTAATTTGGATCCAAGAAATTTGGTACAGCTTTGTCATTTTTCATTGTTGTGCCCACTGCAGTCAATCCATGTCCTCCAGCATTTCACCAATGCCTGAACTCCTCATGAAAAAAAAAAGATCGCCTGGCTGCATGTGTAGCCACTTTTGCATGCCTCATGCATATCTTCATTGGGTTGGACAGTCTTTCCAATAAGGGCCTCCATGAGTGGTTCAGAGATTTTCTAATCACAACAAGTGAAGTCAGGCAAGTGTGAAGGATGGGGGAGACACCCGAATGTCCTTGAACTCTTTTGCTGTCATATAGACAGTTTGTTTCTTAGCATAGTCATGATGTAGCAAGACACCAGTACTGAGCAGTCCTTGACATTCCAATCTGATAACTGGTCTCAAATGATTCCTAAGAAGTAATGTAGGTATATAAATTGCAAAATATATAGTCTAACACAACTCAATTAATGGTTACTATTGGGATTAATGGTATATTTTATGGTATTACTTCCGGCTACATGTTTCGGCTCTATTTGAGCCATCTTCAGGCTGAAGTATTATTTACTTAAGGTGATATATACAGTTGACAGTATTGTTGTCAATTGTGAGATCTCACATTACATATTTAAAATATTGTAATTAAAATAATATGCAGTAAAGTAATATAATGTTTATTAAAATAATTTTGAGTCAATTAAGTATGATTCAGTATATTATTAAGATATACAGGCAGACCCTGTATCTGCAGTTTACCATTTACTGCGGCACGAAAAAATTAGGAAAATTAAAGAAATAAACTGTTCATAAGTTTGAAAATGCGCGCCAAGAGAGAAAGGGCCATAACATGGTGAAATCCAGCAGCCCAAATACACCCAGTACTTCACTCATCTTCCTTTGTCTCCGTACCCACGCTTCCCCGCAAACTTGCCAACATTCTGCTTCTAGCATTCTTACTATTCAAATTAGTTGCTGCGTTATTGCAGTGTTTGTGTTCAGAAAGCAACAAGAAGAATGAAGTTGGTGAATACCCACAATAGGCTAAGATATTTTTTAACAAAACTTCCTTATTAAAGTTTATGTACAGGTACGTAGTAAGATTTTCATTGTAAAATGTGTAACAGTAACACATTTTTTCATTGCTTATGCAGTGCTTTGATGGAAAAGCATGATTTTTATTGTTCTGTCATCCCTTGAAACTGTATTTGATATTGTACAGTACAGGTACTGTACTTTTTCATTGCTGTATCGTCTCGAGAATTAGGCTAAAATGTCAGAATCCCTTACTTTCATACGTATGAGAGAGAAAGTACACTGTAAATGTACAATGTAATGTACAGTACACTTTATTTAATGTTGGTAATGTCTTACTGTGTGTAATTTATCAATTAAACTTTACCATATTTATGTATGTTACACATATCACGTTATGTAGTGTTCAGTATTATCTGCGGTGTCACATAACTGCAGTAGGCCTTGGAACATATAACCTGCGGATATGGGGGTCCACCTGTACAATGTTAAAATTAAGGATGTTATTGGATTGGATTATGTATTACCCTCTTAAGTAAATAATACTTCAGCCTGAAGGTGGCTCAAATAAAGAGAGCCAAAACATGTAGCTGGCAGTAATAATGTAAAATGTACCATTAATCCTAATAATAGCCATTAATTGAGGTGTGTTAGACTATATTTTGCAATTTATATACCTACATTACTGTTTAGCAACACAACTGGAATGTCTCAACTGAAAATGATTACTAAGAATGTCACAGTATGAGGAACTAGTTACTGTTGTTCCCATGGATGTGTACTGCTCTACAAGTGGGTCTTGGTGATCCCAAAACATCATGTCCACTTATCTCACAGATGCCTTTATGCAGAATTTTTTGGGTTTTCGTGAGCAGTATAGGTGTGATTTTCCATTTGCCCTCTTCATTTAAGACTAGAAGTAGTGGACCCAGCTTTTATCTCCAGTCACTATGCACTCAGGAAGCCCTCACCATTTGTTTTGTATCAACAGAAAAACTACTGGCTGGCATCTACACATCTTCAGTTTAGGAATCGTTTGTCTCAGCACCCACACTTTGTGGAATTGCAACAAGTTATGGATGGTATGGTGAGCTGAACCATGGCTGGTGTCCAAAAAGACAGCCCCTTTGGGTATTGTAAAGCAAGATTTCTCCCTCTTGATGTGTTCTGCCTTCACAATTTTAAGATTTTCACTTGACTGACCCTCATACATATGAAATGCGCAAATTCTTTGTTCCAAGCACCCATTTCCTTTCAAACACCAAGGTGGGATGTCAGTATGTTTGTTCCTAAGGAATGAATAATTTTGTTTATTGGAGGGTTTTGACAAAGAATGTCTCTACCCTTGCTTTCTGACTCTAACCACTGATACATGTGCAGACCATTTATATCCATGCAACACAAGACCCATCAAGTGTCTTCTTAACATTATCGTACATGCTGAGCCACCACAGTCATATGTTTTTAGCAGCTGCAATCCCCTTTTCTAAATTAAGGCAGTTCAGTACAGCAGCTCCTACAGAGCTGCGACGAGTCAACATAGATGTCACCAGTGTCCATTTGTTCAGTTTTGGATCATAGCGCTCTACAGAGTTGAGTGAAGAGCTCCCATCATTGCCTCCAATAGCATACAGGCAGCCCTCGATCTCCACAACCTCGTGTGTGGACCTGTATTTCAAGGACAGACATTACCAGTTAGATATGATCTCAGTGAACATATATGAGATTTGAGGTATCTTACAGCAATGAATATTAACATTATCATCTTCTGATACATGACAGCATGTATTGGTAAATAAGTATGAACATTTATTTACATTCAAGAATGAAGGCAGCAGGTTCCTGAAGAACGCTGGTATCTACCTAACAGTTGTCATGGTGTCACATCGCGGCAAAACGGTAATATTCACGTCACAACAGTTACGTTACCTTCTAGAGTGCATGGATGATATAGGTTCCCAGGCATTTCTCCTGATGTTGAACCGCTCCCCACTTGACATACACATGGTGCCATCATTGCCTCCAATGCAATATAGAGCCCCATCCAGGGGGGCAACGCCACAGCTACTACGGCGACTGCTCATGGAAGGCACTGGAAACCATCGTCCCATCCTGGGGTCAAACCGCTCCACGCTTGCCTGGTAGTTAGTGGAGTCAAATCCTCCCAGTGCATAGACACAGTTCTCTGGGACAAGAACAGGTTGACAGGAAAACATTAGTGGCAATAGACTGTTCAGACGGGAGGAAAGCACACACTAAAGTGCGTCACAACTTGTACTCTTCATTTGATGAACTAAGAGTGAGATAGATAACGTGCATGGGAGAGATGAGAAAGATACACAAAGTTTTGATATGTTAACCTGAAGGGAAATAACCACCAGTGAGAAAGGGAAGATAATGGCAAACTGAACTGGGTCATAAAGAAATGATGAAGGAACATGGATGACCCAGGATTAGACTAGTGCTGAGATGTGAAGACAGTGATGAAACTTGTGTGCTTCATGAGGATCAGAAAGTTTCCTGACTAGATCAGCAACTATGCAGTTTCCAAGGAAATTACTCCATTTAGTTAGTTGCTTGGCTTATTTGATCTGCGAAGGGGA
>Ga0123357_10012989_pt1 | contig 10770 bp, 5 predicted proteins | sample TergutEmb28metaG_FD_89873 | JGI IMG/M metagenome (GOLD analysis project Ga0123357, IMG submission 89873) | Embiratermes neotenicus P4 segment gut microbial communities from Petit-Saut dam, French Guiana - Emb289 P4 | ecosystem: Host-associated > Arthropoda: Insects > Digestive system > Gut ...
CTGAATATTTTAAACACGGTATATACTCTCCGTTTTTTCTCTTCAAAATGCAGTTTGTTTCATAATTCTAACATATTTGGTTCCTGTTTTATTCACATTTTATATACAGTGTGTGCTAAAATTTAAAAAAAATAATTCCGGCGTCAAAAGGTTAAAACATTTGTTTAAAGATTTAAAACACCGCACTGTAAGAGTATCATAAATGTTCATCACACTGCTTATTAAAATTCAATCTAATACAATATTTCATATCAAGAACACAGGAAGCCGGCAGTTACCACTGCAACAAGTGACGTAATGCTGCACCGTTCAAAAGCTATACGTATACTTAAGAAAAGTCTTTTTCTACTGCCATATGATTGTCCCGCTTAGATTGACCTACCTTTCCCCATATTTATTGAGTCATAATCTTACTTTGGGTCAGTTAACAACATAAACACGTTTCTCTGAAATTTCAAAACAACATAAAAAATGACAATCACAGATGTTTGCGGAGAAACTTGTATGAAATTTTTAGAAAAATAATAATACCAGGAAATCTAACCTGACCTAAAAATGACGACAAAACACAGCAACGACGTACGTACTGCGCACAACTTCAGGTCTGTTCAGTGTTGACAGACATTACTTGACGAGAGACCAAGGAAATGTTACAGTCTCTGTCTCTCTCCAGTTTGGCTGCTGGCGGTCACTTGAATTAAAGGATATAATGTCCAGAATTTATTTTTTACTGTCAATTAATTATATGGGATGTGCGCATAGCTGATTTATAGCAGTAGCGTTGAATATTTGTGGAAATTAATATCTAAATTACTAAATAATATTCCACGCCGTGCGGTAAGAGGGTATGATTTGTTATTATTCAGATTCAAGCAAGGAACGTCCGTCGTTCCCTATTATTTCAAATTATCTAGAATAAACTTCTCTATTATACACGTCACATGTTATAAACAATACTGTAATTTAAAAGTTTACTTAAAATGGAATGGAAAAAAAAATAATTTCTGGGCGTTTTTGAAAGAAGTTTCGACTGAAAATAAACTGTATTTATGAACGAACAAAATAGCAGATCAAATTGCTGCTTTCATTGAAGTGTTCGAAAAAATAATTGAAATGTGCTCTTACAGCAGTGACGCCTTCTCAGATGCAGGCACAACTGCAGTAACGGTATGCACAACACTTACAGCAGTGACGTCTTCTCAGACGCAGGTACGACTTCAGTAACGGTAGGCACAACACTCAACACTCACACTGGCACCCCACTTTACCATACAGCACCCGTGCACAAGTCACAACACCGACTAACAACAGCGCCATCACTCACTTACCACGAACTCAAGACTTCTTTCTGCCACCTCATATCCTATCGAAAATTTTCTGTTCTATGGTTTTCTATTGTCGTTTAAATATTGCCTGCACTTAACCATCGTGTCTTTTATTTCTTCACCGTAAATTTTATGATGAAACTTCATTATGATTTCGAACCGATTTTATATCAATTTAAATTTTGTCATTGAATTCGTTCTTCCATTTGTCTTACAACTAAATGTGGAATACTCCCTACAGGGTCAACACAAGTATAATAGCAGCGGAATGTCCTCGATAAAATTAAAATGAATACCAAATGTAACGAACTGAATTACTATTCTTATTATTTCCTATGTTAATTTGACGTTCAGGTGACCGTGCTTCGTGATAAATTCTTATAATAAAACCAACTAGATGCACTAATTTCTCAAATTAATTTGTGGAATAAAACTCTACATGTTTCGGGCAGTTCCTCTGTCCATCATCAGGAGTTTTTCACTTTCCATACAACAATACCTATATGACATATACCAATGCTGTGAGCACAGTGAAAAATTCCTGATGATGGACAGAGGAACTGTCCGAAACATGTAGAGTTTTATTCCAAAAATAAATTTGAGAAATTAGTGCATCTGGTTGGTTTTATTATGCCGTTCCCAGTAGCTGCGCGGTCTAAGGCGTAGGTCTGCGGCTGCTTGCCTGCTGGGATTGTGGGTTCGAATCCCACCGGCAGCATGGATGTTTGTCTATTGCGATTGTTGTGTGTTGTAGGGTAGAGGTCTCTGCGACGAGCCGATCACTAGTCAAGAGGAGTCCTAACGACTGTTGTGAGTCGTTGTGTGTGATCTAGAAACCTCAAGAATAAGGGGGCCATGGCTCGCGTTGGGTCGCAGCGCCACAGGGAAAAAGTTGGTTTTATTATAAGAATCCTATGTTAGTCTCTTTATGTGACGGAATGGTTACTCAATGAAGCACGGGCATAGCGACATATTTCTATATGGTATCAATATAAACATCTAAATGTAGGAAAATTATTCTTTAGAAGGTGACAGTTACTGAGATGGTCAAGAAATATGAAACCCGCAGGCCCGTAACAGCGTACGGAACAGCCCGCCTTTGATAGATCATTTAAAAGGTTTGTTGTACGTAGTCGAGTAGTTTACAGAATAGTTGTTCCCTGCAGTTTCCTCACAACCTTCACCACCACCACCATCACCATCACCAATCCAACAACAACAACAACAACAATTTCCTTTGACATGTTGTCATTTGCTCGTCATGACGCCACTCTCCGCATTGCAACGTCCTTGCATTTCCCCGCCACTTAATGTTTGCTGCTATTATGCATTTTCATTTTCTGTCTCGGACTCTGCCGTCACGATAATTACAGTTTATATGAAGTTCTGTCTGGCGCACTTTGTTGGTTAAAAACCAGGCAGCCTGGAACATAAAATTCAGTCTGCAATACTCTCTCTCCACTTTATTCTTTTCACTTTAAAGTTGCTTATTATTACCACTATTATTACAGGCACTATACAATTATAATTAGTATTATCATTAACATATTACGGTATTTAGTAGCTCACTGAATGACAATACACGTATTTTCCATGTACACCTATAGAGCAAGTACGCAACGTTTTTCCACATTTGATTATTCACACTGTGGTCGTTCGTGTCAAATGACACCGTCCAGTCCACGAACTTGGTTCCAGCGGTAACTCTCCTGACTTGTTCTCGGGAAGTCTCCACTTCAAGTCTCGGGTGGAATGCCGACTGTTCTGCCTGCACTGTTTCGTGTCCCCACCCCAGTACCTGACATTACGTCGCGATGGGATCATTTCACATCGTTTCGAACTGACTGTTCGCTTCTTCCAGTAATTCGTACAATATAGTCTACACTTACCACAGCGGCTGAATATAAGTCAGAATAAACAAAGAAATTAGTCAACTGACATCATACACCTGACAGATGGAAGCCAAAGTTTTGGAAACATTATTTGTAAACCTTAGTTTGGAGTTAGATGACATATCCGACAATATGTGTCTTGTGATGAGGCCACTATTCATCCCCAGGATGAACGCCAGATAATTATAACTAAAAAGAAAATAACCCAAGCATTCGGACGAATACCTTTCCTACTGACACTTCGTTCGCCACAAATCCCACATGGTACACGCCGGCCTTTCACTGCGGTGGCTCGGTCCCCTTCCTCGGCCAGTACATGTGGGATTTGTGATGAATAAAGTAAGACTGGAAGAGGTTTATTTCCGGGTGCTTGGGTTTTCTCACGCTGTATCATTCCTCCACTGCTCCATACTCATTCTTCCACCACCGACGCTACACAAGTTTAGCGAACGGCACTGTTGTGAAATTACAAAATCAAAAAAGGCTTAAAGGTCCAGTAGAGAAGCAACTTAACTTTGTTTAGACTATATGCATAGTTAACGCTCAATATAAACAAATGTGACCTGGCGAACCAAGGAAGAGGAAATGGCGAACGGTACTCCATATCGGGAGGAACTATTACTTCTGCAGACTGGATAAAGAGGCCGTCACTTTTAGCTGTGTAGCACAAAGTCAACCATATTATCTGCCACCAACTCAGACGATTCAAAAAGAAAAGTACATGTCATAACATACAGTTAAGCCAAAAAAAGTACACAGAATAAATAGAGACACTGAAGAGGTAACTGCCGCCGGCATCGAAACTGGTTTACTGTGTCCACGTGGTATCTCACTACACAGGTAGAAATTCATGCGTCTGTAACACTGGAATGACGCGGATATTACGAAACTGAATATCGCAGTCTATCACCTATCCTATAACGACAGTCTGTTCATAGAGTCTGTTGGGTAGGCTAGATTCTAACCTAACCTAACCTAACTTAGCCTATCCTAAACTTAAATATTTGCAACAAAAAAAGTTTTCAAACAATTATCAATACGAGTCATTTTGAATTAAACAACACATGAGACTGAGCGCACTGGTGAGCGTCCAGAACAAATAGAGAACTGGAGATAAGCAGCCGCTGACAACTGCACCAGCACATATGCTTCGGGCTGGGTAATATTCGGTGTGATGCTGTCACAACATAACAAAAAGTTATATACTCAAATGTTATTATATTTTTCCAACAAATGCATACTATATATTAACAATATTTGTTTCTTAAGGCACTCCTACATGTTTCGATGTTTACACATAATCCTAAGGGAGTTTCTTATTAAGCATGTTAAAGTTACAAAATTAAGAAAGACGTACTGTTAATATATTGTGTATTTGTTGGACAAATATAGTGCAGTTCTATAAAATACACGGTATATACACCAAGAACATAAACTCAAAGTCTAGATTCTATCTTTATAAGGCACAATACCTTATTAACCCTTATCCTGCTAACGTGGAGAATATGGTGAGCTCCCAATAATGTTAGCAAATGGCAGATGGGATTTAACTCGGCGTTTAAAGGTTAATGTACAAAGCAATAGGTATAACTGCAGTTTACATATCTTCATCTTTGCATTTATGCATAGGAGACAATACGAAAGAAACGTGAAGTAACAGAAACATGACATTATTATTGCAAACGTACTGCCTGAAACCGAGAAACTGATTTAGTGGGGACTGAAATTCTGATGCTTACACTAAGTATAACTTTAGACTGTAGAAAACATTACTGTTTTTCCGCTTTAGAGTCTCAGTGACTAAATGGATATAAAGGCAACACGTCAACATCCATGAAATTGCTCAATCATTATTAACCGTGAAATTCTCCCGGAATGTGAGCCTTGAACTTTCTATTCAGAACTTGTGGCTCTCCCTTTGTCTTGTGGACCAGCACATTGTACAGTACAACTTGCTACAAAGAATCGAAAAACATTTCGTTACAAAGACTGCAATCAGACATAAAAAAATTAAAAAGTGTTCTGTAGCTACAAAATGTTGTAGTCAGCTTCGCGGTCAAGAATCTAAGACTTATCTTCACAGTGGGCTATAACAAAGAGAAATGCATTGGTCAATAGTGCTGTCATTTATTTTCTATGTTGATGAATCAATGTATATTTGGTACAATATCTTTAGAAGTTAAAGGACTAATTTATCGTAGGATCAAAATGCAGAACTCTAATAAAATAACAGTGAAAGTTTAAAAACAATTATGTCAGGAAGTAAATCAGAACCTTCAGTTGCACTACAAGTACTGGCTCACTGCAGTATTAACTTATCGTGATAGACTTTCACTATTCATTTTCACTATACCATTTGGGCAGGACAGGAGTTAATCTTAAAGTGTGACATTCTCATAGTATTTGTAGAACACACAATAATAAGAACGAAGTACGTCGACGGACTGCGTCCTTGTTATTGTGTGATAAGGAGACACTTGAACAACCGTTGCAGAAATAAAATTCTTTATTTCACAGAAAAAAAAAACAGTTAAATGATCAACAAAAAATAGCAAATACACTAATTGAACGGAAACTAAGAATAAAACAGCTGAAAAACATAAATGTTGGCAACTTCTTAAGTCTGATCAGTGTGACAGTTTTAGCTACGAATAATAGAGATGTTGACTAGATACAGAGGGGCAGACAGTGGACGAGCCCACATCATATGTATAAACTCCACGATATTTTGGTTCTGTTGTTAAATATGAATTGTGACGAAGGTGTCCAAAATATTGCCATCTTCGCCATATCTAAAAATAACACGTAAAATGAGTAACAGTTGAAATTTGTGAAGTCAAAAACACAAAGAATATTGTCTAAAAGTTTTAGAAATTTAGGTGACTAAAAACGTTACTGTAAAGTGTTTTCTTCTTTAAATGTGGTTTTTTAAAACTCCTTCCTTTAAAGTACCAAATAATGCACTTAAGTACAAATTTTCAAAAGCGCATAACCTACAAATTGACAGTTCACCGGCATATGCATGTATCTTATGCAAATGAGTCTACGGTCTATTCAAGAAAGTTCCAGCAGGCACTGTGACAGTTACTGCTGTCATTATGCAAGCCAGTAACAGATGCTAAAATAAGTCCCACCCCGTTCCAGTTACTATGTCTTTCCTGCTGACTGCCATCCTACGAGCTCCGGGCCCTAGCTGCGAACTACAAAGCGGTCTCATAGCACTAGGCTTATCGACGTCGTTCAAAAATGAACGTATTACCCCTACTAATGGTGATGCGTCTTAACGTAAATTGGCACCTTCTTCTCGACATACACAGGAACTTTGACGGGGTATGGCTTAGGGACGTGCACAGGGACGGGATATGGTTTCGGTACATGTACGTGGTGGGGGACAGGAACTGGTACCTTAACCTCCTCCTTAACGGGGTACGGCACTTTCTTTTCTACGATGAATGGAACTTTCTTCTCAACATACACAGGATAAGGCTTCGGAACTTCAACTGAATAGGGCTTCTTGACCTCAACTTGAACAGGAACCTGCACTGTGTAAGGGACCTTTTTCTCCACCGTGACGGGATAAGGTTGAGGAAGAGGATATTTTACTTTATGTGTGACGATGGTGGCCTTGACGTGGTCCTCTTGCTTGATCTCGCGTCCTTGGTGCCGGGGCAGATGCCGATGTGCGAAATGCTCTCTGTAGGTGCCCCTTTTCACCACGGTCCTGCTGTCTTCTTGTGCCAGCGATGCAGTAAGGAATGCCAAAAAATAGAAAGCCTGCGGAAAATCAGGCGATTTTCTACATTTATTAAAGAGGCTGATACAACCGGGTATATAAAAATGACATACCTGATATTACTCAACATGTTTTTGCAGTCCCTAATCCGAAAAAAGAATATCATCCATTTTGTCAAGTCCCGTAAGCAATGTAAATTGTAATATAGTCTAGGCTATCTATTTTGGTCACCAACCACTGTAGTTTAGAACATAACTTTTTCGTATAATTGACAAGAAGATTAGGTCTATGTTAACCTTCCAGGTCGCACAATTTGCACAATACAGCAGGAAGACCTACGCAACGAGTTGAGGTTGTGTTTCTTTGGAAGTTAAGAAATACGATTTAAAAATATGACCCTAAAGCAAAAAGCAAGGCCAACTGAAGTCAGGATTACAAGTAATGTATACAAACTCAACCACATTCTGTTTCTTGCCTCCGGGAGAAAGAGAGCCGGTACACATTGCACGGGAGGTTGGGTGGGCCCTAATGCCGGTCTGGACGGTTGCGAAAAATCTCGCCTTTACCAGGATTCGATCCCTGGACCATGTACTCCGTAGCGAGTAGCTACACCGACTACGCTATCCTGTCCCACGTTATTGAAACTGAACTGGAAAAAATTAATGATTTTTAGGTTTCCACGTTGTTTGACTGGTGTTGTTCTTAAGTACTGGCACACAACGGCAGTGGTCTGTGTGAACCTTATTACTCCAACATACAGGAAACACAGTGCACTTCCACCTGGCACCAACGCCAAAAGGGGGAGAAATTTCAACACTCTGTGCACTAAAACGAAACACCATAAATTAAATTTTTTATCGTTGTACCGTGCATTTTGATAGATATAAAGTCCATACACCAACAAATGCACCGTTTATTAAACTTGACGAAGTTTTAAAATTTACATTAAAACTCACTTTGACTTGCTCCTACACGTTTCGTTCTACGGCCATCATCAGGAATCCTTCATTGCAGCCTAGCTAAAGTTATATTTAGGTTAAGTTTCGGTAAAAACTACGTCGTTATACGTTATGCGGTGGTGTGGCAGCATGCTGCAACACCACCGCATAACACATAACGACGTAGTTTTTACCGAAACTTAACCTAAATATAACTTTAGCTAGGCTGCAATGAAGGCTTCCTGATGATGGCCGTAGACCGAAACATGTAGGAGCAAGTCAAAGTGAGTTTTAATATGAATTTTAAAACTTCGTCAAGTTTAATAAACGGTGCATTTGTTGATGTATGGACTTTATCCTACAGACTAAACTTAATTCACCTTAATCCGACACCACTTCATCAGATACAAAAGCACACACGTAGTGGTGTGCACTAAAACGTTACGAATATCAATAACACAGCCCAAAACAAAGATTAATCTTCATTTTAGGTTAACAACAACGAAAAATTTCGCTCATAGAAGAGTAAAGTTATTTCACTTTTAAACGGGTTATGATATACACAATCCTCTAAATTAAAAATAAATTATTTGGGAATTGGAGATATTTTGTCCACAATATAAACTAATTTTCCTGGGAGATGTTTTACATTTTAGTGCAATATAACTGCGCACAAAGCAGCTGCGTGTTTGTCGCTCGGTACTCACAGTGTGCTTCATGCTGCTGGTGTGTGTGTGTGCGAAGAACTTCAGATTGAGCGATGTGTACAGTCCACAGTACCGCTACCTTTATATACAGCCTACATGTTTGACGACTCACACACACTTTCGCCTTAAACCATTTACCTTTCCATGTCCTATATCCGTTCTGCGTCCTCATTGCTTCTTACGGAGGGTCTGGTGCGACAGCCTCCATCAGCGTATTAAGGTAATTATTTCTTTTGGTCCGTGGGCTCGAGCACTTGCGGGCTCAGGACTTGTTGGTTGGCCAATTGAGTACCGCCCTCATTATACAGCGTGTCCCACTCGCTAACGAACTCGGCATTTCTTTAATAATTTTACCACTAATGAGGATATTGCAACGAAATTTGAAAGGGACTACATACACATTCCTCTTCATTTCTCACACAACGAACATATTCCTGTTCAAATTTCGTTGCAATATCTTCATTGGTGTTAGAATCATTAAAGAAATTCCGGGTTCGGTAGCGAGTAGGACGCACTGTATATTCCAATAATGTACTACACGTGTCAGTCGTTTCACATTTCATTGTCAAAAGTCGAGTATATACAAAAATATAATTTATACTGTATAAATAATCATTTCAGGAATATTTTGTACTTCAAAGTTTCAAGCCACAAAAGTTAAAGAAAATAAACCTCATGCAAATTATGTATGTACGTACGTACTGTACACTGTCGATCATCCGTACCCGGTTCTTCCGGTTTGGAGAATATCTTGAACGATCGTAATTTGGTAATGACTAATTAGTTAGATAGGAAATAGCGTGATTTAGCGCTGAGTGCTGAAATTCCTAGGCGAAAGACAAATCACAAAATATTTACGTCAACAATAAGCGGAAGCTATAATATTATGTATAGAGTAAATACAGTTTTATGCTATGTTCTTGGCTCCAATAATGTACGTGTTTTGGATTTTCTGTGTCTCTCCATTATCCGTGCACCTCCCACCCCACCGTCACCACGAATATTAGACAGTAAACTGTTAATTGCTACCGCGGAGAAAACTAGCCACATCTCTGTTCAAACGAATTGTCGATTAATGCATTTGAATGCATTTCTGTTTGAAATGCAGATGACACTAACAGCTTTCCATCGCTGAATGTCTCTCTTCAACGGCAACAACGTATGAACCGGTTCACATAGTAGGCCTAACCTCTCGAACAAAACCAGTGTTTATCTAGACACTGTGGACAGTGACGGCCCTTAGCTGCTAACACAGTACCCTGCAAGTTCTGTTGAATGATTGGTAGCATTCCCCTTGTGTGCGACAGATCACTTTGCTTGCTTACGTTAGCCTGAAGACTCTGTTAGCAGATAAGAGCAGTAATATCGACCAGCAGGATCACGACACTCAATAAGGCACCAGAGACAATAGTAAGAAAGCGGTCGTGTAATTTGAGGTGTCATCCAGGCATATGCCTGGAAGTACCGGGGAAAACTACGAAAACCCCAGTCAGCACAGACGATCCCCTGCCCGATATTTGAGCCCAGGACCTCCCGACAACCAACATGGGTCTACCGAATCGAACATAATGTTTGGTGTAAAGTATTAATGAAAACCGACATATCTAAATCAGTTTTAGTGCTGAAGTCCATACGTTGTGTTACTTAATTACCTACTTACTCCATGCAGCAGAATCCTTCTTGAAAAGCTAATCGGTTTTCAGCTAGTCAAGAAACTCCCCGCATTTTATGGAACTCGAAGGTTCATTACCGCATTCACAAGTGCCCGCCACCTGCCCCTATCCTGAGCCAGCTTGATCCAGTAGATACCCCACATCCTACTTTCTGAAGATCCATCTTAATAATATCCTCCCATCTACCCCTGGGTCTCTTTCCCTCAGGTTTCCCCACCAAACATACCGTTGTATTAGATTATAATACGAAATTGCACTATGAACACCATCACTGGTAAACAGTGGAAAGAATAACGCAAATGAACTTGATAATACAGAAGGCAGGCTGCGATATACCGAGGCATCTATCCATAAACCCAGAGGGTCTAAACTCACCACTCGGGGAAAATTCAAACTGGCACCCATACTAGCGTACGTGAAAAGCCAATCGCCCCCCACCCCCCCCCCCCCCCCCCCCCCCCCACCCCCCAACACACCCCCCCCCACCACACAACTCATAACA
>Ga0123357_10012990_pt1 | contig 10769 bp, 9 predicted proteins | sample TergutEmb28metaG_FD_89873 | JGI IMG/M metagenome (GOLD analysis project Ga0123357, IMG submission 89873) | Embiratermes neotenicus P4 segment gut microbial communities from Petit-Saut dam, French Guiana - Emb289 P4 | ecosystem: Host-associated > Arthropoda: Insects > Digestive system > Gut ...
GCTGTTTCCGGAATTTGGGGATATTATCAAATATAAAGTTTTCTTAAAATACAGTAAAAATGATATGGATACCTTAATTGTTAATTGTGGCGAAACAATACCTGCTGATAGTCTATTACAGAAAAAAGACTGTCACACTATTGCTAACTGGTATTCAGACAGCACATTGACAACGGTTTGGAAGTCAACATTCACAATTACAAGTGATACAACGCTGTTTCCGGAATTTGGGGATATTATCAAATATAAAGTTTTCTTAAAATACAGTAAAAATGATATGGATACCTTAATTGTTAATTGTGGCGAAACAATACCTGCTGATAGCCTACCACAGAAAAAAGACTGTTACATTATTGCTAACTGGTATTCAGACAGCACATTGACAACAGTTTTGGATCCAAAATCCACAATTGCAAGCGATATAATACTTTATGCAAAATTGAATACTATGCCAGCCTCAACTGAAATTGTTCCTAAAGGCGGTTCTTCCAATATTTTAATTTGTAAAGAAGTTTCGGATGGAAGTTATCAATGGGGATATTTCCTGAAAGGAAAAACAGTAGCAGATTCAATATCTCTTATTGATAAAAATGGATACGATAAAAATTACTCCTATTATAAATTTGATATAGGTATTGATACTACGAAATATGTATATTTTGTTGAAATCTTAGGTAAAGATTGCCCTACTTACGCTTTTTATCCATCAAATAGTACGCCGACAACAATACAAGATGAGTCACCCCACACGGTCTCCACCTACCCCAACCCCGCCAAAGGCACCTTCTCCGTCACCTTAAGCCCCGAAGTAAAAGGCAAGATAGTCGTTTCACTGCAAAACCTCTCAGGACAAATATTGCTGTCAAAACAAATTTCCGATTATGAAAACAGCGAAGTTTTGCCGTTCAATTCCAACTATCCTCCCGGAATTTATTTATTGGTTGTGCAAACCGGCGAAGGAGTAATAACCTCTAAAATTATAATAGAATGAGAAAGAATATATTAACAATCACAGCAATCATTATAGCCACCGTTTCGGCGTTTTCTCAATCCGTCACCGAAACGCGCCGCATCAAAACCACCGCTTTGCAGATTTATGAAAACTACAAAGTGGTAATGTCGGGACTGTACAGCAAAACCGCCTATACGGAAGATAACTTTATGGCGCTTTTCAACAATCACAGCATTCTTTACAATGATATTCTGCCCGACAACAATCCGCAGCAACTTTCGCCTGCCCGATATTTTGAAAAATTCAAAGCAAACGTCAGGCGGATTTATCCTGCTTTCAGTGATTTTAAAATGGGCGAACCCGTTTCTGTTGGAGGCAAATGGCAAATCAAATGCAACTTCACACGAGGAACAAAATTCAGAACGCTGAAGGATATGAACTATCCCGAATGGTCTTTCAACTACACGATGACCATTGAAATGGATAAATCGTACAGTTCAACCGGCAAAGTTTATGAAAACGCCGTAATCGCAAGCGTTGATGTCGAAAAACCATTAAAAGATTTCTTTGTTATTGAGAACAAAGAGAACATCCCATTGACTGCCAAACAGGGCGAAACGCTGAGCGGCTGGGACGAAGAATATCAAAGCCGTATTTTTCCTGAAAATGAGTGGAAAATCAGAGATATTCATGTTTCCGAATCCGGCATCGGTAATAGTATCTTTGAATCTTCTAAAAGCGGATTTTCTAAAAATCAGACGGATGGGCATTTTTATCAGCCTGTTGTTCAGAGATTTCCGAAAAACATCTTTGGGGTTGGATTAAATTATCCATCGTCATTGTCACTCTTTTATGGTTTTCAAATTATGCACAATGATAAATCGACTTTGTTTTTTGATGTTGGGTTGGATTTGAGCAGGTATTCTTTCAAATACAATAATACAGATCCTGTTATAGATCAGACTAATCAAGGAGCTGCTGATGGAGATACTACAAACGTAAGATTAGTAAAGCGTACACTCGACAATATCACCCCAAAAGATGAAAAAGTCAATGTTACTGCGATTTCCATTCCGTTAAGCATCCAATATTTGTACCAACTCACAGAATCAAAAAAACCTGTTTTCTTTTCTTTTGAATTGGGCGTGTTTCCTGAATATATGTTTTCAAGCGCTAAGGGCAATCTAACAGCCAATTTTCACGGTGAATATAAAGTTGTTGATTTCCCTGGCGGATCACAAGATAGAACATTTGACCATTATTATAATTATGGCGATGGTATTACTGTTAACCGCGATCTAAACTTGACTTCTCATTTCGGTTTTGGCATTCTGGGCGACATAGGACTGTGGTTTACATTGGATAAGAGCAATATGTTGAAATTTGATATTTCATACAAAGGCAGCTTAAGTCCGTTGAAATACAGCGAAAATTATACCATTGGCGATTCTAATCCTGACAAAATAACATATCAACCGCCAAGCGCTAAATCCCTGCAAAACATCGGTTTCGGCATTTCGTGGGTAACAACAATAGGTGGAAAATAAATAATAACAATTAAAATATGAATTCAATCACAATTAAAAATTAACAAAAATGAAAAAGTCAAGTAAAATTTTTATCGTTTTAGCCCTGATGTGCATTAGCGTCGCAGCTGCATACAGTCAGGATTGCAACAGCTATCTGAAACAGGCTACCGAAATGCGGGACAAAGGCGACTACTGTCAGGCAAAACAGTATTATCAAATGTACCAGAGTTGCAACGCCGATGCCGACGTCAGCACGGAAATTGCGATGTGCGTAAATCGGATTAAAATTCAGAATCCGGGGACGGATTGTCCGGATTATGTTCCGGCGAATGGAAAGAGTCAGGCTTCGGGGCGCGCAACAATGCGCACTTCGTCGGGGAATACTTCATCAGGTTACACTTCATCAGGCAACCGCGCGGTCAAGCCGGTGGCAAGTGTTGGCAACCAAATGTCGAGTGCGCCGGCGGCACAATTTAAAATAGGGTTGGATATTGGCGCGCAACTGCCGATGGGCGATTTTGGCAAGATATATAAAATGGGATTTGGCGGCGAACTCAATGCCAAATATATGATAAACGAAAATATTGGCGTTGGCTTGGGAGCAGGATATTATACTTTTGGCGCCAAAGATGAATTATTAAATGCTTTAATAGATGAATATGGCGCTGATAAAATGAACGATAACTTTTCAATAATTCCTGTTGTTGGCAAATTTTCCTACTATTTTGGACAAAATGCATTCAAACCATATTTGGGTGTAGATGTGGGACTTTATATGCTCAGAGAGAGTATAAGTGGAGAAGTTGACGGAGAATCTGATTCAAGTTCTGATTCATCAAGCAAGTTTGGCTTTGCGCCTGTGCTTGGTTTTGAATATACTCTTACGAAAAATCTTGGATTAGATGTGAATGTAAAATACAATTATATCCTTACCGATATTAAAGCAACTACCACGGTGGGTATAAGTGCAGGTATTGTTTATTTGTTTTGAAAAATTATAATAAACTAATATAAATCAATTAACTCAAATAAAATGAAACAATTAGTAAAATTCGGGATTTTATTTTTAGTAATCGCTTTTACTTTCTTTGGTTGCGAAAAAAGTAATGGCATATTCACACAGCAACTATCAAATGCAGACAAGGAACTTATACAATCTGAATATGCAGAAATGAACGATACAATAAGTACAGTTCTTTTGAAAGACGATTGTACGACAGCGGATTTTGAACAAATAATTCCTGCCATTCAAAAGTATTCTTCAGTAGAGAAAGCATGGGTTGATGGTAGTGTGTTATTTGTTAAGTTTAAAAAAGGCGGGACAGTAGGTTGGATAATACATTCAGAAATGATAATCCCACCTTATATAAGTGAATTACGTTCTTCTACTGCTTCAGAGCCAATGAAAGCGTCTGTATCTTACAATACACCATCAAATAATATGGCTTGTTTAATCAATCAACAATATGGAGATGACAGTCGTCCATATTGTAAAGAATACATTTCAAATTTGGCTACCTTCTTTGGAAGAAGTGGTTATGATGTTACAATAAAAAATGGTCAAGACGCAAATTTGAATTTTTTTGAAACAGAACTTAATAAATATGGTGTTATTTTTTGCATAAATCACGGTGGTTATGACAGTGAAAATGATGTAACGTGGTTGTTAACAGGCGAAGAAGCCGATGCTATAGGGCAATTATTTGAAAGGCTTTCATTGTGGAATATTGATAAGGTAAACATTCTGTCTGTAAAAGAAGAACGAAATGGAGAGATGAAAATTATTCCTTATTATGCAATTTCAGACCGTTTATTAGCATCTGAATATAAACAAAACTCATTTCCAAATTCAGTAGTCTATTGGGTAGCATGTCAAGGTATGAAATCACCGAAATTAGGACAAACTTTACAAGGAAAAGGCGTTGGAGCTACAATAGGATGGGATGAAACAAACTGTTTAGGGCAAGCAACAGGCTTTCTCCTTTTTGAAACATTGTTAGGTGGAGAGAATATACAGAATGCTTTTCAAGATTTACCTGCCGAATCAAAGAAAGATGATTGCAGTATTGCATCAGGAGCTAATTTGATTTATTATCCTAATAGTGGGGGAAATATGTATTTAGTTGCACCACAAGCTGCTTCTATAACTATCTATTCACCGGTTAATGGGCAAACGTATGAAAACAGAGTTATAAATCTTTCGGGTGAAAGCAATGGATTTCAGCGTATTACAAATGGAACAGTTGAAGTTAACGGTATTACTGCTACTTTAACTTTAACTAGTAATACAACTTTTTCACAGCCTATTGAACTCAATTCGGGGGAAAATCATATCAAAGTTAATTGCTATGGCGTATCAGAAAATGGGGAACAAACTAATGCTTCTTCTGAATTAACTGTTACAGGAAATTTCTCTAATCTAGCATTATATACTCAATTACGTTGGAATACTAATCTGACCGATGTTGATTTTCATCTTTTACCGCCGAACAGTAGTATTTCCTCTTTATGGTCTAATATCGATTGTTTTTATGCAAATAAGATCACATCATGGGGGGCATATTTAGATGTGGACGATGTAGATGGATATGGACCTGAGCATATCACAATTCCTAACACTCCAGTTTCAGGTAAATATACACTTTATGTACATTATTTTAGTAGTCATGGTGTACCCACAGCTACAGATGCTTATGTTAGTGTAGCTACTTATAATGGGAATATTGTACCTTTTGGACCATATCGCTTGACTGATAGTGGTGGTAATAATGTTGGAGATGTTTGGGAAGTTTGTACAATAGATTACCCAAGTGGAATAATAACTCCGGTCGAAAAGTATTATAATTTTAGTGCGTTGCGGTCATCGTATCATATTCCTACTAAATGAGAAATAGTTATTAATGAAAAGCAGAGATTTACTCGTAACAGGCGAGTTACTGTTTTTATGATAATAATGGGAAATTTTTCGAATCTTATTTGTTAAAAGATATTTATATCATAAAATTTTATATAGATAATGGTTTGGTAATTAGTAAAATAGTGAAGGAATAACCAAGTAAGTCCAGAATCCGTCAGGGTTCAGATATTGGTAGAAAAGCAATAACGCCCCACTATCCGACCCCGACAGTTAGGCAGTAAACAATGTGATATTTATTTCTAAAAATATGTCCTTTTTTTATTCCTTATTTTTAAAAGCGCCCTTCTATGTAGCAGAGGACAATACATCCAAATCTACCTTATTCCCTTATTAAAAAAGGTTGAAAATAAGGAATAAGGGAAATGACTCAGAGAAACATTTAAGGCTACGTGGGTGGCTTTCAAAAATAAGGGATAAAAAATTGAACAAACAAAATGATAATGAATGGATTAATAACAAAAATAACAGAAGTATATGCGCCGTAATGCATATTGAATCAAAAAAGCGCGTTCTTTGACATATTGGTTTACACGCAAAAAAAGTGAACTTTTTATTTCAAAAGTTTTTCTTATAAGAAATAAAATCGTTATTTTTGCACATCGTTTTACTTATAATAAAAACAACTAAGATGAAACAGCCGGTTTACAATATTCGAGCCGCCTACACAGAGCGTATCCGTCCGTATATCAACACACAAATCATAAAAGTCATTGTGGGACAACGCCGCGTGGGTAAAAGTTACCTGCTCTATCAATTGATGGATGAAGTGAAAAAGCAGTTTCCTAAGGCAGATATTTTGTATATCAATAAAGAGTTATTTGAATTTGACAGTATCCGAACCTACGCCGACCTTGTGCAATATGTTCATGCAAACAGGCAAAACATGGAAGAAAAATGTTTTCTGTTTCTTGATGAGATTCAGGATATTGAATCATTCGAAAAGGCTTTGCGGACGTTTTTTGCCGAAGCCGGTTACGATATTTACTGCACAGGGAGCAATGCTAATTTGCTTTCGGGGGAATTGGCAACTTTACTCAGCGGACGGTATATCGAATTTAAAGTTCATAGTTTGTCTTACGCCGAGTTTTTGCAATTTCACCGCCTGGACGACAGTGAGGATTCATTTACAAAATATTATAAGTTTGGCGGCTTACCCTATCTTGTTAATTTGCCGTTTGAAGAAACCGTAGTAATGGAATATCAGAAAAGTATTTACAATACAATTGTTTTGAAGGATATTGTAAATCGCTACAATATCCGGCAGGTACGGTATTTGAATGATTTGGCAGTGTATTTGGCAGACACTACCGGCAAACTTTTTTCGGCAAATAAAATAAGCAATTATATGAAATCTCAACGGATTGATATGCAACCTAAAACGATTATCGAATATTTGAATTATCTATTAAACGCTTTTTTAGTGCAACGCATTCGCCCTGCATATTTGCAAGGCAAAGAGTTGTTGCGCGTAGGCGAGAAATACTATTTTGAAGATTTGGGTATCCGGCACGCCATTCGTCCATTCAAGGCAAACGATATTGGTCAGGTACTTGAAAATGTGGTGTGTCAGCATCTTTTGACAAACGGTTATTCGTTGTCTGTTGGAAGAAATGGCGATAAGGAAATTGATTTTATTGCCGAAAAAAACAGCGAACGCCTGTATGTTCAAGTTGCTACAACACTGTTTGATTCTCAAACTCGCGAGCGAGAGTTCAATAATTTGTTGGAAATAAAGGATAACTATCCAAAAATAGTCGTCACTTTGGATAGAGAGGAAGGAGTATCATATCAAGGAATCAGGCAAATACCTGTTCGCAGGTTTTTATTGGAATAAATTTTGTTATAACTGATAAACGTTAAACTTCTTTTTAAGCGTGTAAACCGATATTCACAAAGGGTTACACGCTTTTTTATTGTCTGTCAATAGAAAAAATAGTGAAGGAATAATTTAATGGATTTAGTAATGAAAAAGGTTTTCAGCAAAATATTTTGCCTGTTGCTGGTCTTTGCCATAACAAGCGCCGCATACAGCCAGAATTGCGAAAGCAATCTGCAACGGGCTACGGAACTGGTGTCCCAGAAAAAATACTGCGACGCCAAAAAGTATTATCAAGCTTACGCAAATTGCAATGCTGAAGCTGACGTTAGCACAGAAATTGCAATATGCGAACGGTTTTGCAAGACTCAGGGCGGAGAAACCGGAAACGGCAACACAACGAATAGCAATACGGATTATGCCGCCATACACGATGAACCAGACATTATTACACTCAATGACGGCTCCGAAATCAATGCCAAAGTAAGCGAAATTGGCGCCGGTGAAATAAAATACACCCGCTTAGGCACAACTTTGCCGACTTACACGTTGCAGAAAAGCAATATTTTTATGATCAAGTATGCCAATGGTTCAGAAGATGTATTTAACGAAACTGCAGAACCAAACGTATCGACTCAGATTAATCCGGTTGATACAAATTATTCTGAAGATGATGAACTTTCTTGGAACACTCCTTCTGTTAATGAAAGGAAAACAGAATACCAAGACGGCGTCCCATATCAATATTATGTCAATAATGGCTTGACCATTTCTCTGACAAATACAAAGAACAATGATTATGGTAAATGGTTTAGAGCTGATATTGTCATACAAAATAATACGCCGGAAACGATTGACTTTGATCCTGCATCGAGTATTACAGCGTATTCTGTTGACAAAAACAATAAACAAACCAATTTAGGTGTATGGTCTTATGAAAAATATATGAAAAAAGTACATTCTGCCGAAATTTGGAATGCAGTAGCAGTAGGTCTTGCAGGAGGATTAGCAGCAGCGAGTGCAGGATATACAACTTCTACCACAACCACGAATACGCATTATAACGGAATTCATAATAACAACCACAATAGTGTTCCGGTTCGTGGGAGCGGAAATTATTCCCATAATTCAGGTATGCATACAACAAGGACAACAACTACTTATGATGCAGCGGCAGCATATCGGGCATCAGTAATAGCGCAAGATAACATGGCTGCGCTTTCCGATTCCCAATGGAATATTAACAATGCAATTCAAATGGGTTATCTCAAGAGGAACACCATCTATTCCGGACAATCTATTGCGGGGTATGTACTTATTCAAAGGAAAAGTGGAATAATTGTTAATATTACGATAACAATCAATGGTGCTGACTATGAGTATTCATGGAATTATTGAAACTTTGTCCTGCATACTGTTTACCTATGCCATCACAGATACAGTATAAAACAAATATCAATCAATTAATTAAATTTAAGAAAATGAAAAAGTCTCAATTTTTAGTGTTTGGCATTCTAGCCATAAGCGTAGTTGTGTTTGGTTCATGCAACAAAAACGATGATCCAAAAAGTAAGACAAGTGGTTTTACTACCCCAGATGAATTTGTACAAAACCCTTCGGTAAAAGACGCAATCAACGAATCAGGTATTGAAATCAATGAAGGCACTAATCCGCCTGCACTTGCCGGCAATTACTTGACAAACGGCAAGGTAATAGATGCCTCTGATCTTTTAAGCGATGAAATTGGCTCAACAATTAATACAGAATTTGATTTGTATAATCAAACTACATCAGGAAAAATAAGTTTTCAGGAAAAAGTTGGAGAAATTTCAGTTTCGGGAATTGGTGGTTATATTACAGGCGAGAACGGAAAATTCACAATTTATGGAGAATCTATGCAAAGTGGAAGTGAAGCCGGCTTGCCTGATGATTTGTCTATGAACGTAGTTTTGTTGATGTCGGGTACAAAGTTGAGCAATGGAAATTTGTCTCCAATGAAAGGCATATCTATTATTACTGAAGTCAATACGAGTAATAAAAGCTATGGCGATGTAAAAACTCTTGAAGGCAACTGGTGGATGTGGAATGCTGATTTTACTTTGCAAACAGGACTAAAATCATCGACACTTAGGCTTGACAATGGAAAAATCAATCATACAATGCAAGAAATAATGAAAAATGTTTTTGAGAAGGTTATAAAATCAGAATAAATTATCATGACTCTAAATTGAAAATCAAAATTTTCAAAAGCCCATCAGCAATCTTAAGAAGCAGATGGGCTTTATTGTATTAATTTATATTTCATACAGTCAACCACCAACCTATTCACCCGCATCTCGTTTGCTTTTGTCGATGACTTTGGCATAAATTTGTGTCTCCTGTAAAGTATTCAAGAAAAAAGAGTTATATTATTTTCTCAGTAAAATATTTTATGTAATTTTGTGGTCGAAAGACGTTCTTTGTAATTTGTGCAAAATAATGTAAAATAGAGGGCTTCGCTCGTTTCTAAATCGTTACCTGTTGAGATTTTGATTTTTGTAACGTTTTGGTTTATGCGGCGAAGCGATAGGTGGTGTGTCTTGCTACATGGAAAAAGAATACGTTATTATAATAAAGGAAAACCAACTAATGGTATTTGGGAAAATGGAGTATTGGTAATGGAAAATGATTGATTATATCTCTGTTAAAGTGCTATTATACATACTCCATTTCATTCTTTACCACCATAATCCTGCAATAATCTCGTTTTCAGCAAATCGCTCCTTTTCAACATCAAATGTCTCTTTAAATGAATTGCCTCTCAATTCATAAATACGCCCATACTTAATATGCTTTACCTTAACAAACTTGCTTATGATTCTCTTAAAAACGTTGACATCATTCTGTGATAGTTTACATTCAAATATTTGTTTGTAACCATCTGTTTTATAGAAGATTAAATCACTCACAACAGCCTCGACATCACACCTGTTGATGATAACGAAATAATTATTTGAATGCATATCAAAATCTTCGCATATTAAACGATTAGCAGAAACGCATACTGCAAAGCAAATATTCTTTTCAAACAAAACATCAAAGATATTTTGAGATTCACCTTTCATTGTATCCATATTCAAATTTTATTACAATTGTTGCCTATAATTTTTGTTGTTAATATTATTCTTATTGATACCTTCTTGAGCAAAATGTTCCTCAATGAATTTTTCCACTTCCGATTGCAAATAAAAGGTTTTCTGGTTGATTCTTTCAAAAGGAAGCCACCCTATGCTTCTGTACTGTTGTAATGTCCGTTTGCTGACATTTAACATCATGCACAAATCCTGATTGTCAAACAGTATTTCTCCTTTATACGTCGGGCGTTTCCGTTCTGGCGGTTTGGCAAAACGATTTTCCAAGAGGTCAAAGCGTTCCATAATCCTCTGCATCCAATGATCCAAATATTCTTTGTCGATAAACATAACTGTATTTTTTTAGATAAGTCCAATAATAAATAAACTTTGGTTGGCAGGGTCTTTGAGAATAATTTCCCTGTCGCGCATAAACTTTATGTAA
>Ga0123357_10012991_pt1 | contig 10769 bp, 8 predicted proteins | sample TergutEmb28metaG_FD_89873 | JGI IMG/M metagenome (GOLD analysis project Ga0123357, IMG submission 89873) | Embiratermes neotenicus P4 segment gut microbial communities from Petit-Saut dam, French Guiana - Emb289 P4 | ecosystem: Host-associated > Arthropoda: Insects > Digestive system > Gut ...
AGCAGCTGCTTTGCTTTGTTTCTAGTATAAGACTGATGTTTCTGACGTGTTCTATATTTCGCAAGCAATATTGCTGTATGAAATTGGAAGAATGATAATAAATGTATGTATGTATGTATGTATTTGGTGAAGGCACTTCTAATGCATTCGGTCTAAATTTTCTAGGGGTGTCATGGCAGTGCCATTACAGTAGCTTTACATTTTTTTCTGTTGTTAATTCCCTGAAGAATTAGGTCTTTTTAATGGAACTAATGATCAGAATTTATACTTTATTTAAAAAGATGGGCCCTAGGGTTTTGTGTACACTTACTGCACCCAGAATCTAACTTAATCTCACATGAAGGAATGTTGTGAACTGCATTGGGAGTTTGAGAACATCAGTATGGTATTTTGCCTGTTTATATTCCCGTTTGCTGTGAACCACGCCCCTTCCAAAAATTACATAAGCTCTGGATAAAGAAGTGTGTTTACTATCAGTGTTCCAAATCGCCTGCAGTACCAGTACCTTGCTGTAAGGTCTGTAGGAAAAATTTGCTGTGTGGCTGTTAGTTTGTTTGCCTGTTATTTTAGAAGTTGTGTTACCATATGAGCTGATGCTCATGACACTTCACTTTGAAGAGTCAACAGACACAAACATTTTTTGGGGTTTGTTTCCATTCAAACACCAGTATCATTCAACATCTCTTCAGTTAAGACATGATGTTTTCTTGTTCTTGTTTGTCCAGCGCTGAAACTTTGTAAATTTTCATCAAGTTTGTACATTGTTCTTTTATATGACACTGTTGACATGGAATATGTTTTACAAAACTTACAACAATATTTTTTATTATATGTAGTTGGCAAAAGTATTGCATATTAATTGCTTTTATTCAACTGAATGCATTTCACATACGTACTGAAATCATCTGCCCTCTGTGATTTGTGAGAGAGTGCCCAGCCCAATTTCCAACACTGACAATTTGACAGTTCTGTTTACTAGCATACCAACTAAAACCAAGAATGTGTTTTCCTACACTTTTTATACTATTTTGTCTTGAGGTGTGAAAGTTTACATATGGCAACAAATGTGGAAATTTGTGTTTCTAGTGCTAACATTTGGTAGAATTTTTTTCTCTGATGGTAATTTTCCCACTTTTCATTGTTTAATTGCTGAGCATTGAACTGATGAGAGCTTCTCTCCTGGGCTTTTACATTTTTGTGTTTTGTCACGATTTATTTGTGGTCACTGATATAATGATAAAAAAAAAAGTTTGTGGATGCATTCATCATCCGTATATTTTTGTGTTTTTATTCATTCCTGTGGGGACCGCGGTAGCACAGTGGTTAACGTGCTGCGCTACAAATCGGAAGGTCTCTGGTTCGATCCCAGCTGGTGTCATTGGAATTTTTCATTGACATGAAATCCTTCCGATCGCACTATGGCCCTGGGGTCGACTCAGCCTCTAACAGAAATGAGTAACAGGAGCATTTCCTGGGGGTAAAGGTGGCCGGTGCGTAGGGCTGACAACCTTACCACCATCCTGTGCTGTTGTCATGAATGTAGGAACCTTAACTTCCTGAAACCCTCTGGGCCACACCAGGCCTGTAACAGGACTGTTTTACCTTTTTTATTCATTCCTGTACCATCATTGACCTCTCCTTCGTTTTTCTGCAGGTTGTGGAGCAAATAGGTTTGGGGCTTCATGTGAAGCTTTATGTTCCAAGACAAAAGAACACTGCCGAAGAATGGTGCTATGTCTTCCAAAACTTGGCTGCAACTGTGCTTCTGGCCTGAAAGGAATTCTGTGTAACACATGTGAGTACTTAAGCAAAGCTTTGATGTTATTGTGGAAGGTACTGCTGGTCTAATTAATGTACAGTTTTTCTGTCTGTATAAAGATGTTTGTGTCATACATAATTACAATTGAACTCATGCAGCTTTTTTTATCTTGCTCAAAGATACTGGAAACAATAATGTTCAACAGACTGTATCAATATGTGCATACAAATGAAATCTTGGCTCCAGAGCAATTCGGCTTTAGGAAAGAAAGTAATATCGAAAAAGCCATCTTTTCTCTGACTGACAGTGTACTATCCTCACTAAAACTCCGACAACAAATAGGGGGGATTTTTTGTGATCTATCCAAGGCTTTTGATTGTGTAAATCATGAGATTCTTTTGGCAAAATTATGTCACTATGGAATTCGTGGAGTGAGCTTCAACTGGTTCAAAACTTATATTACCAACAGGAAACAAAAGTCAAAATTACCACACAAAATCTTAAACATGAATCATTTTGTAGACGGGAAACGATAAAGAATGGTGTACCTCAGGGATCGATACTGGGAACACTTTTATTTGTCATATATGTGAATGATCTCCCTTGTAGCATCAACAAATTTTCTAGTCCTGTAATATATGTGGACGACACAAGTGTGTTAGTTTCCGCCAATAACTTGAAAGATTTACAAACAAAAATTGACTCTACACTATATTATATCTCTGATTGGTTTTCATTCAATGGATTGACCTTAAATATAGAATAGACAAATATGGTAAAATTTTGCACTAATCACTCCCAAAATAATCACCAACAATGTCCTGCTGATAATTACTTAATCAATGAGGTTACAAATATCAGATTCTTGGGTTTAGAATTAGATAATAATATGAATTGGAAAAATCATATTGCTAAAATTCTACCAAAATTGAGTACGGCCTGTTATGCTGTCAGAGCCATGTACTGTACTGCTTTAGCAGCTTGAACACAATTAAAATGATTTATTTTGCTTACTTTCATTCGGTAATCAATTATGGAATTATCTTCTGAGGAAATTCCTCAGAGAGCAATAAATATTTTTGGCTCAAAAGAAAATAGTAAGAATTATGACTGCTTATAGACCCAAAACCTCTTGCAAACCACTATCTCAGTCACTGGGAATATTGACTGTAACTTCTCAATATATTTTATCTTTAATGAAATTCTTACTACAAAACCAGGAACAGTTCACATCCAATACTGAGGTTCAGATTATTAAAACGAGAAATAAATTAAAATTGCATAAACCTGTAAGCAATCTTACATTATATCAAAAGGCAGTGCATTATATGAGCATTAGGATCTTCAATAAGCTACCTGATTGCATTGCAAGATTAGTAGAAAATAAAAGGTCTTTTATATCAACTTTATTACAGTATTTAGTAAGTAAATCCTTTTACTCTCTCGAAGAATTTTTAGATGATTTATTCTTATAGGAGATCAGTTTGGCCCTCTCAAGATAAGGATATTATGAATATGATATTGTACACTACAGTCTGTATATTCGATATGGTACTGTCTCCTTTTAATACCATTTCTTGTTTATTTGCCTGCTTTTATGTCATGTTTGTTTTAATGTTTTATTATCTGTTGTGTCTTGTATTGTTCTTAATAATGATCGATTATCGTTAATATACTTTTTATCTGACAATGTTTCATATCCGAATGCCCATTGAGGGATGTCATGTATTGATGAAATGTATATATGTATATGTATGTAGAGGTTTGTTTAGGAAACTTGAAATCTTACCTATTCCATGTCAGTATATGCTGTCTTTGATTCTATTTATCATAGATAATCCAAATAATTTTCAGACAGGTTTAGAAAAACATGGACTACACATAAATGTAAAAATCAACTTTTCATTCCTATTGCAATCATCACAAGTTCTCAAAAAGTAATTACCTACTCTGATGTTAAAATATATAACAGTCTGCCCAGCTATATTTTAAACCTTAAGGATGATAGGAAACAATCCAAAAATAAGTTATACAGATATCTTTTAAATAACTTGTTTTACTCTGTCAAAGAATTTTTGGAGTTCAGCACAGATAATTAATTTGATAAATTATTTCTGTTTTAATTTATATAGTATTATATTGTTATTATGTTATGCATAATTAATTTGATAAATTATTTCTATTGTAATTTATATGGTATTATATTGTTATTATGTTATGCATAGTATTTGATGGAGACTGTAATATTGATATTTGTTTATTGTATTGTATTGTATTTTATTATATTAATTTGTTTGTTGTGTTTTTCTGACAAGTTTCATGTACGACTGTTGTATGACAGAATTTGTGGACCTATTAATAATATGTGTGTATGTATGTATGTATGTATTAACAGATCCCAGTGACATGCCCAACTGTGCAGCTAATCACGTAAAAGATTTCTGTGGGGATTCTTTCTAAGGAAATCTCTCTTTATGTGATTTAAGGCTTTTGCCATGATGAAATTAATGTTCTAGGTCTTTTGGGTTATGATGTGGCTAGTGGCTAGTATTGTAGGAAAGATGCAATGTTTCAGGATATCCTTTTGATACCATCTTCAGGCTTGATTAAACAAGACTTAGGATGGGATTGAAAGGATATCTCCTATTGTCACATCTTTCTTACAACATTATGCCATGTCATAACCCCAAAAAAAACTAGAACTCAAATCCCTCTTTCATGTAATTTTTCTTCTGTCAGTATATTCTCATCTTCTGCTCTTCTTTTCATCCAACACTGATCCCATACTGTGAAATATTTTTACTAGTCTATCATAAACTTGCCAGGTGCATCAGTATCAAAAATATTTTGGTGAAATTTGTGGTGGTATTTACTTTACGATGAATGTGTAACACATATTTTTGTTAAGTATTCTATACCATATTCTTAATGTAAGTATATTATGAGGGAAGAAACTGTGATATATCAATGCAGCTCCCTAGAAGCGAGTGTGACATGCATGCTTATGCTAAACTAGTTTTAGCTGGCTGTCTTTTACAAGTATGTTTGCAGTGTCAGAATTTGAGAGCATTATAGAATGGTTAATTTGTCTGAAATAACTACTGATTGTATTGGGTTTTCTATTAAAAGAGCTAATATAACTAAACAATCAGTCCTAGAATGAAACATAAGTTGTGTTATATGTGTATAGAATGTGGACCCTTTGTGTTACAAATTACAGATGTGTGAATTCAAAGTCCTGAGAAAGGTATGTGCACAGAAGAATGACGAAAGACGTGGACAATTTAGTACATTACATGGCTTAAATTGGTTTGATTTATGCAAATCACATACCATAATTTGAATGTTGAATACAGGAGATTACATGAACTGGGAAAGTGGTTAAGATAGAATAAACAAAGAATGTGGGCCAAATTCTGGTGAGGAAAACTGTTTGAAAAACTGGTTCAGGGTGTTATCCAGTGGCAGGCTTTAATATTAATAGTGGCGAACTTTCAGATTCAACTACCAGATTTTTAGTTAACATGTAACAGAGGTCACTTGTAAAATGTAAAACAGTGCCTGTTTTTTAATCGCTCTGACTAGTTTTGATGAATCACCTAACCATGATCAGGGAGGCATATAGGTTTGCATATAGAATTATTAAGGCTCTTGCAGGTTATACATTGTTTTATTAGGTGTCATTATTAAATAATGCGTTATAAATATATCAATTAGGTAACATGAATTATAGTTGTGACAAGAAGTACAGTTATTGGCAGCTCTTTTGTAAGTGGCATTTCTTCCCTGATGACATAGTGAGTAAACTATTTGTGTACACAGGTTGTTGACATCCATCTCTACTTTAGTAATCACCACATGAGGTTTTTTAGTAAAATAATCCCAGAGTAGAATAGAATAGAATACAAGAGAGACAAGCACATCGGTAACCCATGCATTTTGAATACACTTCATTCAGTGTACAGACCTTATATTCATTCATCTAGAAGCCTTGAACAAAGTGCAGTATCCTATTGACAGAGGTGTCTTCAAAGTCACCTGGTTGCATAAAATGACAACCAAGGTGCCTGAATCTTAATGGGCTAGAGCCACACAGGCACAAAGAATATGTGAAACCGTTTGGCATGGCTGCTTACATCTGTCAGACTTGGTACTCTTTACCAGTCCCAGTTTAAATAAATGTACTTTTAAATGACAGTGTCATGTTAGAAATCCTACCATTATTCTTAGCTGGTTTCTGCTGAGACTGAGTAATTCTCCAGCTTTTTGTTTCAGAGAGTTTTTAATAAAGCCCTTAACCTGCCTTTGTCTGTGAACAGACTGCCAGTGCTACTCATGTTCCTGCTCATCCAGTCCGTAATTAACCTCGTGGCAACCTTTGCAAATATGCCAATTGTAGGCTCAAGTCCTATGAGCAGATGTGAGGAGCTGTCTGTATCTAATTGATCAGATATTTCATTTACATCATTTCCCATGTGTCCTAGCATGCATATCAGTTGAATCCTGTTATATTCTGCCAGTTTTACCAGGGACTGATGACAGTCCCAGACTAGTGCAGAGTTTATCAGGAAATTATTAAGTGCCTTAATGGCTGCGTGGCTATCAGAGAAAATATAGATGTGCCTCCCTTTGTAGCCTTTTTCCATGCTCTCCAATATGCATTCCTTGATATATATTTCTGCCTGGAATAGTGTGCTGTGGAGTCCAAGACTGAAACTGTGCCCTTTCTTTGAGCCCCATTTATACACCCCAGCACCATTTTCTTCATTGGTTTTGAACCCATCTGTATACCAGACCAGGCCTTCCTTTTTAATGAATTAAACCTGTTTTGTCATTCATGTTTGTTGAGAAGGTGAACCTTGAATGGCTTTTGATATGCATATCTAAGTATCATTTTATTTGTCCCCACAAGTAAGATGGGTTTATTCTCCATCTTATGTCACCATAATTAGTGGATTTGGGCTTTCACTGATTGTTACACATAAGCCTGTAGATCTTTGCCTGAGCCTCCAAGTGAATTGTCATGTGCAGAAGAAGAAGTCTTGGGGGAACCTCCATTACTGCTGTTGCTGTCATCCTCATTGACCCTGTTACAACCAGATGGGCTAACCAATGTAGTTTATTAAACTCCATCCTGCTTATGTATCTTATCCTTGGCCACCCTACTATGGAGCTGTAGGTCAAAATGGGTCTGCTTACCATGCTGTAGATTCAATATAACATTCTTGGTTTCAGGCCCCAGGTTTTACCAGATGTGCCCTTCAGGTCCTTTCTAGCTGTTCCATTTGTGTCAATCCCTTGTCCAAATTGAGTCCACGGTATTTGACATCAGTAATCAGCTGCAGTTTATGTCCAGAGAGGGTTGGTTTCTTTAGGCCCCTTAAATCTCTCTTCCTTCTGAATGGAACTGTCTGTATTTTTGTGGATTGATACGTATCCATATAAATAAATAAATAAATATATATATATATTGTATTCTTGCAATTGTCTTTTGTATCTGGGAGTTGCAATGTGATTTAGGTATTACTAGTCAACTTTTCTTTAAAACCCCTGAAAAAAAAATTATGGCAGTAGTAGTCATTAGCACTTATAATTTACTTTGTATGGAAATGATTATAATTATATTATTATTGTAAGTTGTAATATTGCACATGTCCATAGATATGCCTTTTGCTGGTATTGATATATCATATATAAACGTTTGTACCACTCTTCCAAGTTTGAATGTTTTGCTGTGGGTCCATGAAAATACAGGATAATTAGTAGGTGTGATGGTTACATGTTCATAGCAATATGGTTTTTGTGTATGTCATATCAGTCAGGTAGATTTGTGGTTGTGTTTTTGATGTATTTGTTTTCATGGTGCAGGAGTTACTACCTGGTAGTGCTGTAATGACTGTTTGTTTTAAATAATACAAAAAATATAACAATGATGTGCAGTGCTACTGCTCACATGAGATCCAGAGCTGTATGTAGATGCCTTTGTGAGTTGGGTTTTAAGGCTAGTTAGCCTTTGGAAAACCCAAATTTGACACCAGAAATGACATATATATCATGGAAAGGAAAAAAAAGATATTTTTTGAAAATAATTTACTTCAAAACATAAATATAAATACAACAAATTTTATGACGAACAAAGAAAACCCTTGAGACACACTATGAGAATAAAACCAAGAATGCATACAAAATTGTGTGAACTTATTATCATATAAATATCATAGACCTCCTACATGTCTCGGTCACCTTTTGTGGTCATCTTCAGGGATGTATTGTACCGCAAAGGATAATTACAAAGACATCGAAACCAGTGTACAAATATAACGTATTAAATTTTTAAATTTGTGGTATTAAAATATGTTAAAATATAAAACACAGAAAAAATGATGTGTGCTAGATTCATGTGAATGAGGAGTGTTCATGTGCTGTGTGCCGTATCACCATCCAAAATGGGTGGTATTTTCCGTTGTGTCTGCAGCCTGTAGACAACAACAACACACTTCACATCTGCAGAGTTGTGCTTCCCTGATGAAGCATAGTACAAGTAGGCTACTGGATAAGGCACATCAGAGTGTAAGGTGCCTTCTTGGAGTACTTGTCCCTATTGTGTGAAATATTCTGTCACATAGCCTGACAAAATCATTGTTTGGAGTGTTACATCTTTGAGAGAAAAGCATATGTCCCTTAAATGTGGTTAGCATGAGAATGCAGAAACAGTAATACATAAAAGTACTTAGCATCCATGTCTTCAAATGAAAGATAGGTTTCTCAATATGTTGGAATTTTTGTGCAGGACAGAGTTTCATGTGATACTGTCAGAGTTGTTATGAATCATTTCCTGTCACATTGTTGACCAGAATGACCAGTAGAGAGCTCAAACATAAATTAAACTGAGAATATTGGTAAAAGGCGGAACCTGTGTCAGCAAAGCTTTATCACTTATGCAGCACCTTGCTGACAGGTAGCTTCATGATCAAAGCTTCTTCACTTAGTGAACAGGGAAATAGAAATAACACTGCAGTGCACTCAGTCTCCTATAAATGCCAAAGGAAGATTACCAGAATGTTAGGAAAATCTCTAAACCAGTGGTGGGATTTATGAATATATGTATTCTTTTATTATTACAACTGATTCAATTCATCATCTTTTAAGTCAGCAGGAGTAGGTTGCGTAAAATCATATTCAAACTGTACGATTTTTGCAATTTATTCAGTGATGGCACAAAAAAAAAAACAGTTGTCATTGTTTGGCCATCCTTTGTTTTATACTGGCAGGATTACATAATTTCTTGCAGTTGCGTGCAAGTGTACAGCTGGTAGAACAGTATAGGTAATGTTTCAAATATTCCATCACATTAAATGGTCCTACTCATTCTGAGATACATAGTTATTCATGTGTGTAAAACATGAACGTTCTGTTAGGTCATCTGTTATCAGTTATCATGCTGCTAGAATTGTATTCTTCCAGTTTTTTAACATATGGTGCTCTGATGATTCAGTCTTATGAAGTGAATGGCAGTTGATTATGATTTATATCTGTGTTCATTTGATAGCACAGTACTTGTTTCATATGGTATCATAAGTGCTTCATCTCCAGTTTTGATGATTTTTTCTGGCAATAGTGTTACATATGATTTAGTACAGTGTTTTTCAACTGGTGGTATGTTTACTTCTAGTGGCATGCAGAGAGTCACTTGGTGGTATGCAGAATTATTTTGGAATTATGGGTTTTTTAGGTGGGGTCATAAAATTGCGAAAAGTGACTATTAGCTTCATCATGTCTGTCTGTCTGCCCTTCTGTCTGTCTGCCCTTCTGTTCGTCTGTCCGCATGGAACTACTTGGCTCCCACTGGATGGATTTCCATGAAAGTTTATATTGGAGTATTTTTCAAAAATTTGTTGGGAAAATTCAAGTTTCATTAATATCGGAAAATAATAGTGGGTACTGGACATGAAGACCCGTGTAAATTAACGATAATATCGCGATTAAAACTTGTTAGAATGAGAAATTTTTCAGACAATAGTTGAGGAGGAAATCAAAACACACATTTTTGTTTAATAACTTTTTTCCAAACATCGTGCCATTTGTATGATGTGAAAAAAGAATGGTAGTGCCCAACAGGCCACAGATGACAATATAATGCAGCTCACACGCTTTGCATGCTGGATAACTGAGGCTACACACACACACACACACATTCAGAATATATAATACTTATTGCTTTTCCATAGCAACAATAGTGACCCGAATGCCCCTCGATGTGATGTTTGTAAGTGCATTGCCTCTCTTATTAGTGTATTAACTGAAGTACTAAAATTGTTTTAAATGTGTGGGTTACTGTAGGATAGGTTGTTATGAAATAACCACAACAGTAAGCACATAAACGTGGAAATTTATTGTGCGTCTTGTACAGAGTGATGGAGTCGGTATATTTGTCTACGTGATGCAGAAGAAACCGGGATTGTAATTCCACCAACCGCAAGTCTCATTCCTCTAATATTGTTCAGTGACCGCAGTCGAGTGAAAGCTGTTCTCAGAGATCATCGGCGCCGTTTGTATATAGTTGACAAGAGATGCGCAGTATGGATGCGTGGCGGACAGCTGGATATAGTGGACCTCTGTCGCGAACTATGTAGCGGTGCGATCCGATGAACTGTTGTGCGAGCTTAGTAGTGGTCACAGATCATATATATGTAGTGGTGGATGCTGTCAGCCTTATAAAACTCCCAGCCTGGTGGTCCCCACCCAAAATCACACCTCACCACTCGAGGATATCGCTGATGTCCTCCACCACCTTTCCCTTCAGGCATGTGTGGAGCTGACTCGTCGGCTCCTCACGTCCATGTCTTCCCTCCCTACAGGGGCAGCTCGTCCTCACGCTGTCCTGATAACCGTCATCCTCTTCGTGGCCGAATATGGCAGCACGCCCCAGGAGGACTGAACGGTGCAAAGCCCTGCGCCTCGCCTGCTGGAATGCGGACGGAGTGCGCGGGAGGAAGCTCGAGCTGGAGCA
>Ga0123357_10012992_pt1 | contig 10768 bp, 8 predicted proteins | sample TergutEmb28metaG_FD_89873 | JGI IMG/M metagenome (GOLD analysis project Ga0123357, IMG submission 89873) | Embiratermes neotenicus P4 segment gut microbial communities from Petit-Saut dam, French Guiana - Emb289 P4 | ecosystem: Host-associated > Arthropoda: Insects > Digestive system > Gut ...
CCCCAGCAGACTTTTTCCTGTTTCCCAAGCTTAAAACCACTCTGAAAGGACGTCGTTTCCAAACAATAGAGGAGATTCAGGAAAATGCGACAATTGAACTGCGCGCCATCTCATCAAATGCGTCCCAGGAGGCATTCAAAAAATGGAAGAAACGTTGGGAACGGTGTATTGCCAGTAGACGGGACTACTTTGAGGGGGACAGTGCTTAAAATGTTGTAAAATGAGCAATAAAGTTTTTATAGCAAAAGTTCGGTCTTTTTTTGAACAAACCTCGTACAACAGCCCAATACCTTCTCTAATTTGAGCCTTATTGCTCTATGTTCCATTTTAATATTATCAGGTCATCTATGCCAAGGTCTTCCAAGTGGCGTCCTCCCATCAGGTTTTCCATAATAATTCTATATGCATTTGTCATCATCCTTAGACATGCTTCAAACCCCAGCATCTCACTTTCTTGATTTTATCACCCTAATAGTCACTAGTAAGGAATACAAATTATGTCAACTCCTCATTGTGCAATTTCCTCCAGCCTCCTGTTTTTCCCTCCTTCTCAGATCACTACATCCTCAGTACCTTGCTCACACACTAACCATACCTCTATGTTATTCATAATATCCATGATGTCCCACGCTCTTGAGACATCTGCATAGTGGGAAGTCATGGGTTCCACAGCGTCACCATCTCTCTGGAGTGTCTTATCACTGTGTGACAATTCTCCTGCAACACAGACACATATGCATGTTATCAATGACACTGAATATACTGTGATAAGCACACAACACATACTGGGATACATCCACAAGCTGTTTAATTATGTTGAATTTCTGGAAATTTACTAACAGTTTCAAAAACTTTCCCTCTTCAGCCACCAAGAAGTCCTCACCCCCAGAAAGCAGTTCCAATAATTTTACTGTCACCTGAAAAAGGAAATTAAACCATACCTCTACGTAGCACTGCAAAGACAGTCGCAATGGTTGTAGCTGTACACAAATTTTCAGGAATCCTCCTATAAAATGCTCAGCAATGAATAACTGTGCCCTTAATATATTCACATATTTCTAAAATTTCAGGAAACCAAAGTGCATTTACTTTACAGATATTCCCCATGGACTACACTTTTCAGTTGCGTAGCTCCAAATTTACAATTACTATGCAAAGAGTGCTTGGTTCGCTGATATATGGAATTATTCATTACATTTAACAAGATGTTCTCAGAACAAATTATAATTCCTACCTTCCAAATCGCCTTCAAGGTATATGGTAAAACCAGTAGTAAATACAAACTAATAATTATGCAATTTACTGATCCTTTACTGTGCAAAATTTCCTCTAGTAAAAATTGTGGCTACATTAAATTTGTTTGATGTAACTTCAAAGTAGTGCAGTAATGCTTTGTTTACAAACACTAATGTACAAAAATCGTTTGATGCAGAATTTATGTCACTTCATACACTGAAACTTCTACCCATCATTCCTGTATGTGTCATTACCATTTCACATCTTCTGGTCCCAAAATATCACACATATAAAGAGTTTATACCTACATCAGATGCATCATTCCTCAAAATGTTGTATTAGCACATCAATTTTCAGAATCCTCAGTCCTGACCCACAACATTCCCAAAATGATAATTTCTGAATAGAAAATAACAAAAAGTAATGTGATGTTTTTGGACATACAGTAGTGGTAATCTGCCTATACTGATAATCACCATCACAGCCATCATGGTACTTAAAAAATGTCATAACACATCAGCCAAGTGAAGAATGATGGTTTGGCAGTAGAGGTGAGACACACAGAAGTTGTATGGAGGCATATCTGAGACCTATGTTCTGCAGTTACTAGTGGCACTGTATTGCATTATGCTTTTCACTTTGATACGTGTGGCAATTAACATCTGTGTGAGTTTGTGTTATTATTTCTATTATTACTTGTTGTTATTCCCATTTTCCTCCTATTATTTCCTGCATACACAGTCTACACACTGAAGCTTGCCATGTCATGTTTCACACAACACATGTGGATGCTTTAAGAATGGCTAAGCTACTGAAGATGTGGAGGAGAATCCAACTGAGAAATGTACCAACACTGCAAAATACTTCAGATTAGCACTACAACATTAAACTTCATACTTAAAAAAGAAATGGGGAATTTGAGAAAAAACTGACAAGGGCAGCATGTCATGTAAGAAAATGAAGACAGAGAGAGAATCTCCTTTCTGCAAGCTTGAGTGTCTTGCTAGCTTGGCAGCACCAGACTGCACAGACATCAGACACTCATACTGATGGCAACATCTTATGTGCAAGAACAAGGAAAATAGCTTACAGAATGCAAACTGACAATTTTGTTGCACCAAATGGAGGGATATGAAGACTGACAGTCATCATGGCCTAGCATACAAGAAGCTAACTCAGAGAACACACTGTCATTCACAATGATATGAGGGACTTGTGACTTGACAGACTACCAACGTTACTGGAGGGATATAAACTATGGGAAATACATAATACAGTAGAGACCAGCCTCTTCTACAGTTGCCTCACAGACAGAGTACTGATATTGAAATGCCAGTCCTGCTACATGCAGCAAAGTGCCAAACACAGGATAACAGTGCTCCACTGTGTGAAAAGTGATAGCAGCAACAAGCAAGTGCCAATTCTGATTGGAAAATCATTGCAGCTACATTGTTTTAAAATGATAAAAACACTTTTAAGTACTATGCAAAAAAAAGGAACGGTTGACCACAACCATTTTTACAGGGTTTCTAAGGGTGCTTGATGCTCCCAAAGGTAGAAACATTTTGCTGTTTGTGGACAAATGTGCCATTCACTGCATGGTACATCATTTCTAAGGATCATAAAAAGTTGTGTATTATCCATCAAACTGCACAAGTGTGTTCTGGCCTCTTGAACTGGGCATCATAAAATGTTTCAAGCAATTTTACAGGAAGCACCTAGTACTGACAGCCATTTGCCTGTTGGACTCAGGACACGATATCAAACTGAAAATCAATGTTTTTCAAGAGACACATTTCACAGCAGCTGCACTAACAGCTTTAGGACATTTATAAACCGCTTTCTTCATTGCAGCTATGGGCATAAACTTAACACAGAAGCTGACTCAAACTCCAGTACTGGAAAACTGGATGATGCCTTCCATGCAGAATGGATTTGACTAGACATTTGGGATGTTCTTATGTACATGTGTGGCCGGGTAGCTCAGTCAATATAGCGGCTGACTATGGGCTGGACAGTCCTGGATCGAAGCCCGGTGCAGACGAGATTTTCCACCCGTCCAGACCGGCCCTGGGCCCCACCCAGCCTCCTGTAAAATGGGTAATGGGTCTTCCCGGTGGTAAAGGGCAGCCGGGACTTGCTGCTGACCACTCACCCCCTTCCAATGACGTGGTCATGGAAGAGTAGAGCTATACCTCTACCCACCCTCTGGTCCACACCACGCCCGTAATGGGATTACTTTACCTTTACCTTTTTTTTATGTAGACGTACACAGACAACCTTATCACATGCAGCATTTCTAGCATTAATGAGATATGTGACGCCCAAAAGAGTAGTAGGAAACAAACATGTCTGTGAATCAGTTCCTAGTTTTACCAAATGCATGCTGCTTACAAACACTGTTAAGTCATTCTTTTATGAACATGGAATTAGCAGGATGAACAGAACACTATGAACTTAGAACAGATACTGTTTTGTGCAAAATATAATGCTTTGATTAACAGCTGTCAATCACAGACTTCTTGGGAAAAAAGTTACTTCCAAACTGGGGCTAAGGCACCTTTGGGCTTCTTTACTATTTTCATGACGTGACAAATGTATATGTTTCATTTTTTGTTGTTGTTTTGTGTTTCTAACACATTTTAATGCTTTCAGGAACAGCTATTTTCCTGTGTTTAACAGTTTTCCCCACAGTCCCTTCAGAAATGATGGATAAAGGGTTTACTGTAGCTTGCAATAATATAAGAAACAGACCACCTGTATGCTAATAAGTGGCCAGAGAACCCTCAATATAGTCAAGGTGTGTACATCATTCTGTATGATGACCAAACAAATTTAAAAGACATGTTACTAAGATGGAAGATGACCTGTAATCCAACACAATGTCCTGCTGAACCAAGAGTTCTGCTCAAATGAGACAAAGTTCTAACCATTAAATCATGTTGCAAAAAACCACTGCTTTATCATGGGGTTTGTAATGAACTCTGTACCTGAATTACTTCAGCATGAAAGATTTTCTAAAATTATATCATGAAGCCAAGTATTCCCCTTGCCACAGCACTTCATACCTCAAAAGCCATGAATTCCAACTACTAACAAGACAATTAGCACACTACAGAAAAAACAACAAGGAATGGTATTAGATCCGACACCCAAACGTGTCTATTCTCATGAGGAGAGAAAAAGTCATAAAGATGAAGATTCAGGTCTTCTGAGACATGATGCTGTGTCGCTGGGCGAGGGGTTCCCATTGTTTTGCTGGAATAAGTGACCTCAGCTGCAAGGGTCTAGGGTGCTAAAAGAATGCCAAACACAAGGTGCACAGAGGACACATTGAAGATCAAGGTACTACATTCCTTCAAAATGTTGGAAACCACTTGTCCAGTGACACATTATTATATGCCTGAAGACCTGAATCCACGAAAAAAATGCAGTGAAAAACTAAAATGTCACATTAAGCTGATAATAAAGAGTTAGCAGTCGGTCAACCTAAAAGACCAATATTCTCTAGACTTCTACACAATTGCCATGTGAAAATCAATTCTGCCACTTACTTACTTACTTACTCCATGCTGCAGAGTCTTTCTTGAGAAGCTAACTGGTCTGCAGCTAGTCAAGAAACTCCCCGCATTTCACGGAACCCGAAGGTTCATTACCGCACTCACAAGCGCCTACCAACTGTCCCTATCCTGGGCCAGCCCAATCCAGTCCATATACACACATCCCACTTCCTGGAGATCCATCCTAATATTATCCATCCATCTACGCCTAGGTCTCCTCAGTGGTCTCTTTCCCTCTGGTTTCCCCACCAACACCCTATACACCCCCCTCTCCTCACCCATACGTGCCACATGCCCAGCCCATCTCACTCTTCTCGATTTTATCACCCACACAATGTTGGGTGGGGAGTAAAGATCATTTAGCTCCTCATTATGCAATCTCCTCCATTCCCACATTACCTCGTCCCTCCTAGGTCCAAATATTCTCCTCGACACCATATTCTCAAACACCCTCAGCTTCCTTTCCTCCCTCAATGTCAGCAACCATGTTTCACACCCATACAAAACAACAGGCAAAATTATAGTTCTATATACCTTAATTGTTAAATTTTTGGATAGCAACCTACAAGACAAAAGATTCTGCACCGAATGACAGCAAGCATTTCCTGACCTCAATCTGCTCTTAATTTATTCCGGAATAGAATTTTGATTTGTTAAAGTTGTTCCCAAATATTTAAACTCCTCCACCCTCTCGAAGGTACTATTATCAATCCTCACACTGTGAATTCTGATCTTGAGACATGACCACGTACTTAGTTTTATCAGCACTTACTTCCAGTCCATTCTCCCTGGTTGCAGCTAATAAAGCTTCTGCCACATCAATAATAATATTTAACGTATGTGTGTAATCACCACAAAGACTGTATCACTGGAAACATATATGAAATTGTAAGCAGAGTAGGCTATTTAACTGCCACTGTTAAAGGAAAAATGTATAAGATACTGAACTGAATTGAAAATACATACGGTTATGATTGACAGTGACATCTGTTATCGGTCTTGTTTTCACTCGAGCCGATGTATGTTTTGAAGCTATTCTCTGGGGAACATTTGGAACTGCCTGAAAGAGATAAAGTTCAAAATGTAAGTGTCATACTTACATTCAGAAAACCCTCAGACTCTGAAACTGTCATTTACTAACCCCATCATCATCTGCCTCCAGTTCGGTGAACATATGTGATGGGTTGCTTACTCTCTGCAGGAGCTCCAGTGCAAGTCTTTTACTCATTTCACTTTGGAAAAATGGATGCTGCAACAAATATAAGAAAGCTGGCTTTAAAAATAAGTCAATACCATATCCAAGTAAATGTCCTCATTGCCAACAACAAAAAATATTATGTCATATTTATGTAAATATCAATGAGGATATGGAGGCTGCACCTTAAATTTTATAAGAAAAAGTAGGACAATATAACTGTACCTGTAACATCAGAAAGCCTTTCATAACCAAGCCCAAAATAATTTTGCGTTATGTAGCTGATATGCAGTGGGAGTAAAAATTTTGCATATGCAAGAACAATAATGACACCATACCCATGCACATTTTTTCTAGTAACCATTTTCTAGAGAGCCATGATCAATCACAACACACATTTCTCTAGGAAGAAAGCAACAAACTGCATTAATATGGCATCATCCACAGCATTTAGTAGATGTTTTCCAGTGAAAATGCAGAGATGGCAGTGAAGACAACTGGAAGGACTCACTGACAACCCATACTGATTTGAATACCTGTAAACTTGACACCACTCCACAGCAAAAAAATTTATACCGACATCATGAAGAAATTTAAAGGTCAGTAACGTAATTTTCTACAATCTTAAATTTTCTGTGCCATGTAATGAACATACCTGAGCTCTGAACATAATTCTTCAATAAATGTGCAGCTGATACAACATAAATGAGGAATACAGTTCACTCTCACAAGTTCACATATTTTGATGCCACTCACCAGCAACAGTTTTTCTGCAGTAGGTCTTTTCTTCGGGTTTTTAGTTAATGCTACTTTAACAAAGTTGTGGAAGGTGGGACTCCTGAAAAAAAAAAAATAAAAGACAGGAAAAGTGTTAGTGTCATAGACAAGGTCCGACACAGAAAAATGAGACTAACCCTATAGCTCGGGAACCAAGAGTGGGAGGGGAGAGACAAGCAGACAGCTATAGAACATGTTCTGACCTGTCACAGTGTTACAAGGCTCAGTTCAATCGCTTTACCCAGTACAAGTGGACGCTTCTTCAAAAACAGGCATGTTCTTATCCTGTCGGAAAATGTTGGACTGCAAAGTGAACAATGAGGTAACATCAAGTTTCTTGTTGAACTGAAGAAATCCATGATGGAAACCTTTCAATTATTGACTGAGGCTTACGGTGAAGATCGCATGTCTCATGCACACATGTTTGAATGGCACAAACAATTTTCGGAAGGCAGAGAAAGCTTGAAAGATGACAATCGCCCAGGCCATCCACGCACAGCAGTTACTGATGACAACACTGAAAAAGTGTGAGATGTGATTTGAAAAGACTGAAGGATGGGGTGTTCAAGCAGTAGTAGAGGAAGTCAATTTGGAGTGGGAAAGTGTTCGATGAATTCTATGGGAGGAATTGAACGTGAGAAAGGTTTGTGCAAAAATGGTTCCAAAAGTGCTATCAGATGAACAAAAAGAATGTCGCAAGGAATTGTGTTTGGACCTTTTGCAACACACTGAGAATGAACGAGATTTGTTGAATTCGATAATTACTTGTGATGAAACTTGGATATTTATGTATGATCCGGAAACCAAGCAACAATCAATGCAGTGCAAGTCAACATCATCTCCAAAACCAAAAAAAGCACGCATGAGTTCTTCGAAGTTCAAGGCCATGTTGATTGTTTTCTTTGATATCCAGGGTATTGTGATCGCAGAGTGAGTACCCAGCAGCCAGACAGTAAATCAGCAGTATTACACTGAAGTCTTGACAAAATTGCATTAACGTATGAGAAGGAAACAACTGGAATTATGGAGAAACGGGTGGATTTTGCACCAGGACAACACACCAGCCCACAACACATTTTCTGTGAAGCAATTTTTAGCTAATAAAAACATCACTATGCTTGAGCACCCACCCTACTCACCAGACCTCGCATTGTATGCAGCTGTGTGTCAACTCAGAAGGGAACTATTTTGAAGGTGATCGTAGTAGATATCCTGAATTTGTTAAATAGAAACAGTTACAGGCAAAGTCTCGTTGTGTGCGTGCGTGCGCGTGTGTGCGTGTGTGCATGTGTGTGTGTGTGTGCGTGCGCGCGTGTGCGCGCGTGTGTGTGTGTGTGTGTCAGACCATGTATGTATATGTGGAAAACAAGTCATGTTATAGCCATCCAAGGACACAGATCTGAAAATAGCTGCATTCAAATTAATTAGAATTTGAATAATCTCATCTAAATATGGAATGCAAATGTGTGAAAATGTCACACAAATTGCAATGTTCAATAATCCACACTTAAATCACGATCATCTGTAGCAAATATGTAATTTACTACATGAAGCACAGTTCTTAAGAAGTTAATATTCAATTTGCTATATGTGAAATTCCCCACTACTCATGCAGCATGTGGTTCAAGTCCACAACAGCCTGCCACTTGCCACTGGTCGCTGTCCTGACAGAAATAAATCCAGTCTGCAGTCTCACACCCTACGTTTTTGAGACACATTTTGATATTATATGACTAACAACATCTGGGTCTTCCAAGATGTCTCTTCCCATCAACTTTTCTGACCAACATTTTGCATACGTTTCACATCTCCTACATTCATCAAACATCCCCCACCCCAACCACCTTGATTTGATCACTATTGTTACATTTTGTGCTCAGTACCTAAAAATTATAAAACTCCTCATTATGCAATAATGTTAGGCCTCCCACTACTTCCTTGCACTCTGAAATATACAGCAACAGCAAATTTTGCCATATGCACCTTGGATTCACCAGACACATATTAACAAAAGATAATCCATTTACTTAATTCTATGAGGGAGAGTCAAATGAAAAACTTAGAAGTGCGATAAAAATTCAAAACACAGCTCGAGTGTCTTGTTCACAACAGTGATACTCATGGTTTGAAGAGTGGCCAGCAGGTGGCAGTATGATGTAGGAATGCAACACAATGGTGCAATAGTAGTGTAAAGATGGCGGCCATACTTGCAACATGCACCACAGAAGAACAGCCTTCTGTCATCTGTTTTTTAAGTAGTGAAGGGGTGAAACCCATCGAAATTCATCAACAAATGAAAGTTCACTATGGTGATGCATGTCTGTCACTACAGCAAATGCATGAGTGGACTAGGAAGTTCATGAACGGCATTAGTTTTGTAACAGACTCTCCTCGACCTGGTCAGGCACACCAAGTAGTGACACCAGAGGCCAATGCAGCAGCTGAAGACATCGTGAAGGAAAATCGCTGTGTAACAGTGAATGAAATGGACCACAATGGAGACTACATAGAAAAATTAAGTGATTGTGTACCTTTGTATTCAATAAATTATGAGATAAAAAATATTTAAGGTTTTCATTTGACTCACCCTCATAAATACTTAAATGGCAAAAATTAAGGCATAATGCCACTGTGATATACACATACTTCAAATTTAGCAAACTGTGAATGTTAGGCACATGAATAAAAGGATATATTTTTCTTACAACCAACTTCTTACAAAATATACTCTTGGCAAATAAAATGCATCAAAATAAAATGCAATTTCTCACGTTCAGTTCAACAGGTGAGGAATTTCTTGACTAGATGGATGACTATTTGTTTCCAAACAATGGGATAAGCTCCACAGAGTAAGTGACCAACACAAACTCTAAATCTTGTTTGGAGTTATCTGCTATACTAAGCAAGATTCTCCTTTGTCTTCCTCACTCTCTCCAAGCAAAAGCTAGGCTACTACACTGACATAGGTAATGACCACCTTGTCTGATATGTTTTCCTGCTCTCCAACTGTGATCAGCCTTCATTCTGATCTGACACAAGATAACCTCTGCAGATGAAACAGCAGAGTTCTTAACCTAAGTCAAAGATCTGCATGTTTATTCCATTATTTCAAATAGTCTGAAATTGTATCAAATTCTGATGTGATATTATTGGATATTTTTGAGTAAGCAATCAGGAGGGCTGTGCCAGGAAGCTGCTGTAATCTACACTTACCCACTGCAGAAAGTCTGATGAACTTAAAACTATTCAAAATGTGTATCTATGTATCAAATTTTACTATCATATAAAAATAGCATATATGCATAACAATATAAAACATTTACTAAATTCTACAAACATGGTTTTCCCTACACTCACACAAGAAAAACGAGGTGCTCAATGGTTTCCATACTGAACAGATGTTCTATTAAGAGTTCATGCTTTCAATCATATTTCACAGTAATCTCTTGTATGATTATTGCCCTGTGATTATGGACAGAAAAGTCCTGTGATTATGGACAGAATATTCCAGAAAACAAATGTAAGAATAACATTAGTGTAAGGTCACTGCCTCATATCATCGTAAAATATTCATATAAAACATGATCCAAATGATTTATCCTTCTAGTATGCAAAATGATGATGCTACTTGGGTATTATGAAATAATTCCAGAAGGAAAGAGTGGTTGAGATCTTTACTCTTCCAGATTGTTATGCAGCATATCTTAGTAGTTGTTTACCACATTTCAGGACAGCACATACTTGACCCTTGAAGATGGGACCAACAGGCTGTCCCGCAACATCAGCAAGCAGCTATCAACACATGTTGCATAACAACCCAAAAGAACAAAGACTTTAACTACATCATGGCAGAAGCCTAAAACCTCAAAACAGCAATTCTTTAACCCTTAGGCTCCCGAGTTAAATCCCATCTGTAAATCCCAGGTGCCCGAATTATTTTGCAGGGTATTTAAATTTTCCGCATGCTTTTCGAAAAACCTAAATATTTCGAGAACTAAAC
>Ga0123357_10012994_pt1 | contig 10768 bp, 7 predicted proteins | sample TergutEmb28metaG_FD_89873 | JGI IMG/M metagenome (GOLD analysis project Ga0123357, IMG submission 89873) | Embiratermes neotenicus P4 segment gut microbial communities from Petit-Saut dam, French Guiana - Emb289 P4 | ecosystem: Host-associated > Arthropoda: Insects > Digestive system > Gut ...
ACATGATACCATTGAAAGAGAGGTCTTGGATTGGAATCCACAGGGACAACGGAAAAGAGGGAGGCCTAAGCAGACGTGGAGGAGATCGGTCCACAGTGAGGCACTAGGAGAGGGAAAGAGCTGGCGTGAAGGGAAACAGCTGGCCAGAAAGAGGATCAGATGGCGACGTTTTGTTGACGCCCTATGTCCCAAAAGGGATAACAGGATATTATTATTATGATGATGATGATGATGACTATCACACAAAAGACGCCTCACTTTGTTTTACCACAAAAAAAAAACCATACGCAGTATCTAACTCAATCGGACTTCTGATTTTGTTAACAAAAAAACACCACAGTGCATGCTAAAAGTATTTCACCTTCCATGAATTAAATATGTTATAAAACCTACCTTATGCACATATAATATAGTTATACGTGCTCTAACGGTAACTATTTTCGAATTATGATGTACCACGCCCAATTCCTGCCTTCTTGCAGCCATGACAGTAAATGCAAGTAATCCGTGCCGACGATTAATCCGTGGTTTTCCATTCCATGTTAGGAACACAAGGCGCTGTTGACATTAACCCTTGAAAAAAGGAACGATACAAAACCACGCGTCCTACGGTGTTCCCACAGCACAGATGACTCGCAGTTGTGACGACTTCTCATTGTTGTAAAACAACGTACGAAGTCCTTTCAGAATATGGACAGTAGTTCCTGAGTTTAGCAGCTTGTGTCTCATAGAACATCAGAAAAAACAATGCCATCTCATCTGCGGTAATGCGAACGCCACAAGCTGACGTGTTGCTATTTTTCACTTGATTGAGGTGAAAAGAGGGGCGACAGCAAGATTCGTAACGACATGACCACGATGGAGGGAATGTGTGAAATTTGTATTGATTGAGGAATTGTCTTGACATGCCGCCACGTGCTCAATACGTAATGAGGACATTCAATTCTATTCCATATGAATACGTTGCTAACAAAATGGATGAACAATAGTCATTCCTTTGTAATAATATCTCCCAGGGTTTGTAGACAGCGTCGCCTTCGCCGACGCAGGGGATTGGTCGCAATGTAGTATGTGATGCAACAGATTTTACCTTTTGCGGGCGGCGACTGAACATCGCACTGCTTGGAATTAGCCTCGTAACTGTAATACATATCAAATGATAGATGTAATGCATATCAAATTTACATACGTATTTGTATTACATACAAACTTCGAAATTTTAATACGTGTGAAACCAGGAAGAGATCGTTCAGTCACAACAACTGAAGTCAGCAGTACTAACTAGCTTGTACCCGGCAGTGACTTGATCAGATCATTATACTTTTAGGAATGCATGACTTGTCAGCTCTTCTCTATAAAGCTTAGCGCGACATAGTAAACTCCCTCACTCGCTAACAAATTGTTGTCGGCCGTCACGTATCTACGATTGAAGAATTAGAGTGATTGAATATAATTATTACAAATATTGTTGCAACGGTACTACGATGCTCTACCGTCTACTGTTTGTTGAAGGTAAGGCATATTGACTGGTATTCTAAATTCACTTTACTTCGAGTTGATCAGTTTGGCAATTATATTTAGACTTTATTCCAAATTTACGCGTGCGATTTATGGAGACAGAAAAGGGCAAGTTAGTTATCTAAATAACTTACGTTACACTTAGGCAGAGTTTGATTGACGAAGTTTGTATTTGTTACTTTGTTGATTATTGTTATATATTATTTAGTTCCACAAATTAGAATATATATATATATATAACTTTTATTCAAGTAGGGATTGAATCAAACGATTGCTCTGCCAATCCTTGAGTCCTTCCTATAATTACGTTTGCCAAATCTCTTTGGCTGGTGGCAGCGAAGTTCTACCATAAGTTCTAGTATCTTTTCCAGGGAAAACTTGATGGAAGTCAAGTCAACATTTTGTAGGAAAGCACAACAAATTTGTTAGGAGTGTTGGGATATTCTGATAGGATTTATTAGGCACTACATTGCCTTCAAAAATTAGACGCCGACATAGGGTTGCTGAAGAGGAATGCGTTGAACAACACCATTGGCGCCCAACGCCGGGCGCTCTAATGTCTTGGACAGAACTTATGGCTTTTCAGGGTATGTTGGTATGTTTCGATAACTGAGGTCAGCTCAAGGAGAGTAATTTTGTGTAGTTCCCGGCAACTCCATCCTAGACGCAATTTCAAGTGTCCGCGATATTCTCGCCTACTCCCAAGTCACTGGAGACAATTTGTGCGTTCTGACATTGGATTTGAATAACGCCTTTGACGTATTTCACACCACTACCTGTTGCAAGTTCTGAGACGGTATGAAATAAGTCAATGGTTCAATGATAGAATACACACCCTTTACGACCAGGCAACGGCCTCTGTACAAATCAATGTAGTTTTGGCAGGACCCATTTCAATCCACAGTGGTATCAGACAAGGCTGTCTCTTAAACATGGTTCTGTGTGTTCTCTGTTTGCACACTTTCATACGGCCACTGGAAGAAAATCTGCCGGTATTACAGATAGGAAGATCTAAGCCCTTTACACCGGTCCTTGCATATGCGGATGGCATGTACGTTTTCGTCTCCCAATCTACGGATTTTGCCAAGATTCATCAGGCAATATGCTGCTTTGAACAGGCAACAATGGTTCTTCTTAACACCTCAAAATCGAAAGGACGGGCAGTAGGCGCATGGACGGAACCTAGAACAATGCTAGGAATTGAGTTACACGATCGTGTATAAATACTCGGAGTAACCTTCGGACCAACCTTGGCACTCTCCATGAAGGAGAGCTAGTCCGGTGTCGTAGGCGCTGTGTGTACTAATGCTTGAAAAGCTTATGCTCGGAACTTGTGCTTAGCCCAGAGATTATGCTAAGTGCCAAGGTCTTGTTGCAAAAATATGGTATATTGCGCAAGTCTCCCCACCGTCTCATGTGCATGAGCAGTAATTCACGACCATGGTTCATCTGGCAAAGCGCTAACTTCCCGATCCCTATAACTGCCCTGCAACGTCCAAAAAACCGAGGCGGCTGTGACCTTCTAAATGTTGAGATCAAATGCAAGTCTCTACTTTACAATAGGATCCGGATGGTAGGTGCTAAGGAAGGATCTTTAATCTCGGAACTCTTGCGCCACTGGGATCTCACGGGCAGACTGCAGAACCCTCTCTTTACCCATCGGATTCCATCGCCGCTAACCTATCTAGGCAATATGTCCTTGACATGGCGTTTGTGACCTCGTACGCGTCAGGTGAAACACGGCAATCATTCATGCTAAGGTTATATGACGGGCTACTCAGACTGGTCAACAATGCAAATATACCCGGAGAGCTACGAATTGCCCACAAAATCCCCGGAGTCGATTGTTAACGCGTATGGAAAAATCTAAACGCCAGCGGGGTCCCTGACGTAACAAAGTGAAGATGGTATGTCGCGATACATTACATCATACCCACAAATGACTTTTGGCCGCCATCCGGCTTACTGACTCCGGGGTACGTTCGAAGTGTGGGCCCCCCGACTCGCTCTTACACCGGAAAATTTAATGTGGCGAGGGTCCTATAATTTGGAATTGGACGAGGTACAAATTGGGAATCATTCTTCGTATGGACTAGAAGTTCATTCCGTAAGAATGGATCTTAGGCCCCTTCCTACATTGGCCGCCGCAAAGGCATGCTGTTATTCAACGGATCCTGGACCATCTCGTCCACTATCGCTTGCAGGCACACCGCCGTCTCACTTCGCAACTATATGGAATTTCTCCAGCGTTCTCATTGGAAGACGTACCAGCAAGCGCCCACACCACAAAAACAAGCCAGTTACCTGGAAGTACTCGATTCCACGTATCTCTGATGCTACGAACTGAAAGGGGCACCTCCGACCCGACAGCGAGGACAAATGCTGTTACCTATAGCCTTCCCCTGAGCGATAGACTCAACGAAAACAAAACAAGCTTTATTACTTCCTAACGCAGCCCCACGGACTATCTCGTCCACCTGTCAAACTATCTGTAGTACAGGAGACTAATAAAGGTTTAGGTAAAAGTCCCGGTGGAGGCGAGATTTTCCACCGGTTCATACCGGCCCTGGGGCCCATCCTGCCTTCTGTAAAATGTGTACCAGGTCTTTCCTGGGGGTAAATTGCGGCCGGAGCGTGCTGCTGATCACTCATCCCCTTCTAGTGACGCGTTCAAGGAAGAGTAAGTGTATATATTTTCATACACTCTGGGCCACACCAGGTCTGTAAAGGGAACACTTTAAGTGTCCCTTTTTTACATAAAATCATACAAATCTGTCACTTATTAAACATTGAACAATTCGTCAACAAAATAAATGGATTGTGTTTTGAAGCACCATTTCAATGCTGCTGAAAGGGAGGCTTATGAGAAATCAATACACTGTCTCAATGTCACTATTAATTCCTTCATTACCAGACTTTTTATGATACAAGGGAACACACTGCAGAATACTGCTTGCCAACCAGTGAGGCAGTACATTTGTCTGCAAACAACACAGTGTGAGGTGCCTCACCCCACAGTAGGTCAATTCCATTTCACAGAATTATCACTGTTTCATTACATAAATCATTTTGAAACAAATTTGATATAGGCACACTTTAGTCACAAAGGCTGTTACAGGTAAATATCACAAATCAGATATTTACATATACACAGTTGTCGAGATCACTTGCTGAATTTAAAACCTGAACAGTGCACTAGCGAGGCGAAAGTAATGCACTTAATTTCCAACCACAAATGTGACTGTTGTGTAGTACTGTCCATGACGTCATGTGTAATGGAGTTCTGTGCCTGGTGTCAGGCGCAAAGAGCACCGGTTCTCTCGACCTAGGAAACAGTACATTTGTCTGCAAACAAAGGAATGCATTGTGCATCAACCCACAGTAGGTCAATACCATTTCATTGAGTTATCACAGGTTCATTACATAAATCATTTCGAAAAGCACTTTATATAAACCAAAATAGTCACAAAGGATGTCACATGTACATAGCATTAATTCCATATTTACATACGTAAAAAGTGATTTGTACGAGTCAACCAAGCATTCTGAAGAATCTGGTTACACGCGAAAAAAGTGGCATTACTTTACAACCGACTCACGTGTGCGACAGAATTTTTATCTTTCTTTTTGTAGCCCTTTGCCTGCTTGCTTCCGTCAGTGACCTGTTTCTTCGTTTGCACCACAGACATTCTAGTAACATTCCGTGCAATACCTTCATCTACCTCTTGGTGGTGAAGCGAACAGCCAGAAGACTGAGACTATAAAAAATCAGTGGCGTTCTTGATATCAGTTGTAATTTTATTTTCAAATGAATGTTTGTGATTAATTTCAGCCATGATGAGATCCAACATTGTTACAGATGCACTTACAGTCTCTACTAGTCTTTCAGAAGGATATGTTAGAGAGTGTTAGCTGTCTTTGAGCTCTTTGAAATTTATGAAGGCATTGATTGGCATCGTCATTGGGAATGTGAGACATGTCTTGCAGTCATCACACCTGACAGCACGTAGCACATGTATCACAATGAAGCCACTGATATATGCTACTGAGAAGAGATCCATGTGAACATAATTCACCTCCTGCTCTACTTGCTCTGTAATCCGAGAGGCATAAAGACCATAATGAATTGTGTCCTTACCGTGACTTGTGGATGTATTTGGTCGAGAAACATTAGATTCCTTGAGCAAGGAACGTATATTATGCAGAAGCTCAAAGTATGCATCACGCAGACCTGTATACGCAAAACCATCGATGATACTAGTCTTCAGGTCATCTGCAAACTGCCCCACAGTGGGGTTATGATTTGAACCACATTGCAAACGAATAACACCAAATGTGTTCTCGGGGATTCTTGATTCAGACTTCGGGTCTCAAGATAGTTAGAATCTGCACATGTCAACGTTCTCTACAAATGCTGGACAGCAGCAATATCTATAATCCACCCATTCTGTGACGGAGTCGGTTTCTTGAAGGCAGGTTTATCCTTAAGGAAGATCCAGCTCTTTATCCCCATACTTTCCTCGTTCCAATGACTTATGAGGACTGTTGCACTAGGTGGGCTAAGTAATGTCTTGCCTGTGGCAGCACGCTTCACACTGTTGAAGCTAACAAACAGTTTGTCGACGTCGTCAAAAAACACCCGTAGGCAAGTCCTGACTGCTGAACACCCCTACAAAAACACACAAACACATTTATAGTTCCACACTTATTTCATTGCCACAGTTTTAAAAATCTATGAAGTACTATTAGAATAAGTTACTTTATTTCTTATGAAAACAGAATGAATAAAAACAACGTTTCCTTACCAGAAGACAACCAGAGCTTAAATTCCCGGTGCTCCTGTATGGCTCATGACTTGTGGGGCAAAGTTCACTTTCATGGCACACTGAGTAACAGGAAACAGGTGGGGGTTTCGGTCAGCTTGTACAGCAGACGGATCATGAAATTTGTGTCGTGTTTGTATTGCTTCTCAATGTGTTCCCACTTAGCAATAACTCTCAGACTCGAACTGCACATTATATTTCCGAAAAAGTGTAGGGCGAACTTCAAGAGTTGTGGATTGTCATATTGTTTCAGTTGCTTGACTTTGAAACTGGAAGAATGACTCACTTCTGGTTGAACCCAAACGTTTCATGGCCTTGACACTGTTGGTTCCTATGTCCAGACAGTGGCAACAACACGCAGTCTAACATTCTGGCATGCACCAAGAATTGTACAAGCATCTCAGCTTTTGTACTTCGACGATTGAGGTAGTAAGCCACCGGCTGCTTCCACTTGCAATGCAGACAACAGACCATGAAAAGTAGAGCGTGATTTGCAATGTTCCACGTCCTGCCCTGACTTCCAAAATCCTCAAATCCTTCAACGCAGTGAAATTTCTGATTAAAACAAACATTTTCTCTATCGACATTTCATCGAACAAGGTAAGACAGTACCCTTTTTTTTTAGCCATTTTCTGCACAGAGTGACCAAGTGCATAAAAAACATGGGAAATGATGCTGGTCCTAAAATGAACGGTATTGAGGGGGATTGCAAAATGCGTCCTGATGATAGAACGAATAAGTATGACGAAGAATGTAGGATTTTGGGCTACGATTAAGTAGAAACAGAGCGAACGTTTTTCTTCAAAATTGCACCTCTTCCCACTTGGCTTTTTTATACTATTCCAAATAACTGCTGCCAATAACCTTACAGCCTCTGCATTCAAAGAATTTGAAATATGCATCAATAGATTGCTGTCCACATCTCAGAGATCTTTCAACTTCCTTGATCTGTACTTTTTTTCTCAGCTTACAGAGGCCACTCTCCTTTCTCCGAATTCGTCTATAATATTGAATAAGCCCTACAAGATGCAACAGTATTCAGATATATATTTACTTCAAAATTACTGTACATATTTCGGGCGTCAATCGCGCCCATTATGCGGAGTATATAAAACTGTAGTTGCAGACTCTGTTACAGATCATACTGCCTGAGGAGCATGCTTCCTCAAACATGACCACTTAGGGCTACTTGATCACGTTCGAGAAAGCTTGTTCCCCAGATATTATGATCTGCACCAGAGGCTGCAACTACAGTTTTATGTACTTCTGATGATGAGCGTGATGGACGCCCGAAACTAGCATAGTACTTTAGCAGCAAATAAATATCTTCATACTGTTGCATCTCGTTGAATTTCTTCAACCAAGAATTCCAATGTACCGAACCGCGAATATAAAATTCCTGACAAAGCTTTCGTTTTTTCGTTTCAAATCTGATATTTCCAAGGAAGTTCCTTTAACAGAGAACGCCTTGCTGTAGGCATCGAGGAAGAATTTTGGTGATTGAAGCACCCGAATTCCACATCAGAAGCAGTAGAAGAATCTAAGCTGGGAAACAAGGAGGTGTCTTCCAGAGAAAATAGGTTGGCTGCTGCTTATGTAGGATTTGGTACAGGAATTGGAGACGAATTGGGGTGTCCATCTATGTGGACAGGTAGAGGAGTCTTAACCATTTGACACGTAAAGACCCCTATAGGTGTAGTACCGCACCGATAACCTCTAAACGTTTCATTTTATATATTTATTCAACAAATATAGGTACTAAATATTTTAAACACGATATATATATACTCTCTGGTTTTTCTCTTCAAAATGCAGTTTGTTTCATAATTCTAACGTATTTGATTCCTGTATTATTCACATTTTATATACTGGATGTCCTAAAATTTAAAAAATAATTCCGGCGCCAAAATGTTAATATGGGTTGAGGACGAAGGCAACTTGCTATAGGTTCTCAGGTGTGGCAGGACTTGAAGTCTAATTTCCTCTGGAGTTAATTCTGAGGTTGATGGAACGGGCGCAGGACAGGAAATTTAGTGTTCTGAGGACTCACTGCTGAGGGTTGTGGGTTGGAAAGGTTAGGTAACAAGGACGGAGAGGACTGTGGAATGTGATGTGAAGCCGAGACCAAGCAAAGTGAAACTGTCAATCTGTTTAGGCGTATCCCTTCAGTTGCCATTAAGTCTGTAGGCAGGAAGTGATCTCGGTATAAAAAAAATGTAGTGAAGGATCGGCGCTTCCCCCATTGTGCACAATTTGCCTACATTCTCGGCCCACATTTTTGCAATGTAAATAAAAAATGGTTATATTACAATCGCAACATAAAACACGGTTCATGCATGTGTAATCCTCAATAATGAACACCTAATATGCTTAATTAGTGTGTAATTAAAAACCGATTTCTGAATTTGTCATATTAGAAAACTGTACAATGCAAAGAAGGCAACTCTTACTGTAACGCATGATACAACATTCAGTGATCACACCACAGTCAGTGTGTGGAAGTTCGTGAACTCTGTTTTGCACCCAAAATATGTTGTACGGCATATGGATAAGTGGTCATATATTTTTTTTATGCGCATGACTCCATTGTACTAGTTCAATAACAAAGAATTTTTGCTTATTACACATACAATCGAACACAAATATATTTCACCTATTAGTACTGTAGGAATACAAATACGATACCATTAAGTGAGATGTGACAGTGATAACGGAAGAAATCCCACACGAATCTCGGCCCGGAGAAGAAAACAAACAGCTCCAATAATTGAGTAATTAAAATTCGCTACCGGTTCAGAAAACAGCTTGCGAAATTGCATCCCATGCGTAATTCATTATTTGCCCTCTCCTATATATTCACAGATAGCTGACCTACACCTCCGCAACCCACAGACACCCCCACCTAAAAAAAGAGGCGGTAGAATATAGAGGACGACACGGATTGGCGCCCATCCACGCCACAATTCCGCCTAAATACGCGAACGCGGGGCACCGTCGAATACACACCTCAGCTAAAACTGCACACCCATTGGAAATACGGCTCTGTTATAACATAGCGCAGCGTGTAGAAACAAGTTTTGATGTAAAATAACACAGGAAAATATTGACTGAACTGAGTGACACTATGATATTATTGCTAGAGATTTATGTACTATAATATTATAGCATGCTAGTTTTAAGTATATTAACACCAATATTAACCCTTTTCCACCTAACGACCATTATAGTGGTCGTACCGCACCGCTAACCTCTAAATGTTGCATTTAATATATTTATTCAACAAATATAGGTACTGAATTTTTTAAACTTGGTACATACTCTCCGTTTTTTTCTCTTCAAAATGCAGTTTGTTTCATAATTCTAACATATTTGGTTCCTGTTTTTTCACATTTTATATACAGGTGTGCTAAAATTAAAAAAAATAATTCCGGTGCCAAAATGTTAATAATGTTACTATTTGTAACATCCTTATCATTGGAATAGTAACCTACATTGACATATGTACATAAACAACTAATTATAATTCACTTATAACTGCCCTAGTTCATTGTATCCTCTATTGAAACGAGATCTCGTTTCCACTAACCCAACCCCCAATACCGTAAAAGAACAACCCACACATTTTGTACAGCTGCTCTGTAAGTTTAATCACAACCTGAAGTTGGCCCACATATAGGGCCGAAACATGTAGTCGTATTCCTACTGTACTAATAATTGAATCATTTTTGTGTTCGACCTATGTGTAATACACAACAATTCTTTGTTATTGGTTAATGTCTGTTCTGTAATTTTATGAACTTACTGCAATGGATTCCTTGGAAACCTGAAGAGTTATCCTCTTCATTCCCCGTGCCCCTACGTGCATCCTACGGCGTAACAACTTCGGTACGGACCGTGCATTACCAACTGCAATAGTTATATATATATATATATATATGAAATACACGACACATGCGTAGGAAATGATACGCATAAGGAAATGATTTTTACGTTAAACAAATATGCAAGAACTTTAAGTTCGACAATGAAATGAAAACTACAATAATTCTTTATGTTCATGTGACCGTGCATCGAGAGAAAAGCGTGAAGAAAGAATACCAACAAGATGCAACAATAAAGATGTTTATTGTCAATTCCAGATGTTGAATATTGACTACAGTCTCGACATGTTTCGGGCATCTTTATGCCCATCATCAGGAGAAAATACCACGTGTTACTGCATATAGGTTTTACCGGTGGTGTTGGATGTGGCTGGTTGCGGTTCTGTAGCACTGTGAAGGTTGCTGCTCGACTCGAGTCGAGCAGCAACCTTCACAGTGTTCACACCTTACAGCCTAGCACCACAGAACCGCAACCAGCCACATCCAACACCACCAGTAAAACCTATATGCAGTAACACGTGGTCTTTTCTCATGATGATGGACATA
>Ga0123357_10012996_pt1 | contig 10767 bp, 2 predicted proteins | sample TergutEmb28metaG_FD_89873 | JGI IMG/M metagenome (GOLD analysis project Ga0123357, IMG submission 89873) | Embiratermes neotenicus P4 segment gut microbial communities from Petit-Saut dam, French Guiana - Emb289 P4 | ecosystem: Host-associated > Arthropoda: Insects > Digestive system > Gut ...
AAACATGTAGCCCATATTGTTATAATATATTTTAAGAACACCATAAAAATACTGTTGTGTTTGACTGTTGTAATCCTTTCCTTTATTTCTATACTTCAAACACTTTGGGATGGTAAACGTTAAGTTTACCTCCAGTTTTGACTGCAACTGTCCATTTCTGAGGTGGGGTAAAGGGAAAAGCAGTGATATTACTAGCCATCATAGTAATATGAGGATAATGGCTGCTACAGAAGACCTACAGCAGATGGCATGGATATGGTATTCCCCAGTAACAAAGTATCTGAATTTTGAGAGTGTTACAGTTGTGTAGCTGATGATTCCATTCTTCTAGAATACGATGCTGAGTCAACAGGAAATTGGACGCTGAAATTTTGAGGGAACACAGCACCCTCTTGAAGGGATGATTGGCCCTAGAAGAATCCTAGGAATGTCAATCATTCTCTTGAAATATCAATATCTGTTTACCCATAGACACAGCATATCCCAGAAGAATGGAATTCTCAACAAAGTCCTCACTTGCAGAAATATTTACACTGGATCTAGCTGGTTCCAAATATGACCTTTGGTGCAGTACCTGAATCCTAGTCCTACTTTCATATATGCAGCCTGAGGATGGCTTGTCTGAAGCTGAAACATTGTATGTGTAGCTAGGTTTGTAACACTAAAATGTAAGGTGTGCTAGACAAACATAGTAGGTAGCTGTATTGTTTCAATGTTTACAACACAAAGGGATAAATCATCCTAGGAGCAGAAGGTACATTCTGCATTAATAGGTTATTGACCCTTTAACATGGGAGTTAATAGCTCACAGTTTGTTTACTGTATAATGATAACACGTGTTGTAAATACATAATGGGAAACAGTGAGGGAAAAAAGTGGTTGTGGCAAAATTTGAGGCAGTAGCCTGCAGCCTGCCTAAAGGAACTGAGAGAAATGTAAAAACCGCAATCAGGTGAGCTGATGTCAGGGCTGAAATATGATTCTGGGACCTAATGAAAATAAAATAGTGGCTGAAGACTTAAATGTGCTGTTTGTCTGTTCTAACAGCACTTACTGAGATACAGTCCTAATACACAAGAGTAACATATACAATTATGGTATAAGATTGAAACTCCTGTGAATAAAATGTGAACTGTAATGGCACTGTCATTAGAGTAAGTTACATATCAAAACATGTATTAAGACAGGCCTGCTGACCCTTTTATATGGCATGGGCAACTCTAGCAAAATTTGGTTTGCATGTGGGCAACATCAAATGCAATACACAACACAAGGAATGAATAAGTATAGGTTTCACATGTGTATTTGTTTCTACACCAACTGCAATAAAATTATACTGATAATAATAGGAAAAAATTATTTAAAAATGTAATTCACAACCAAGGCTAGAGTGTCACTATTTTTATAGCACATATTTTACAAAATTAAGTAGTACTATCATGCGCATCTCCAAAAATAAAACTGCTTCAGCATTCTATTTCAGTTTTGCTTGGGAAAGGGTTAAAAGATGTTTTCTTATTTAAATGTCTGCTTGGGCAACATAATGCGAGCTATGGGTTGCGTGGGCCTGTATTAAGATGACACTCTGTGGTGTAGTTGTTCATTTTAGGATATTGTAAGTCCAGAGGCCAAATAATTTCTCCAGTTTCTTGTCATTTTCCTCAGTTATTCCTGAAAAATGCTGAAACAATATGTTGAAATAGGCCACATCAACTTCCTTCACAATCATCCTCCAATTTTATTTTCAGTAAAGAATGGAGTTGAGAAAACACAATTACATAAACTGATACACAAAATACAACATATATGAACTTTTTAGTTATTTTATTAGAATTCTCACCTGCATTAGTTCCAATGTCAGCTCATCGCACCGAACATCTCGTTGGTGCAACATGTACAGTGCCAGATCCAGTTCTTCCTGTTTTGTGTCTGAAGCATTACTATCTTTCTGTTCTCTCCTGTCCAAATGCTGTTCCACTGAAGACTGATTTTTATCTGTTAAAGAGCTAGTCAAGGAGTCACGTGATTGTTTAGGCAAAACCGACAGGGCCTGTGCTGCACTGTTTCTTGTAACTAACAGCTCATCCTTCAACTGCCTTAGTTGAAATTCCCGATCTTCAAGAAGTTCTCGTAGTTCTGTTAACTGTCTCGCCTCTTCATCAAGGGTTTGCTGGAGTTCACTGATTTTGGCGTCATTGTTGGCCAACAGGACCCGTAAGTTGTTAATATCTTGGTCTTTCTGCCCCAGTATTTCTTCAAATTTGTGTTCGGTCTCTGATAGCACAATTTTTAAATTCTGTATGTCTTTATCCTTTATACAGGATATTTCCTCAATTTCCTTTTCTTTTTGTGTAAGTCTAAACTTGAGAATTTCAATATCCCTGTCTCTAGTAGTTGGCAGATCTGAGGTTTCATCCAACTTATATTTTGGGTCTTCCTTGGACCTCCCTTCAATCTCCACGGCGAACTGGGTTTCCTTCTCCTTAAGCTTAGCTTTCATAATTTCAATCTCTTTTTCTTTTGTATTAACAGCCTCCTGAACATGACATCGAATCATTTCACTACTGTGGTCCCTAAATTCTTGATATTCTTTCATAAGCATGCTGTAACGATCTTGCTGCTTATATAAATCCTCTGCACTCAATTCAAGTTCCTTTCTCAAACGTTCTACCCTACCATTCCATTCCTGTTCCACTTCTGCTCGCTCAAGCTTCTGACTCTCAATCAACTGACACAGCCTCTCTGTCTCTTCGGTCTTGGTTCGCAGTTCCATTTCTAGCTCCGCAATCCTCATCCTTTGCTCAGACAATAACCCAGATGTGTCGCTTAATCCTGAAGAGATACTTTCTGTTTCTGATTTAAGCTGAGCTAGTTCATGTTCTAGGTCATGCTTCTTCTTATCTGTAAGAGCTAATGTCTTCTCTTGCATGATTATATGTTCTCTTAGATTGCTGTATTCTAACTTTAGGGCCTCGTGTTGTTGGGTCAGGTCTGCCAAATTTTTACTTAGTTTGTCTGCATCTTCAATAACTTGATCATGTTCTCTAAGTACATTTCTGTAATATTCTTCAATTTCAACTTTTTCATTACAAATATCTTCTATTTTCTTTGCATACTCACAATTCAATGACTCCCATTTCCTCTCAGTTGCAAGTATGCTCTCTTCTGATTCTGTACACACACGGTCATATTCTGTTTTCAGAGCGTGGTATGCATTTTGCAAGTTGTTATTTTTTTCCTCAAGTCTGCCACACTCTGTTTTTAATTCCTCCAGTGTCTTTCCCTGCAGTTCTAATTGCAGCTTTTCTTTCAAACTGTTATTTTCTTCAGAACTAAACTGTGTTCCAGTATCTGTGTGTGACATTCTTTGCTGTATTTCCTGCAGTTCAGTTTCTGCAGCCAAGCGCAGGCTTCTCTGCTGTTCTAGAAGTTCCTGTAAATTTTCATTATCCACTGACAGTGCTGACACTTTCTCCTGCAGTTCATTATTCAATGACTCTGTGTCAAACAAATGCTTACTGTCAGGGGTGAAACCATGCTTATTCCAAGAGAAGAATGAGTCTTTCATATCCTGTTCCCTGCCTGCATTGGACTCAAGTACAGATTTATTTTCTTCATTCAACTCCCCTATTCTCCATTCCAGTGACTGCACCTGATTACTTAAATCTCTGTTCCTTTGTTTGCACACCTCGATATCAATGTCCTGTCTTTCTTTCATCTCCACTAACCTCTCATTGGCACAAGTCAACATGTCTACATGACTCTCCAATCGCTCTTTCTCACTGCATGCAGTATCCTTTTCATTTCTCATATCTCTAAGTTCTTTCTCCAAGGTATCAATACGAATTTTAAGTTCTTCTTCAATAGCTTGATCAAGGTCACCAAAACTCTTACCACTAAGTTTCTGTGCCAGTTCCACATTATCCTTCAACAAACTGTCATTCTTTAGTTTCAAGTCTTTTAACTTTTTCAGCATTTTTCCACTACGAACTTGTGCAGTGCGTAGTTCTTCAAACAGTTTTTCCTTTTCAGCTTGAACATTTGTGATGTGGTTCTCTAGAGTGACTACGCGATCTTTTAGCACATCTGAAGTCTCTGTACACAAGAGAGTCTCCTTCTGTTTCTGCATGTGCTCCTCTTCAAGGTGCGCTTCTTCAGAACCCCAACCCCACCCTTCCCCTTCTCCTTCCACATCCACATCCCAACTTGAAGACCCAAGGCTTAAAACTGTCTCAGGTGCCGCCACCTGTTGGAATGTATCCACTGAATGGTCCTTCTCTGCAATAGGTTCTACTTCACAGATTGTCTGTGCTCTGTCTGTCTGATGCCATGGTCTATCAACTTCAATACTTTCTTCAATTACAGACATTTCTGCAGCATCTTGAAGCACCAGGACTGTATCACTAGCAGATGGAGGAATTCTAGATGAAAGTTCTGTAATTCTCAGTAAAGCTGCATCCCTCTCTGATCTCATCATTTGCAGTTCTTCTTCCAATGCCTTTACTTGAGTTTCCATTTTGGTGGAAGTTGCCTGTTCCTCTACAGGTTCCTGAAATTTTACTGATTTGGATACATTATCTGAATCCACTGACAATGTGTTAATATTATGAACATGTTCTTCTGCTACTTTGATAATATTTGCTACCTCCTGTTGTGCTTTGATCTTCAACAGTTCATGAAATAGTTCATCACTGTGTTTCTTCAAAGATGACAATTTCATTTCATACTCTTGTGTTATGGACTCCAACTGTGGGGAGGATGAAACATGTGTTTCAGTGAATGTCGCTTGCAATTGTTCAATATAATTATTTTTATTCACAGCCTCGTCTTCAAGAATGTTTAGTTGTTTCATTAATTCCTCCACTCTAGCATGATAGCTCTGAAGCTCAGACTGGAGCTGCCCGAGCTCCACATTTGAAGCAGTTAGAGCTGTGTTCAGATTTGAAATCTGTGAATCCCTAACATGTATTCTTTCTTGTAAATTGATGTTTGAATCTTCCAAGTGTGATATTTTGTCTTGCAAAGATGCATTACTATCATGTCCACCATCTTGAATATTTCCAAACTGCAACTGTAACAGACGTGTTTGATAGCTTTTAATTTCATTATCTTTTTGTGTTAGACTTAACTCCAGATGATTTAATTCTGCACATAAACTAGCAATATATTCTTCAGAAACTTTTCTACAAATGCCTGAGTCAGTTTCAGTCTGGGGCTGCGACACTGTAGCTTCAAGCATGTGCTGACATCGTTGTAATTCTGCTTCTTGAGATTGAATTGTTTCCTGTAGTTCACTGTGTATCCTATCCTTTTCCAAAGCAGAAATTTCAAATGAAGATACCATTGTTTGAAGTTCCTTTTCTAAGAAAGCAATTCTTTCATTTAGCTTGTTCTTTATCTCTTTGTTCTCCAAGGCTGCTGTATCAACTGCAGAAGACACCATCTTCAGTTCTGTTTCTAATAGCTGTATCTTGTCATTCATCCCAATTATGACACATTCTTTCTCTTCATTTGCTGACGTTTTCCCTTGCAGTTCAGTTTCAAGAAAATGAACTGTTTCTTCAAGTTCCTTTCTTGCCAGTTCTTTCTCTGAAATTGTATTTTCTAATACAGATAACTTTTCTTGAACTTGTTCCTTGAGATCATCATTTGTTTGTTTATATATCTCCACTGTCTGGTTCAGCCTCTCTATTTCGTCTTCTAAGTTTATCCTTTCGTCATTCAATTTCTCGTACTGCTCCATTAGAGTCCTCTTTTCCAACTCCACATGTTCTAATTGTGTATTCACATTACGTAAGTCTGTTTCCAAATTTTCTGCATGCTGTTGTGCCTCATGAACTTTCTCTTTCATTCGATGTTCAAGTTCTGTCACAACACGTTTTAACTCTGCCTCCAGTTTTTCAGCTTTTTCTGATGCCTGCATATGTGAATACTCAAAAGGCAACAATCTTTCCAGTTCTTTCTGTAACCCTTTCAGAGTACTCTCAGTATTCACTATCTCCTTCCTTAGATTGACATTTTCTGCTGTCAGTTCAGCAACCCTTTGTACTGACTCTTCATTCGCTCTGTTTAAAGTTTCAGATTTTTTCTTCAGGTTTTCTTCACTTGCAATAAGAATTGTCAGACGTTGTTCCAACATCTCCTCATTCTCAAAAGCCTCTTCTTTCACTCGATCTGACTCCTGAAGCTTAAAGCTTAGAGTCTCTGCTGTGATTTCAAGTGACTGACGTCTTTCCTCAACAAATGCCAATCCTTCTTCCAAGTGATGCATTCTGTCTGTAGACTTCATTAGTTCCTGTTCCAAAGATTCAACAACAGCTTCACGTTCTTGCAATTTTGCTTCAACTGCTGATAATGACTGTTGATTTCTTTCAAATGACAGCATCAACTGTTCTTGCAATTCTGTGATTATTTGATCCCTACTGTTGACCTGTTCCTCAAGTTCACCAACTTTTGCTATGGAATCACTGGCACTCAACACCTGTTGCAGAAGTTCCTTCTTCTCTGCCTCTAGCTTTTCCAGTCCAGTTCTGAGTGTCATTAACTCTGTTTCCAGCTCTTTAATTTTATCTTCTACTACTGAACTCTTATTTACCCCGTCTTGTTGCTTTGCTTTTCCCTCTTCAATTAACCTGACTTTATCTTTTTCCAGCAACATTATCTGATCATCTTTATTTCTTAATTCCACCTGAATTACAATAATTTCTTCTTTCAACTCAGACACCTTAGTGGTTAGTGCCATGCAGGTTTCTTTCACAGACGACAATTCCTCTATCTTGGCTTCTGATGCCTTCAATTCACTTCCAAGAGTCACAATTTTGTCAGTTGCCCTTACCAGCTCATCACCCAACGTTTCTGTTCTTGACTGTTCTTCAATCAGCTCCTCTGTCAATATGCTTAACATTTTCTGCTGCTGTTCCAGGTTTGCTTTATCAGCCTTCTGTTCTAGAAGCTTCTCATTCTCAGCTTTTAATTCTGAAATCAAGTTCTCCTTCGCCTGAACCACTGCTTCATATTGCTGTAGCTTCTGCTCATGTCCTTTTATAGTAACAGCTTTTGTTTTCAAATTTGCAATAAACTTTTTATTTTTTTCGGTCAGTTCTATTACCTTCCCTTCAACTTGCCCCAATTTATCCATCTTGTCTTCAATTTCTGACTGTTTCAAAGCAAGGTCTTGTTTGAGGATGCACAACTCTTCTTCACAGGCTTTCAGACTTGATACTGCTGAGTGCCTACGTTGTTCAACTTCTTTCAACTCTTCAGCCTGTACCTCAAGTCTCATGATTTCCTGAACCTTATTTTCGACCTCTGCAGTAAGCATGTCTATCTTCTGCTTGTGATGGTGGCATTCCTCCATAATCTGACAGTTCAGTTCATCCTTCTGTGCAAGAGTTGCTGACATTTCATCTAGCTGCATACGGAACTTATGAGAAACATTTTCTTCAATGACCGACAGCTGTTGCTGAAGAGATGCAAACTCATGGCTCTGCTTCTGTAAAGTTTCATTAAGTTCCACAATTTGGGTTTCTTTGTCTGCCAACATGTTCTCTTGTTTTGCCAGTGCTGAAGTTACATCCAGTAATTCCTTCTCCTTATTAGCTAGAGTCAATTTTAGCTCTGACAGCCTTAATTCGTACTGTTTCTCCACACTGTTGAGCCTCTCATGTACATCTTTAAGAGTCATTTCCCTTGCTTCCAAGGCGTGACCATTTATTTCTATCAAATTCTGCAATGAGGATATTCTTTCATCTCGACCAATTATCGCGTTACTCTGCTCTTGCAATTTAGATGCCAAATCAACAGCAATGTCTCTCTGAGTAACAAGCTCCTGATTTAATGATGAATTTTCACTTTTCACTTCTTTGAAACATTCTTCTAATTCCATCTTCTCTTCACCCAAATTTTGCAGACGCTTCTCCACTTCTGTACATCGTGTCTTCCACTCTTCAAGATCACCTGCCACTTCACGAAGTTCTGTTGCTATCTCTGCTATCCTATCATCTCTGTCACTGTAGTCTCCAAGTTGTTCCAACCGTGTAATTATTTCATTCTGCATTTCCAATTCGTCATCATGTGAGTATATCTTACATTCCAGGTCCATTATTTCTGTCAGCTCTTCTATAATCTTATTTGAACTGAGAAGTTCAACCTTTCCCTGCTCCAAAGATATATTCATATCCTGAGTTTCAGCTACCAATTCTTTTCCCTCCTCTTGTCTTTCAACCAGTTCCACACTTTGCAACAAACTGCTTGTATCAGAACCATTCTCCACTTCTGCTGTGGTCAAAGATCCTTCTACACCTTGGTTCATGAATAACATCTCTTTTATCTCTTCCATCAGTTCTGCCTTTTCTTTGGTGAGTATGTCAACCTGCTCTTCCAGATCTACTGTCTTCATCTCCAGTGACACTTTCTGATTTTCAAGTTCCTGTATGCAAGTCTTTAGGCCTTCCAGCACTGATTCTAAATCACAAATTTTTTTCTTTTCACTACAGATATCTGGAAAAACCAAACAAATACACACATCAATTTACTGTTATTGAAGGTAATCAGTAACTTGAAAATCCAAGTCTAGGGTTAAATTCTTGACCCACTGACTGGTCAATCTGTTTTTTCCTGTTGTCCACAGTCTCTCCCAGCAAATATTAAGACAGCATACTGACATCATCATTAAACAAGTGACAACATGAAATTACATAGGCTACATGTACATGCATACATTTATCCACAAGTGCATATACATGTGGGTGTGTGTGTGTGTGTGTGTGTGTGTGTACATATTTCCACACATATATACATACAGATTAAACATAATTGTTACTATTCTGAACTGTACTGACCTACCTTCTGAATTCCTATTTTTGGAACCAAATTTTAAAATCTTCTCTCAAGCAGCTTTTCCTTCTACATGTCCATTTGCTTCTAATCCCTCTTGGCTTTCACAACCCTCCCATCCACCATATATTACTCCTGTTTCACCTTTTGAACATACTTCTACCCAATCCTATTTTCCCACATTTCTTTTTATATTCCAGTTCACCACTCTTCACTCACCTTGCATATGTTCAAGTTTCTCTGCTTCCAGTAATGCTATCATATGCACATGACTGTCAAGGTCCTGATTCTGCTGTAACACTCTCTCTTCAAGCTCTGACACTCTGATTTGTGAATGTGATTCTGAAACTGAACATATAGGTGCACACTGCAACTGCTGATAACACAGCACAAATTGTAAATGCAGTATGAAAAAAATACCAAAGAAACTAAATCTTATTATGGGCCTGGATAATCACAATCAGGACAATTAGCCTGTTGTGATTATGTGTGTGGGTTCAAACTAGGATCATATGAATGATCAGACAGTTGGTCACTGCTATGTGGCCTAGCAGTGACCAACTGTCTGATCATTCATATGATCCTAGTTTGAACCCACACACATAATCACAACTTTTATGGTGTACTAAGTGCTAAGAATTTTTGGAGGGATGACACTCAACCTGGTCAAAAGCTTGTCATTTTGAAGCTTATTTATATATTTACAGCTTATTTAAAAATGCTTTCAATATCTCAGACCGTATGACATCAAACGGTAGTATAATTAATGAATTATAAACTGCAAAGTATGAGGAATGAAGACGTCATAGTGGAATGATGTACTGTCCTATCATTTACCTAACTTCGATAAGGAGAGCTGGTATCTGGTCTGAGATTTGAACCCACAAGTTCACAAATATGAAGCAGGAGTGAAACACAAGCGAATCATGGTGTTTGTGGGAAATTCTTTAAAAACCAGGTCTTAAGTAATATTCAACAGTAACACACTTCATAAAAGATGGCGTATAATTTTTAGTAATCCTAAGATGTCAACTTAGAATGTTTTAACTTTATACATTACCAATTATACGCCAAGTTTATCAATGACAATGCTGAAATCATTTAACCACTGTTACCACACTGTAATATTAATATTCCATGAAAAACAAAAGCAAAATTCCACAGAATTTCTACCACACCTGCTCTCTGCACAATTTCTTTAGCCACAGTGATGCCTGTCACTCCCACACGTGATAACAAATGCAGCAGAGAAGTAGACTAGCAATGCAGAAAAACCATATATAAAACATTATTCAACAAACCAAGGACAGTAACTACAGACATTGCGTTATTATATGGTGTTAAGTAACTTGGGCTTACAGACTGCTATAAAACATTCAGCTTAGATTTTCAATTGTAGCCTATTCTTCTAGAGGTGGGAATAATTTTACAACACACTTTTTTGAATTTTCTAATGTATCTGCTGTAAATCTCTAAATTAAAAGAAGGTGTCATGATAAAAGTAATACTAAAATACAATTTCTGAAGAAATGAGAAGTGAGATTTCAAGTCCTCGAAGTGATAACTAAAAAACAAACTATGTTTTCTGCTGTGATACTGTGCAGTGTGGTGTAAATTTACCAAAACTTCAAATGCATATACCTTCTCGATTTGCAGGGCAGTAGAAGGTGAAGATGGTGGGAGAAGGTTCATCTAAAATGTTGGTAAACTCCTTATGGAATGCACAGCATCACACCCCAGAAGACAGACTTCGTACACAAATGAGATATTTATTTTTACAAGAATGAAATCAGACATCCATATTTCTATAGAAAAAGCTACATTAACATACTCAGATGAGCATCTGGATACCTTATAAGTAACTTCATCTCTATAAGATTTTAGGTCCTTATGGCAATGCATATTATGATTACAGTCTCCTGGACAGTCAGG
>Ga0123357_10012997_pt1 | contig 10767 bp, 7 predicted proteins | sample TergutEmb28metaG_FD_89873 | JGI IMG/M metagenome (GOLD analysis project Ga0123357, IMG submission 89873) | Embiratermes neotenicus P4 segment gut microbial communities from Petit-Saut dam, French Guiana - Emb289 P4 | ecosystem: Host-associated > Arthropoda: Insects > Digestive system > Gut ...
ATTCGCTCAGTTGTTGTATTAGAGATCACTAGGCCATCTACACAACACTGTCAGACAAGAAACTTGTATTAGTCACAACCGTACTTCTGAAACTCTTGTCAACGCAACCTGCAAAATATCTGTTAAGTTTTAAAGGAACAGAAATAATCTCTCAAAGAAGTCTTTAACTATAAGCCTGACCCACTAGCATAAAGTGTTTCCAAAATATTTATTAAAACTTTGCTTCACCTCCAACATACAAAGGAATGAGCCTGAAACTGTGTGAAAAGCTAAGCAAATTATATGAGACCCAGCACTGACAATACTGTGGAAGAATGATCAACATGGACATAACCTTCAAAAGAATTTTTTTTAAGCTCATGGTTCCGTGCATCATAATTCAATGTGAATAAAAATCCAACAGATGCAACAGTATGCAGATATTTATTCACTGCAAAACTACTCTACATATTTCAGATGTCACAGCACCCATCATCAGTACAAGCGGTACAAGTAGTATGACCTGTACCGGAGGCTGCGGTTACAGTTTTTAATACTCCTGATGATGGGTGCTGTGACATCCGAAACATGTAGAGTAGTTTTGCAGTGAATAAATATCTGCATACTGTTGCATCTGTTGGATTTTTATTCACTTCAAAAGAAAGTCACTCTGGCAGCAAGTATGAAAAGAAAACTCAATTATCACCAAGTTAAAGGCGTGAATGGGTGTGTCTATCAGCAGCTACTGTTCTTTGATGTAACTGTGATTAACCCTTTGATGCCGGAATTTAGTGGCCGTTCGGCCATTTAAACGGCCCACTGCGCGGCCACTTTAGTGGCCGTTCGGCATTAAAGAGTTAAATGAAACAGTTTTGTTCACTTCAACTCTGTGGATAGAAACATGGTACAAACTGTCACTGTTAAGAGGAAACCTTTGGTAACATGAATACTGAGTTGGCACAAGTATTTTGTACCATTTCAGAAAATGACTGTGAACCAGTCACAAAAATTACACCATCTGAACATTCAGACATTAGCTGTAACTGTCAAAGCTTTGAATAAATGTTTTTTAATGCCTAGACGTTTGGGTTGTGTATCTTGCAGAATGATGGAGATCATTTGTGGTTACGCTGCAAATGAAAAGCCTAAACAAAACAGCACAACACAGGACAGGTATACGGTATACAATGGGAAAAGAATTGAAAAAATTCTTATAATCCTATAATAAAAGCCAACGAGATGCACTATTTTGCAACTTTATTTGGTAAAGAACTCTACATGTTTCAGACAGATTTACTGTCCACCATCAGGAGTCTTAATACTGTATTCACAGCAGTAGGTATTTGTCATACTAGTTATGTTGCCTGTGTGCTAGGGAGGTCAGGCAACATAAGTAGTATGACAAATACGTATTGCTGTGAATACAGTATTACGACTCTTGATGGTGGACAGTAAATCTGTCCGAAACATGTACAGTTCTTTACCAAATAAAGTAGAGAAATAGTGCATCTAATTGGCTTTTATTATAAGAATATATCACGATGTACAATCCTCTGAGTGCCAAATTGAATGTCAAGGTGAAAACAGTTCACACATTAACTTGCCATTTTTCAATGAGAGAAAAGCAGACTGACGAAACAAATGAACAAAGGCCATTCTAATTCTTAGGCTTGGCAGCTGACATTTAATGCATCAGATCAGCTTTTAGACTGTGGCCATGTGTACATGAATGAAGAATTCTCCAACATTTTGGTAGTCAGTGCAGTTGCTTCCCTCACAGTGCTCAGTGACAGATCTATATAATCATCACACCCCTCTCCCATTCACCATTCAGACAGCACCTTGGATGCTTAATGAAATGCTAGGAAATCATTTCTTTAAGCAGCTCAACCGCTACTGCCAATCTAACACATTTAACAATGTTCATGTTCCAACTCACACAGAAGTTCTTATAATTCTGTAAGGTTCTGATGATGCCATACAGTATTATATTTAGAATCATACGGGTTGTGACCAAAGTTAACAAATTTCATGGTTTGAACTGCAAGTTCCTACACATAATTCATTGACATTTCTAACCTTCTTATCCCTCAGTACATCAGCAATATCTTTCCTTTGCTCCTGTGTAAGATCTGGTGCCAGTTTTATCAGCAATGGAGGTTTTATGGTTCCACTAAGTTCGTTACGTGCTGCTACTAATCTTGCCAACAGTTCTTGAAGCTTCTGTTTTGTCTGCCAAGAACGTAATCCTGGGGTATTTGGACTGAAATATAAATTCAAACTAGAAATTTAGCAATGAACTAAGCAGTACATAGCACAGGTATTCTCTGCACATGTGGCAGTTAAACAGGTGATCAAGGAATCCCTTCTGAAGGTTCACCACCATCAATGGGGATAAAAGAAATTATAAAACCCTATCCTTAAGCTTTTCATATCTTTGTATTTTATTCCTCACTGATATGTTGTAATATCACCAATCATATTAACTAACTCCTTGATACACTGTTCCTTTGAAAAGGCAGTACTTACTTAATTGGTAAATGAATTACCTACTCTTAAAAAACAACAAGCGTCATTATTATGTTTGCAACAGCCACTCATTGGCACCTACCCAAAGCCACTTGAATCTACTTTACCCTTCATGCCCTCCTTCTTTAAGATCAACTTTAATACTATTCTGCTGTCTTTTCTATGTTTCCTCTCAGCTCACACTAATTTTGTATGTTCATATATGATTTTCTCTAAAAGAAATGGTGTACTGTATATATCATCACACTGAAAACACACACACAAATGTATGTGCACATATACCATATTTCCCATATATAAGACAAGACTTACTTCACAGTTTACAATCTGATAAATGGGGATCACCTTACAATTGAACACAAAGGTAAACATATTCTGTGTACAGAGTTCCTTGAAAACTGGACGACTGTGAGGGAGGGGTGACATCTAATGTTCAGGTAAATAGGGTATATGGGTGAAAACAACAGGAATAAGTGAATGATGGCAAAACTGTGTGGGAAGATGTGGATGGAAGACAAAGTATACATTTCTTGCTGAAGGTAGTTTTAGACACGTTTTAAAATGGACTGCAAGCAAACAGTTATTTTCAGCAATAATCTCCCCAATCAACCGCACTCAGTAACTTCATTCTGGATAGGCAGATTTTGATGAAATTTGGGCTTTACAGCATATAATCAAATACTTGTCCTAAACTAAATGTGATCCAAATTTACAACAAGAACTATTCCCTTTCATTTAGGGCTCAGTGCATGTTCCAAGTGTTTTAAACTTAATGATGTGCACTGCACTATTACAATAATGTGTATTCAAGTTCCAGCATGTTCATTTTTTCCACACTAGTAATGTTAAGCTGTGATAAACATTCTCTCCTTAGTTCAAAAATACTAGTGTGCAAAAATCATCTATTTGTGATAGACTATATATACAGGGTGGTGCAAAAAGAACGCATGTTTTTTAAATCTGCCTGTGATTTCTTTCTTTGGGGTTACCTCAAATCAAAAGTCTACGTTCGAAAACCTCATACAGTCGACGATCTGAAAGTTTCCATTCGCAAAGAAATTGCAACGGTGCCACAAGGAATGTTAGTAAATGTGATGCAGAACTTTGAGGAGAGGCTCCGTACATGTGTACAGCAAGGACGCCATCTTTCCTATATAATTTTCTGTAATTGAGTAATCAATGTAAGTAATCAAAACTGTATTTATTACAGGTTGTTTTGGTGTTAACATAATTTTTCTATATTGAAAACAAAAAAGTTACAATTATTTGAAAAAAATGCGTTCTTTTTGCACCACTGTGTATTTTGCAAATCTTCCTTTAGTTGAATATAACATTTCTATATTTAATTAATACACCAACAAATGCACATATATTCATTTAATGATCTAAAATTCACATTAAAGCACTTAAAACGCTCCTACATGTTTCGTTCGTACAATCATCCTCAGGGAGCATACATTGTTCCTTGCAGTCTTGCGCTATACATCGCACAATGCACATCCATAGCCAGGCTCATTCTGAGCAGTATACGACTCACACAATACACAAGACATGCTGCCACAGCACCAACTCAACATAACGATGTAAATCACCGAGTGTTTTTAAACTATAACTTTAGCAAGGAACAATGTATGCTCCCTGTGGATGATCGTATGATCGAAACATGTAGGAGCGCTTTAATGTGAATTTTAGATCATTAAATGAATATATGTGCATTTGTTGGTGTATTAATTAAATAAACTACAGAATGAACGGTGCAACAATGAAGATAACATTTCTATGTTGTTAAGATTGAGTCTGCCTCCAAAATAAATTCATATTTAGGTATTTTGGTGTTCCCACTACACAAGACTTAACAAGTGTGTGTTCTTTTGTCAGTGAAGTTCCTTACCTAGATATGTTTATGACTAGGTAGTCAGCAACATCTCCAAACTTCTTTATACCATCCACATAATCCTTGACAGGATTTTCAGAATTTTTATTCTTTCCTAAATTAACTCCAATAATGCCCACAAAAGAGGTATCGGACTTGAGACGTTGAAGTCGATTGTAGACAGCCTCATGGCCATCACTGTTGAAACCATACCTAGCAAAAACATAGAGTCAGAAACAAATTCTCAAATTCTGTTTGCGATGTCGGGTTGGCGATAGCTATTACTGGGGGTGTTCCGGGATGTCACACCATAGAGTTTGGCAGAAGGGTACCCAACTTTTAAAGATACATGCTACCTAAAGCTTCAGGGCAAAAGAATACACAGTACAAGGATGAGTGGTTCAATATTAAACACCAGTATTCTTCTCACATGATGGCATGTTTTTACCAAACCACATAACATTACATTTTAGGAGAACAAAATCTCAATTACTGGTCTCTGACACAAGCGTTTCTCATATTTTATGTTCAATTTTTGTGCTTCGGTTTCATAATGTAATTCATTAACTTATAATTTATGTGTATATAATGCAGACTGCATCAGCTACCGCAATGAAATGAAATACATTTCCTTTTCCTATTTTAGCCAGCACATTTCAATGAGTATGGTGACTACACTATGGGCTGGTTGTAGGAGAACTTGGAGTTTATCCCCAGTGGCTGCACACATTTTACCTTCACTACTGAATTCAGATTGGTTTGAGGCCGAATAGCATGCTCTATCCAATGGGCACTGTAGTCCTCTTCTCAGTGGTACAGCAGTTGGACATGAAGCTGGCTGCTCAACTCCAACCAGTGCCATGATTAAGAATACATGAAAGTATACCCTCACTGCCCAACACATCTTTATGTTGTTGTGCTTGCTTAATTAAGCATAGATGCAACTTTACCGCACCATATTTTCTGATTAAATCAAAACATCTGTACAGGAATACCAGGCACATTATTCATCCCACACCTATTGATTACAGCTTCATCCTTCTGAAGGCGAAACACTCGGGGCTTCTCATTTCCTGGCTGTGGAACTGGAGTCACTGAACCGATCTCTACAAAACCAAATCCAATCTTGTGAAGTGGCTCAATTATTTCTCCCTGCTTGTCAAATCCGGCAGCAACTCCTATAGGATTATCAAAGTTTATATTCCACACCTTAGTTCTCTGAAATCAGAATTATACACTAAGAAAGCATTACAACAAACCCCAACACTTCTTTGGAAATACTAATGCAAACAACTGCATTATCTTTCAAAGTGAGACAGTAAAACACAATCCAACATGGTAATTAAGATACAAGTATCATGCAGAATCTTAATACAGGGGCTCCGGCTGAGTCGGAGTGTTGCTCCAGTGGTATCTTACCAGTGATTCATTTATTGGCAATAATGACAATAATAAAGATCTTACACTTCACTAAATTTCTGACCTCTGAGGCAGAATATGATTCTCTTTAGGCACACAAATTTTGTGAGCAGTTGTTCAATGCTGCACATTTCCACATTTCTGTCTGTCTTTCTTTCTTTGAAGTGTGTTACTTTATGACATTGTTAACTGCTAAGATTATAATGTCGGTGACAGATAAATGACCATGGAGCATTATTGCAATGATAATGACAGGGAAAAATCAGAGTACTTTAATAAAAATGTATTCCAGCACCACTTTGTCCACCACAAATACCACATGGACTGGTCAGTAATTGAACCGAGGCCTCTGCAGGAACAGGCCTGCATCTAACCACGTGAGCCACAGCATGGCCTGTACCCATTTATTTCATCACAGAACTGTATGGCAGACTGCCATAACTTGTATTTTTAAGCCTGCATCCCTGCTTAACACCAACCAACTGTAGTAATTTGTTGAATGGTATGAGACTGACTAGTGAATATCTTACCAATGTTACTGGATCTTCATAAGAGCTTCTTGATAACAGGCCATATTTGGAAGCAATAATAGCAATCCTATGGGATGTCTCTGGATTTAATGTATGCACAACTGGCATCACAAAGCTGTCAAAAAATTTTTCATTCCCTCTGTAGATACTTATGGCTGAGAAGGCTCCAAATGCACTTGTTGTCACATATAACAGAGACCTTATTTTGTGCTGAAAAATAAATTGTAGCAGATAAGATAATTCCACGTTCATACTACATATATAAAATCTGGTATGTTCTTGTCTTAAAATTGCAATGTACCTATTAATAAGAAGCAGACAGCAATCACATTACTCAGCGTGCTACACAGACTTAGTACTTGTTTCCAACTGGTGGTAAAAATCTGTTAGAAAATACCAATAGGCATTAATATGGTTCCTTGCTTGCTGCTGGCCCTAGTTGGCTGAGGGTAGATTTGTGCTTGTCTCTCTTGAAAAATATTTAATAAATTGTCTGCTTTCTCCTTCCATTTCCACCCTCAACATACTGTAACCAGATACTGACAGCTAGTGACAGTGCAAGTATTTATTACTCTGTAGTTTAAATTCATTAGTGACCACCATTAAAGAGGGAGTTGAAGAGTGATGAAGAATAACCAGGATAATTTATGCCCCTCAGATCTACTGGTCTGACTGTCTGGTATACTTAAACAACTTACAATATTTCACTGTCAGGTATGTGGTAAATCTGTACTAAGATTTGAACAATAAAATGGTTATTTTCATAGAAACTTTATACATAATTTTCATTTCCATTTCAATATACAAGGTGGTTCAAATATGATTGGGACTGATTTGTGTGTAAATCTGGCGACATCAGTCCCGGTCATATTTGAACCACCTTGTATCTAGAACAATTTTAATTATGCAACAGATATTTTTAAAATTAATTACACAAAACGACAATCCTCAAATATCTTCATACATCACCAGATGATCCTCTGTAGCCCAACAGCACTACATGTACCACCAGTTGAAAAGCACTGGATCACAAAATACAACATCAAATGGCTAATCAGTGATTAACCTTTTGGCGCCAGAATTATTTTTTTAATTTTAGCACACTCTGTATATAAAATGTAAATAAAACAGGAACCAAATATGTTAGAATTATGAAACAAACTGCATTTTGAAGAGGAAAAAATGGAGAGTACATACCATGTTTAAAATTTTCAGTACCTGTATTTGTTGAATAAATATATAAAATGCAACATTTAGAGGTTAGAGGTGCGGTGCGACCACTATAGTCGACGTTAGGCGTCAAAAGGTTAATGAATCTGGAACAATGTGGCAGGAGGTGATCACATCTTAATTTTAGGTACTATCTTGGCATTACCCTGACATGAGTGAAGAAAGCCTTGAAAATCTTTGGGCATGACAGATGGCCTTCAAATTGAGCCCTGAATCTGGGACTGTCTGTACACATAGTGCTGCCTACTTCACCTTAACATGCCATTGCTGGATAGGCGATGTCAGCGGACCATGTCTAAGGATGCCATAACACTAGAAATAGTGAAGTTAACACCACTCTGCCAAAATTGAATTTGCAACGCAAGCTCGTAACACATATGATGAACATTAATTAATAATAAAAATTATAAAAAATTCACATTTGTGTAAAATGTGCTCATTAAATTAATCACTTAAAACCCTAACTAATCTAAAAAACAGTTAAAAGTGGCGGGTGTATTGTAATTTTTTGTATATGCTATGTCTGATGATGGCAGTCATTGCCAAAATGTGTAATGAGGTAATTGCACATTTTAAATATGAATACAAACACACACACACACACACACACACAAACTGCATATGGAAAAAACCCTGACACTGATAAAAAAAATGTGGTCCCTAGGTCAGAGAAAACTCACTGCATCTCCTGCACAAAGATCATTCAGTCAATGCTGTCTTGAAGGAAATAATCATTCATTTGTTCTTCATTCACTGATTCTTTATTCACATTCAGTTAACCCACAAAAGGTCTCTTATGAGACCATGGAATATAGAATTGGTCAAATATTACAAATATACAAATAATTGTTGTAACAGACTAGAGGGAAATATAAAATATGTCAAAACAGAAACACAGCAATAAAAGAGGATACAAGTAATATAATATGAATACAACAGAATAACATTATGTATGCATTATTAAATTACAAAAACTGCAAACAGCCAGACGATACCTATAATTAATATAATAACTGAGTAGAATTAGATATTACATCTAACTAAACAAAGAATTAGGGCATACAAGTCTGAAGTCATATATAAGATGGTATAGCAAATTTAATAAGAACTTACAAATTTAAATGTAATGAGAGGTTACAAATAAAGTAATTATAAAAGGAATATATTACATAACCAACCAAGAAAATTCCTTAAAACCAACTTAAACTGTTTAATATTAAGAGATAACTATTTTATATAAAAAGGAAGACTACTGAAAATCCTAATGTCCATACAATTGGTACGTCTCAGATAATGTGACAATTTTGATGTAGCCTGATGAAGATTAGAACTTTGTCTAGTCTCTTCATTATGAATATCTAAATTAACTTTGTAATGATCCACACTCATTGCAGCAAACCACACTAACGAAAAAATATAATGAGACTGAAGCAGAAGAATGTTTGGTGCTTAAAAGAGATCTCTACAGGAATCTCTATTCATAGTATTTGTAATAATTCTAACTGCCTTTTTTGTAACCTGAAAATAGTTATACTCTATGGAGAATTACCCCAGAAAATGCCATAATTCACAGTCGAATGACAGTAAGCACAGTACACCATCACCAATATTCCTCGAGTCATGAATAGTTTTAGAACTCCAATAGCATAATGAGCTGCACTAAGTTCAGGCAGCAATTGATCTATATGACTCAATATAACGTGTTTGCAACAGTCATTTCAAATAACCTGGTATAAGAAGAAAACACTCTTTACTGTTCACATCATACGAAACTCGTAAATACACCACGGGAAAGTTGCAGCTTTCTTATTAAAGTAGGCAGCATGCACAGTAACAACTATCTTTCAGGGGTTAGAAACCAGTGTAATTACGGACACAAGGGCAGACTTCTACAACCGCTATGTACATACAACCTTAACATCGCATGTGGAATGAAGTGCAGATGAATCAGACTTAACATGGATTTAAAAAGTATATTCCGGAAAATAATCAAATACACGTCATTACCACGGCTACAAAACGCACTGTACAACGATGCATAATAGGGGTTAAAGTTATTTCCATGTCATTCCCTTAATGTCTGTAATTTTTTATCTACTGACACATGGGAGAAATGTTATATGTGCAACAGAAGCAATGTTTATGCGTGAACTCGCCAATACAGTCACAATATATACCTTCATTTGTGTTGGCTATTCCAACCTCAAAAGACGGCCATAAAATTGCACTTCGGTTGCCAACGTCGATGGCACCCCCGGAACTACGTGCAGGCCAGCTGTCGATATTCATGGCTGCGAACGTCCATGCACAAATGACGATAAAATCACTGAAAGTATATGAAGGTGACTTCTAATTCCGTGGTCGTGTGACCTTTGAACTCTCTCTTGATGTGCCGGGAGCACAGATAATAACATATCCGTTGGGTAAATACGCCACCTGAAACCAGGCTGTAGTATGCGAGAAAGCTGGTTTCTGTTGCGGTGTAATTAAGGTTGCGTTCGTCTGCGATGTTGTGCGCGCGTAGGTTGGTAGCTTTTTACCGACGTTTCGGGACAACAAAGGTCCCACCTTCAAGGGTCGGGCAATTCAGAGTCCAGCTGGCCTGCTTGATCCTTGAAGATGTGACTTACGTTGTTCTGAAACGTCGGTAACCAACTACCAGCCAGTTCCACCCTACATCTCAGAAGGAAAGTCCTGTTCGTGATATGTTACACCTCTTCATAAAAGGAACTTCATACTAGGGACTGAGTGTACTCAGAGTTTTTCTGCAGGGTTCAGTACCTTTGTTGATACACTTGTTCTCAGTCATCCCATTGTGTAGAATGTTCATGCAGAATAACAACAAAACCCATCAGTCTTACACAATTATATTTCAAAAAGAACATCACCTTTGCATAGCTTCATGCTTCAGTTCCCACTGAATCATCATCAGGCCTTCAGAAAAAGAAAAAAACCTTTAAAACAGTAGTTTTTCAAGATCCTTGTGCTATACTATTGTCACTAATTCTCTTTATGTACATGTAAAAACTCTGACATTATTCTGTAACTCATGTAAATTTCCCATTTTTGTTTTAAACTCTCTTCCAGTTTGTTGTGCCTGGATGAAAATACATTATTTTGAAACTAAGATCCTTAATTAATATGAGTAATTCAGTCCCTGCACATGAATGTATAAACTCAGATGCTGAACAAGTGTTCATTCTTGAA
>Ga0123357_10012998_pt1 | contig 10766 bp, 6 predicted proteins | sample TergutEmb28metaG_FD_89873 | JGI IMG/M metagenome (GOLD analysis project Ga0123357, IMG submission 89873) | Embiratermes neotenicus P4 segment gut microbial communities from Petit-Saut dam, French Guiana - Emb289 P4 | ecosystem: Host-associated > Arthropoda: Insects > Digestive system > Gut ...
GATCCATTCTTTTCTCGTTCCCGACTGCTCAAGTGTGACTGTCGATGTTTATGGTTAAGTGCCAGCCCCCGGATCGTTGCCTAGTATCCCTAATTTTTAAATTAGGGTTCCCGGGCGGCTCACTAGGTCCACGCACGGTTTTTTTGCGGTGAAATTCTGAGTAATAATGATAGGAATTTTTAATTTTTGGTACGACTTTTAGTTATAGTGTTGGTAGGCTTGCCTAAAATTATGCTGAATGTTATTTCGAAAACATTAATTTGAAGATGTCGTAAACCACGGAACAGGAGTTGTTCTTACTGAAAACAGCCTAAGAATACGTATTTGTCCCCCAGGTGCAAGTAAGTACGAGCGAAAATTATACACTGTATAAAATGTAAACGACACAAACGGTATAAACGACATAAAATTTACAAACGACACTTACATTTCGTGATGCTCCTTAAAAATGATGTTTAATGATTTCGCTAAGAAATTTTGAAATAAATGGTTTTGGCTTAGATAATATCAAAGGGTGTAAGAATTTATAAAACATTTTCACGTGTTTTTTATATTTGTACTTCCGTGCATCGTAATTCTAGGTTGAAGAAATCCAACGAGATGCAACAGTGTGCAGATATTTATTTCCTGCTAAATTACTCTACATGTTTCGGGCGTCCATCGCGTCCATCATCAGGAGTACATAAAACTGTAGTTGCAGCCTCTGGTACAGATCATGCTATCCGGGAAGCAAGCTTCTTCAAATGTGACCAAATAAGGACTCTTATTTGGTCACATTTGAAGAAGCTTGCTCTCCAGATAGTATGATCTGTACCAGAGGCTGCAACTACAGTTTTATGTGCTCCTGATGATGGACGCGATGGAAGCCCGAAACATGTAGAATAATTTAGCAGTAAATAAATATCTGCACACTGTTGCATCTCGTTGGATTTCTTCAACGTACCTATTTTCACATGTGCTAAAGTATGGGTACTCCAAATACTGATTACGTTTACAATGAAGGAGCTACTTTCACGTACGCAAACACAGGTATTCCAAACAAAATGATTTAGAGTGGATCCGCGCTTTTACGTGTATTAGACTTTCAGCGTATGATCCCAGTGGCCGCGCGGTCTAAGGCGTGGACACACCAAACAGGTTCACCAAAACTCCTACCCTACGTGAAGTTAACTGTGGTTCATCCTTGTAAAATACAACAATTTCATTGTTTGTTTCTTTGTCACACCTTTACCATTCTTATGTTTTTCAGTCCGTTCTCTTTTGTTTGTAATTCGATACTTGCCAATGGTTATGCAATTATTAGAAAGCAGAAACATCTATTTTCAACTTGGACCACGAAGTAGCAATGTGCCAACACTTTGATGTGTATTATGAATATAAATGCTGCCCTGTTTTTTGGTAGGATGCCCGAACTGCCTTTTCTGCATCCCGCTAGAAGTAGGCGATCAGTATCGAAACAGTGATACGTTATGGAAAAACAAACGATGATTAACTGTAGAATATTTTTGCAGGTCTTCCTGATTTTGGAGTACATGCCCAACTCGGGCTGCCGCCTTTGCCACCAGATCCTTTTTGGCCCAGCGCTGCAGCTCTCGGTTTTGGCCCAGTCTTCGGTTTAGGTAGTCTACCTCCAAATGCTGCTGCGGCAGCGCTCAGCATCCCGTGGGGTCCTGCACTCGCCGGCGGAGGGAAGACTGGACCTCCCGGACCTTTCCACACCTTACTGTCGCAGTACGTACTGGCTGGGGGCGCACTACCGCTACCCACAGGACTCGGTCTAGGTGGTCTGGGTGGTTTCACGCTGCAACCACCCCCACCTCCTCCAGCTGTGGCGGGGTCTCCGCCGCCTACAGACCCAGAGCCTGCCGTCTCCAAGAGTCCACCCACCCCCAGTCCGCCTCCGTCCTCTTCCAACTCGGAGACGCGGAAGAACAGCATCGAGGCTTTAAGGCTGAGAGCCAAAGAACACCAGGCGCTGCTGTTGGGGCAACACCAAAGGCTCGTCGCGACGCCGGCGGCAACCACCAAGGCAGTTCAGCAAGTGCAAGCCAAGTCGTAAGGACGCTTTGATAGATCCGATATGCTGTGATACATGCAGAAACTGTTACTTAGTTAAGTGTGATTTTGTTTGACGAGTTTGGGTGCTGCTATTGCTGGCCGCAGGAACATGAACTAGCGGAAAGTTTAAAGATGTGGAAGGAGATTAGCATAAAGTTTACTATTTATTTCGCTCAAGAGATGAAAAGAGAGAAAAGAAACAGTTGGTGAAAGACACAAGCCACATGTAGTATAGAATGTGAATTATGTTTGATTCTTGGGTTCAGCTCCTGTACGTTATAGCCAGGTTTTATGGACGTGACTGAGAAGACGTTCAAAAGTAGAAATGTTAATAAAGAATAATTTGACTATCTTCTTTCGAGTGTATAAGAAACTACTTTCACCCCTTTGAAAGACGACTTAATTTACAATATTCATGAAACCTAAAATTTCAATTTCAGTACCTCAAATCTGTCAAAAGACTTACATATTTAAATATACTTCACAATATACCTAGTTTGTAGTAGAACTGGGTGGAAAAATATTTTTAAATCATCTATATAACGCATATGTATATATGTTACATAGAGTGGGGAATTTGTGTGGGTTTTATTGAGTACTTTCTTACAGTTTCTACTAAGAAGACTACTATAATATCCACAGGCGATACATAAACATATGTGGTGCATTGATGGAATGATAACTGACGGAGAAAAGCAAAACTGTTGAAGAATTGCCTAACGAACTACCGCTGTATCAATCAGAGAACCACTGAACCCCACAGCTAACCGCCTTATATATGGCACAGGCCATGTATAAAGGCTATGCAAATAATTATTCCGGATGTCACAGAGTAAAACGCAGTTCTATTTAATTAATTTGACCGTGAAACCGCGACTTTTCTTCACAGTCCATTTTTTGCCGAAATTCTTGAGGCATACCAGTAGGTCGGTAGCATTTAAGGTGCATGTTAGCTAGTTCAGAATAACACCTAATTCATGAATATCATTGCTTGAGTTATAAGATTTTAGTCTCTGTCAGATGGTTGAAACAAAGTTTTCCAGGCAGGAAGAATAGTATTGCTACAAACAAAAGCACTTATATTTGCACTCTTCTAACAGATGCAGGAGCACCAGTATCCTAAATGCTTTTTCACATAGTTTCCATCAATCGAGCCCCCAAAACTGGAAAAATTGTTTGTTTGCTGTGAACTCCATTTTGGTAAACTGTGACTGTGTAATTAATAGTTGAGATTTTGTTCTGTTTCAGTAAAGCAAATGTTATTTTACTTTACCGATACAGTTAGACCTATATGCCGAATTTCGAACCAGTTTTCTTTCTGAAAAAATACAGTACAAACCGAAAACATGTAGGCTTAAAAATGTGTGCTGGTTTCCACAGACTTGCCGTTTCAGATACGAGTTTTCAGCTTGTATTTGTCAACAGCACAGACCCACTTTGTCATTTTCGTAGTGAATGTTACAAAGACACAGTTACGTTAATGGAGTTACATTTAAGTATTATTTGTGTAGTGTAAGGGCTACTTTGCCGGTCCCAGTGGCCGCGCGGTCTAAGACATAGATCTGCGGCCGCTCGCTTGCTGAGATTGTGGGTTCGAATCCCACCAGGGTCACGGATGTCGGTCTGTTGTGAGTGTTGTGTGTTGACAGGTAGAGTTCTCTGCGACGAGCTGATCACTCGTACAGAGGAGTCCTACCGACTGTGGTGCGTCGTTGAATGTGATCTAGAAACGTCGTGAATGAGAGGCTGTGGTCTACTGGAGGCTGTCGCGCCAAAAAAGGGCTACTCTGTTTAATGAGTGGACTGTGGGCTGGACAAAATAATATCAATTACCTGCACTGCCAAAAATTTCTCTTCATCATGCAAGCAGATAGGGACAGGGGAGAGCCGGTTTTTGGTTTTATTTGGGTGTGAATGACATTAATTTATCATTTTCAAGGTTGTGGTTAATTGAAGGGAAGAGATGGGCTAGGCTGGTAAGCCTTCCGATTTTTTAGCGGCACCCTAGAAGAAAAGGGCGTGGGATTTCAGTTCAAATATTACGTTTAGTATGCCAGAAAACTTTGAAATATAAGATTTAGGTTTGGTATGCCGTATTCTAGGAGCTGCTTCTGTTGCATCCATGCGTCAAAGCTCCATATGCGACAGAAACTTGGCTGGTCTTAGAAATGAGCCACCTGCAGAGCGCTGACAGAACATGGAGACTTTTGGAGGACGAAATGTCAACCTTAAATTGAAGACTCGTAAGCCGGTGTGTGCGTGTATATATAATAAAAAGGTATCCTGGCCTGTTTTAAAGATGTTTACTTAATTCATTCCGAATTTACGATTGGTTATTCATTTATTGATCTCTGTGGTGAAGAAAGTTTATTATCCTTTTGCGGAAAGAAATACTGTTTACAAACCCCATTGATTACTGGTACGTTTCAGTTGCCGTCTTGCACTTCTGGTCATCCTCATTCATCACTTTCAAAGTTCTCTACGTTTTTGTCATTGGGCACAGGTGAAGACTGAAATGGGGGAATTCCATAAACCCTTGATCAGACAGCTCTGGGCTAACACTTGACTTGCTTAAACGAGTTATCTCCCTCGGAAATGCGATTTTCTGTACATAAAATTCAGAAACAACAACAATATCAATAACAACAACAAAGAAGTTTGCAATTTTAGAGTAATTATTAACGTATTGAGATTTAATATGATCAATACCCGTGCATTATAGAAAACCAATGGATGCACTTTGTTAAAATGTATTTATACTCCATATTGCTAATCACTAACATGTTTCGGTCTACTCACGACCATCATCAGGGTGCCTTAAAATAATGGAAAAAACATAAAACAAGCTGTTAAATTGTGCAGGTGAAACCACGCGGTGTAGGTTAATATTTTCGATACGGCATGTTATAATACAAATTTGGTTTATGTACTGATTAAAAAAGTTAAAATTCAAAATAGTGTGCAAACAGGTAAAAGACGGCGTGCTTGTGTTGTTGAATGCAACCATCCTACAAAATAAACCAACATCCCTTTAACAGGGTGCATATAAACTGCATTCAACAAAGCAAACCCACCCTGTTTTTTAGTCTTTTAAAGCTCTTTTGAATTCTAACTTTTGTAATCAGTATACTAACCAACTTTGTATTATAACAGATTGTACATAAGATATTAACCGTTACTTCAACTGCGTTTACTTTCACAGGTTAACAGCTTAATGTATGTCTTATTAGAATTCTTTAGGACACTCTGCGGAGGTACTTAGTTACATGTGGGGACTTAACTAATAATCAAGTTTAAACGTATTAACAACCATTTTAATCAAATTTTCAGTGCAGTTTCCTGTGTGTATTTCCTCACTTCGTCGAAATCTAGAATACGGCATTAAGAAACGAGTCACGAACCATAGAAATCTAAGAGAATGTAGGACATTTCTCTTTATTGCGACAAACCCCATGAGCCATAGTGACCCAAGCAGTGTACCAGATGGTACAGGTGGATGACGGGGGTTTGATTTCATAAAGGCTTTTCTTATTCACGTCAGCACACTTTATTGCGTATTTCGAGCTTATATTTAATAATTTTCGTGTAGATTTGCTTTTTTGGATAACGTAGATCTGTTTTTGTGGGACCTGGAACCCGTCTCAAATTTTGACCTGCCTACACTTTTTATAACCTACACCCCTATAGCTGATCCTATTCCGCGCCAAACGTACACAGACCAGAAGGCCTCGAACCCCGTTATGAACGTTCAAAGATTTGAAAGCGATCCCACTTAGATGTTTTTACAGAATTTCCAAACACTTTCCAACACAAAATTATTTAACGAGTGTTGTATTAGGTACGAGTACATAGCACTTAAACCTCAGACGTATTTGAAGTGTTATGTGATAATAAAATTGCTAACGTAACTCTCATAAGTTTCAATTTTACGTTATTAAACTGCATAAATTAATAATACCACAAATTCTAGACGCGTTATCAATCTCTAATCTTCGGTGGAGTTATTTGAACTGCCAGCAACACCCATAAATCTGTCCCCCGATCTTGTTATCAAGTAAAACCGCTGATATTCTCGTTTATTTTGTTTTATTATGTGGCACACGTGAACTTGCAGGTGTTGAGCACCTGGACACCTACCAGCTTTCTGCAAACAGCGGGTCCTGCAGAGCGGTGTTTGTCCAGGGAGATGTCTACAGCAGATGACATACACACCTTATTTCAAGTTTATACTCTTTCTACGGAAATAATTCCGGACACTGCCCATTTTCCCAGGCACTCTAAATATAGGCACCAAGTGTAAAGTGCTGTTGTTGCTTCCAGACTCGTCTTCCGGTGAATGTCGTTACACGAGTGGTGGCTAATATTTTATGCTGTCTGGACACATCTCTAGCTTGGGACCACACCTACTTATGGACGTGAAACTGTAAATGTTCTGATTATATCTGACATTTGTGCAGAATAAACTGAGTAATCGTGTGTATGAGCTAAAGCAACTTTTAAACTCTGCAACAGAACCTTGAAAATAGCTGTCATTCCTTATAAACATGTGCGCCTTAAACTAATTGAATTGTAGTTGGAGGAGACTAGAGAGAAGGCTAGGGGCTGGGTGACCAAAGAATCGTGTTTCGATTTCCGGGATATGAAGAAACTTTACTCCAAAGCATCCAGATCAGGTCAGGGCCCCGCCATGCGCCCTATTCGAAGGATTTCAGTCATTTCCCCAGTGGCAAAGCAACCGGGGAGTAACGCCACTCACCTCTGTCTAGTACCGCGGTTAAGACGCGTGTAGCTATAATTCTGCACCTCAGTATTCCTTAATAGCTTGCACAGGGGTAAATTTACGCAGTTCGAATACAATTTTGTAGCAGCCTTAGTTCCTTGTTCAGAGCCAGTTAAAAAATACAGGGCCGGCTTCTGCCATTTCTTTCATCATTTTAACTTTTATATTTCCGCTTCTGCCTTTCAGATAGATGAAAGAATACAGCTTAATTTTATCTACTGAACTCAACAGAATAGATTTACTACTCCCACGTAATAAAGGAAACAGGATCAACCTCCGATATTTCGCGTTCTTCAACTGAAAATGGACGATGCGAAATATCCATTATGTGTCAATTTAATAAAACGAGGCACATGCTTACTTTTAGTGACTCCATTTCTCTTGATATTCCTTTCTTTTGTTGTTGCTGTTGTTGTTGTAAGTTTAGAAATTGCGGTAGAATAAAAATATAAATTTTCATGAATATCACTTCGGGAGCGAAACTTTGAATTTGAAATTTATACGAAGTTCTAGATAATGCTGAAAAAAAATATATATAGGCCTATATGCTCCCATGCTAGACATATGAATAAGGAAAGTGTGACTTACTTTGTCGGAGAGAACGCTATGACCAACACCACACATCTGTTCTTCTTTCCTGCGATTTGTTACTGAAGAAGCTCTCGTGAAGTTAATTAGCGGAGGTCACGGGAAGTCATCAAGAACTTCGGACAGGGCGAATGGCGCCTCAGCCAAATTTCCAATTGAGTGCCTGCTGCACGTATACAGGTCAGGTACAGCATTTGGCCAGCCCGTCAGTTACATTCTATTTACGTTTCGTCTTTAAAGCTGCATCACATATCGCGCGAATGAGGAGCGATGTAAACTTCCAGCGTTTTCCTGTCGAAACAAAGTATTACTTGCGTCACCGCGCTACAAGCCAGAAGGTTGCTCGTTCGTTTCCCGTTGGGGTCATTGGAATTTTTTCATTGATTTAATCTTTTCGGCCACACTATGGTCCTGTGGTCGATTCAGCCTCTTAACTGATATGAGGACAACCAATATTTCCTGGGGGTAAAGGCGGCCGGTGCTTAAGGCTAACAACCTTACCGCCTTCATGTACCGATTTTCAAGTAATTTTGGGAGACTCAACTTCCTGTAGCCAGAAGGGCCTGTCCAGGCCTGTAATGGGATAGCTTTACCTTTTACATCAGTATTACAGTACCCATTGATTTCAATATACAGCTTTCTGTTTAGGCTAACAGTTTTATTCTCTTACCTTATTTCACGTTAAGCATAATTTGTGTTGTTGATAAGTCTTGGCTTATCGTGTTATTAGTTGACCGACTATTTCTGTTATCTTGTCAAACATTAAATTTACTCGTAACGATAATTACGTCTAATCGAAGTAAATCGTGCGTAGGACGGAAAGAGTTAAGCGTGTTTGACGTTACATGCAGGTAATATGGCGCGCAGGCTGTCAATAATTAACACTCTCTGCTATGTGTAAGTAGGCACTTGTCGCTCCATTGGTGGCCTCAACTGCGAGTGATGTACATATATGTATTACTAATGTATTTGTATGCGACACAAGATCTGTAAATTGTGTAACGCAACAGTGTAAATAGCATACAGCGCGAACTATAAGGAAATCTGAAGTTCAGATCCTCTATAGAAAGGAAACCACACCGTCTAGACTTTGAATTGTTTAGTTTAAACATTCGTATCATGTTATGAGGGCGCTGCATTATGGGCTGATAACGCATTACCAGAATCGCGCCCGGCTTTCTGAGATTCGGCTAGTCGTCGCTTTCTTACCTTTATAGAGGTTTTGGTTCAGTCCTAGTGCAGGTCATGAGGCTTTTGTGGCGGAAAATATGATATTTTGACGGGACTTTTTTGAAAGTGCTGATACAGTACCTTTTCATTTTCATTATATCAATGCTTCATACAGGTATTTTTCTCATCTGCCACCGATGTTATGGAAAGTGAAACTTTAAAAAACAAGTGGGAAGTGCTGCAACAACACGAGACTTCTATATTTCGAGGTACGACCAGCCTCGTGGTCTAGTGGTCAGAGTCTCTGACTACTAATCATGAGGTCCCGGCTGTACCGTGGGAATTTTCCCTGAAGGGGAGGATTCCCACTGTGACCATGGTCTGGCTAGGTTGGTAGAATTTAGGTTTAAGTGCCCTCCTAGCACTACTTCCTCCTATATCGCCACTCATATCATCGGGACAACGTAACTGCGCCTCACTGGCGTCCCAACCTCAGAAGTCGGTTACACTCCTGCCATGCCCAGGAGGGAAGACCACGGAAGTCCACAAGGACATATGGTGGCATTGGACAATAAAAAAAATATTTCGGAATACAAGTGACGTCAAAAGACGCAAGGTACAAAAAGGTTACGTCTTATATACGAATATTTTTCAAAATAGCCTCATTCAGTTTAAAGGCAGACGACGGTAACCAGTACGACGTTTTCTCTAAAAAGCCTTTGTTCCATGGCGTCGATCTTCGTCGCATCTACTCGAAGACTTGCCACTAGGTCGTCTGTGCTGTTGGGAAAAACTGCGTAAACGCGCTCTGTCAGGTGTCCTGACAAGAAAACGAATTCAACAGATTTAGATCTGGTGACCGAGGAATCCATGGAGATGGCCCTCTACGCCCTACCCACATTCCTGGTATTGTTGCGTTCGGCGATTTCCTGTCATCTAACGCATCTTTCGCTGGATCTCTATTAGGCTGAAACCGCAAAATTTGTCTTGCAGCTAGAGGCGCATCTTCAAGCAACCTCGGTAGAACCGTTTCCAGAAAATTACGATGTTGTGAGCGGTCAGCCTGTCGTGTAGCATGTTGGAGCCCAAGACAATGTTCCCGAAAGACATCAACCGAAAAACTGAGGTTAACGGGGACTTCGTAGCACTGTCGCGTTTAAGGTGATGTTTATTCCGTGCTCTGGGATGGACGTTATGGAAGCTGAAAGCACCTTCACGCGTAAAACACGCTTCGTATTTGCCCAGAATATTGTGTAGAAACAGTTCATCCACTCATAATTATGAATATCCTTTCTGCAAGGTACATCCGCCGAAAACGATCAACTCCACGTGTAGCTGCTTGAATGCAATTGACAGTCACGAAGTACTATCTATTGGGATATTCCCAATTACAATGCGATATCGCGTGAACCTCTCAATGCTTTCGTTCCACAGCTGCAATTATGGCATTCCGGTTTGCTTGTGACTGTGTGTTTCGTCGGCATCTTGCATTCACAAGTGCCAGGTTTAAGCAAGGAGGTGCTACTCCAGTCGTCGAAAACACGTTATCGCCTGGGTAACGCTCGCCATTAACCTTTTAGCGCCGGAATTATTTTTTTAAATTTTAGCACATCTGTATATAAAATGTGAATTAAACAGGAACAAAATACGTTAGAATTACGAAAGAAACGGCATTTTGAAAAGAAAAAAGCTGAGAGTATATACCGTGTTTAAAATATTCAGTACCTGTATTTGTTGAATAAATATATAAAATGCAGCGTTTAGTGGTTAGCGGTGCGGTACGACCACTAGAGAGGTCGTTAGGCGTCAAAGGGTTAAGGCAGTACTCAACCCCGTGTGTCAGTAGCAGCTTGACTGTCACAGACACAGACAGCATGTGTCAGTGCTCGCTGCTTGTGTATTCTACGATAATTCGATCACAGCTGAGCCCACTGCACCGAGTCCAGGCGATATCTGACAGCGTCCCTCATAACGTGACAAATACGAGAAGAATGTTTTCTCATTTGACGGTGAACTGTACTCCGAAAACTAAACGTCCCGCGATGTATGATTATATATTTTCGGCTTGTAAAAGGTAGGGGACTGCGGTAGCAGAGTGGTTAAGGTGCTGTGCTACAAATCGGAAGGTGGATGGTTCGATCCCAGCTGGTGTCAGTGGATTTTTCATTGA
>Ga0123357_10012999_pt1 | contig 10765 bp, 8 predicted proteins | sample TergutEmb28metaG_FD_89873 | JGI IMG/M metagenome (GOLD analysis project Ga0123357, IMG submission 89873) | Embiratermes neotenicus P4 segment gut microbial communities from Petit-Saut dam, French Guiana - Emb289 P4 | ecosystem: Host-associated > Arthropoda: Insects > Digestive system > Gut ...
CCGGCCTTGCAAGTCAAACTTCTGCGCGTTCTTCAGGACAAAAAATTCTCCCGCGTCGGGGGCACCCGGCTGCTGGCCTCGGATTTTCGCCTTATCTCGGCCACCAACCAGGATCTTCAGGCCAAGATCAAGGAAAACTCCTTCCGCGAGGATCTCTTTTATCGCATCGCCGTTGTGCCTCTGACGATCTCGCCGTTACGGAAACGTCCCGACGATATCAAGCGCTTGGCGCAGTTGTTTCATCGGCAGTACTGCACATATTACAGACGCGCTGTGCCGCCTCTGACGCAACGGGAGCTCGAAGCCCTCGGCGCCTGCCGCTGGCCCGGCAACATACGCCAGTTGAAGGGTTTTATCGAGCGCGGGGTAATTTTGTACGATTCCCGGAAATCCCCCCATTTTCTGCAGGAACGGCTTGAGGATCCTCTGGCGAGGCAACAAGAACCCTTGCCGCCGGAACAGAGCGTTCAGTTCCGCTGCGACGACCTGCCGACCATGCTTGAGTTGCAACGCCGGTATATCCGCCATGTGCTGACCCTGACGCGGGGAAAAATTCTCGGCCAAAGCGGCACGCTGGCAATACTGGATATGAAACAGTCCAGCCTGTACAAAAAAATTAAAGCGTACGGATTGGACAAGACCTCACAACTCTACGGACACAAAAAGGTCTGAGCGCGGAAAAACGCCGGGCCTTACACTATCCCGTGTTCGCCGGGTTTTTCATAGCGTTGCTGCCGCTGGATGTGCACATACTGCTCGGTCGTGCCGAGCAGCAACAGTACGGGCGCGGACACATATATAGACGAAAGCGTCCCGATAACAACCCCGACGAGCATGGTGAAGGCAAAATCGTGGATGACCCCGCCACCCACCAGGAACAGCGACAGAACGGCCACAAAGGTGGTGCCGCTGGTCAGCAGCGTGCGCGAAAGGGTCTGATTGATGCTGTTGTTGATAATGACGCCCAACTCGCATGAAGGCGCCTTGCGCAGGTTTTCGCGGATACGGTCATAGACGATGATGGTATCGTTCAGCGACCAGCCTGCCAGGGTGAGCAGGGCGGCCACCACGTTCAGATCGATCTCCTTGCCCAGCACGGTAAGTATGCCCAAGGTGATGAACACGTCGTGCAGCAGTCCTACCACGGCGCCCAAGGCAAAATTCAACTTGAGCCGCCAGGATACGGCGATGGTGATCACAAGCGCCACAACAACAAGGCCGCCAGTGCCCACGCCGAAAAGGCTCACCGCGTATACGCCGCCCCAAAGGGCCGCAGCCATGGCGGCGGCGGCCAGCCAGCGGTATTCAAAACGGCCGGAGATATATACGGCGATGAGCAGCACGGAATAATACAGCGCTTCCATGGCTTTGTGCGCCAAATCAGCCCCCACTTTGGGCCCCACCATTTCCAGACGCGCAATTTCCACCGCATTGTCCGGAAAAGCCGCTTGCAGGGCTTTGAGGACGCCGTCGCGCAAATCATGGGCCGAGGTATCGACCGCGGAAAAACGCAGCAAGTAGTCGCGGCCGCCCTCGCCGAAGCGCTGCGTGGAAAGGCCGGGCAGGTGTTCGGTATCCAGGCTGTGCTTCAAAGCTTCGTCGTCCACAGGCTGCTGAAACTGCACCTGAACAATGACGCCCCCGGCGAAATCAATGCCCATGCGCAATCCGCCGCTGTACACCATGGAAGCAAACGCCCCGACAAGAAAGATAGCGGACAAAACATAGGCTTTATACCGCTGCCCGACAAAATCGATATGTGTCGCCTTGATAAGGGTAAAGCCCATCACTCGACTCCTAAATGCTCAAACCTTTGGGCCCCACCCGGCGTGCCCATAGTTCAAAGATGATCCGGGAAACAAACACTGCGGAGAACATGGACGCCGCAACGCCAAGAGAAAGCGTGACCGCGAAGCCCCGGATCGGCCCCGTGCCGAATTGGTACAAGATGGCGGTGGCAATGATCGTTGTGAGGTTTGAGTCCGTGATGGCGATAGTGGCGCGCTCGAAGCCGGCTTTGACGGCCGCCAGCGGCGCCAGTCCGTGCAGGATTTCTTCGCGGATACGCTCGTAAATAAGCACGTTGGCATCCACCGCCATGCCTATGGTAAGCACGATACCCGCGATGCCCGGCAGGGTCAGCGTGGCCCCGAAGGCTGCCAGGCCCGCCATGAGCATGGTCATGGTAAACATGAGCATGACGTCCGCGATGAGGCCGCTGACAGCGTAATAGACCGCCATGAACACCACCACCAGCGCGCCGCCCAAAACGGCGGCCTTGATGCCGCTGTCGATGGATTCTTGCCCAAGGCTCGGCCCCACTGTACGCTCTTCCAACACGGACACGGGAGCGGGCAAAGATCCCGCGCGCAAGACGATAGCGAGATCCTGGGCTTCCGCCGTGGAGAAGCCGCCCGTAATGCTGGCGCGGCCCCCTGCGATGCGTTCGCGGATATTGGGGGCGGAATACACTTTGCCGTCCAGCACAATAGCAAGGCGCCTTCCCACATGCTCCCCGGTGATGCGCTCAAAAATCACGGCTCCCCGGCTGTTGAAGTTGAGCACCACATACGACTGGTTCATATGGTCAAAGGCGGGACGGGCATCGCTGACGTCAGCGCCGGTAAGCAGCGACTCTTTGTCCAGAGCAATGCTTTTTGCAACACCGTCGGCCTTTCTATCCAGCATGGGGTAAATCGCCACTCCCGCAGGCAGCACGGGTTTGGATGGGTCCACATCGTCACGCGCCAGATGGAATTCCAGGTTGGCCGTCTGGCCGAGGAGCTGCACCGCGCGTTTAGTGTCCGAAAGGCCCGGCAGCTGCACCTGGATGCGGTTATCGGCCTGTTTGCGGATATCCGGTTCAGCCACGCCGAACTGGTCAATACGGTTGCGGATGGTGCGCAGGGCCTGCTCCAACGCCATGTCGGTCAGTTGCTTGACATGATTGTCCGTAAAACGCGCCGTATAGCGCAACTGTCCGGCGTCCGCTGCGCCGGGCGCGCCAAGAACAAGCACGGAAAACTTCTTGGCGGCCAGTTCCTGGAGCTTCTCCTTCTGGTCTCCCCTGGGCAGGGTAAATTCCAGCACATTCCCCGCAATCACGCGCGGCCGCAGAATCGTCACGCCTTCTTCCTGCGCCGCGACCCGCAGGTCATGGCCGGTCTGCGTCAGACTGTTCGTGATGGCCTTGCCCACCTCGACGCCGAGCGTGAGATGAATACCACCTTTCAAATCCAAGCCGAGGCTGATCTTCTTGTCGGGCAGAATACGCCCCAAAAAGGATTCGCTGACGCCGGGCACGCTCGGCAAAGCATAGATCAGAGCGATCACCAGGGCTGTCAGGGCGACGCATATACGCCAGGGCATGGAACTCATTGCAGTACCTTATGAGTAAAATACCTTAGACGCATCTCACTCTTTTTCCTCTTTGCGTTCTTCGGGCGCTTCGCTGTCGGTTTCAGTCTTTTCGGCTTTTTTCGCAGCTTTGCTTTCCTTGGGCTCGGCTTTGCCCTTTTTTTCCTTCAACGCCTGTTGCACCTTGGCGTCAAAGAGGCCGCTGATGAAGCCGCGTCCCACACGGACCTTGGTTTCCCCCAGATCCAGGGTCAAAAGGTCGCCGTCGATCTCCACGATACGGCCAATAAGCCCGCCCGTGGTCACAACATTTTCGCCGCGGCGCAGGCTCTCCAGCATATTCTTGTGCTCCTGCTGGCGTTTTTTCTGGGGCCGGATGAGCAAAAACCAGAACACGGCGATCATCAGGAGCAGGGGAACAAATTGCACGAACATTTCCGTCGGGCTGCCGGAACCGCCGCCCTGGGGACCGCCCATGGCAAAAGCAAGGGATTCAACAAACATACCGCCTCCAAACAAAAATCTACTACGTTGCCACAGTGAGAGCCGTATCTCTTATCCTGTTGCGCCGTAACTTGCAAGTTTTTATCGGCCGCCCTGCGTAAGGCCGGCACCTGCGTGCGTCTAGACGCACTTGAACAAAGTTTTCTTTACAAAAGCTGGGCACTCCGGCTATCGTACCCCGGAAATGTTCCCATGCAAACTATCACAGCCCTTCGCGCACGCCGCATTCTGACCCTAGCGGACGCACAGCCTGCCACGCGCCGGAGCGATCTTCTGGCGTCCCTCGCTGTTTTGGATAATGCCGTTCTTCTTTCACATAAAGGTCTCATCCTTGCCGTGGAGCCTTATGCCCGCTGCAAACGCCGAAGCGGATGCACTATGGAAGATGCCGGCGATGTCACGCTCGTCCCCGCCCTTATTAACGCCCACAGCCATTTGGAACTTGCCGCTCTTAGAGGGCGCACTCGTCTGGGACAGGGTTTTGCCGTCTGGGTGCAAAGCCTGCTTGCCCTGAAGCGGGAGCAGGCATGCAAAGAAGCGGAGATGACGGAAGCCGCCGAAGAAATGTCCGAATGTGGCGTTGCCCATGTCGGCGATATCAACAATGAAGCCCCTGTTGCAAGTACGGGGGCTTTTTTTCGCGCCGGCGTGAGCGTGAGCATATTCCGCGAATGTTTCGGCTTCCGATCCGTACATACTCCGGACGAGCTGCGCGCCGTCTCTCTGCAAGACACGCCGGAAGCCCTGCGGCCGCATTGCGCTCTTGCCGGGCATGCCCTTTTCTCGACGCGCCCGCATACAATGCAACTGGCCTGCAGGGACTGCGTGGAGAGAGGGAAAACCTTTACCATGCACCTAGCGGAACACGATGATGAGCTGCATTGTCTGCTCAGCGGCGCCGGACCACTCAGCGACGCCTTACGCGAACGCGGCGTCCTGCCTCAAGACTACAGGCCGCCGGGCAAGCGTCCCGTTCGTTACGCACATGAACTCGGTCTGCTGGGCCAATATACGCTGGCTGTGCACTGCGTGCATTGCGACAAAGAGGAAGCCGGACTCCTCGCCGCGACCGGCACTGCGGTCTGCCTGTGCCCGCGTTCCAATGCCGCCATTGGCGCGGGAGCCGCAGCGCCTGTGGAGCGTTTCATGGACGCAGGCGTACTGCTCTGCCTCGGCACAGACAGCCTGGCCTCCAACAGCGACCTGAACCTGTGGAATGAAGCCCGCGCCCTGCGCGATGCGCATCAGCTCCCCGCGCAGGCGCTGGTGCGCCTTATGACCGTTAACGCGGCACATGCCCTTCGCCGCCCGGAACTGGGCAGGCTGGCTCCCGGCTACCGGGCCGCCTGGGCTGTGCTGCCTGAAGATTTTATGCTGCAATGAACCGGTAACTTTAACCATCAGGGCCGCCATGAACGAGACGCATATCCGCTGGCCGCACAAGGATTTGCTGGATGTGGATCAGTTGTCCCGGCAGGATGTCGCCATCCTGCTGGAACAAGCCGCGAACTTCCAAGAAATCAATCAACGCCCCGTCAAAAAAGTCCCCATTTTGCGGGGCAAAAGTGTTGTGCTCTTCTTTGCCGAACCCAGTACGCGCACGAAGACCTCCTTCGATGTCGCCGGCAAACGCCTGTCCGCCGACACCTTTTCGCTGGGCAAAGGTGATTCGAGCCTTACCAAGGGGGAAAGTCTGAAAGATACTTCCCTGACGCTGCAAGCCATGGCGCCGGATGTGATCGTCATCCGGCACTCCAGCAGCGGCGCCGCGCAATTCCTGGCGGAACGCCTGGGTTGCGGCGTCATCAATGCGGGAGACGGCTGGCACGCCCACCCCACGCAGGCGCTGCTGGACTGCTTTTCCTTGCGCCAGACCTGGGATGGACACTTTGCAGGCAAAACCCTGCTCATCGTGGGCGACATCACCCACAGCCGGGTGGCCCGTTCCAATATTACCCTGCTTTCGCGCCTTGGCGTGCGCGTACGCGTTTGTGCTCCGCGCACCTTGCTCCCCGCGGCCGTCACAAGCTGGCCGGTGGAGGTGCACGACAACCTCAACATCGCCGTGCGCGATGCGGATGCCGTCATGTGCCTGCGTTTGCAGCTCGAACGCCAGCAGGCGGGCCTGCTGCCCAACCTTGCAGAATACGCCAAGCGCTTCTGCCTGGGGCCGCGACATATGGAACTGGCGAAAAAGGACGCCAGAATCCTCCATCCCGGCCCAATAAACCGCGGCCTTGACATCGCATCCGCTCTGGCCGACAGCCCGCAAAGCCTGATTCTCGACCAGGTGGCCTCAGGCGTCTCCGTGCGCATGGCCATTCTTTTCCTCATGGCAACCATGAATGACGGGGAGACTGATGTATGAATCTTTTGCTCCGCAACGCCCAATATGACGGCAAAACCGTTGATCTGCTTGTACAGGACGGACGCATAGCCTGCCTCGGCCCCGCTGGAGGCGTACAGACGCCGCAGGGGACCGAAATCTTCGACGCGAAGAACAGTCTGCTCTTCCCCAGCTTCATCGATGCCCATACGCATCTGCGCGAACCGGGCTTTGAGTACAAGGAAGACATAGCTTCCGGCTTGCTGGCTGCGGCGCATGGCGGATTCGGCGCCGTCATGTGCATGGCCAACACGTATCCGGTGAACGATAACGCCGGTATCGCAAAATTCATGCTTGAAAAAGCGACGCGCCTCTTCCCCCATGGCCCCCGGCTGTATCCGGTGGGCGCGGCCAGCATCGGGCTGGAAGGCAAGGAAATGGCCCCCCTGGGCGAACTGGCCGAGGCGGGCTGCGTGGCCTTCTCAAACGACGGACATTCCGTGGAAAGCGCCGACTTCATGCGCCGGATCATGGAATACGCGGCGGATCTCGGCAGACTCATCATCGACCACTGCGAAGACGCAAGCATGGCCAAAGGCGCGCACATGAACGAAGGCGTCACCAGCGCGCGCATCGGCGTCAAGGGTCAGCCCCACGTGGGAGAGGCTCTTCAGGTGGCGCGCGATATCCTGCTTGCCCAGTATCTGGATCTGCCCGTGCATATCGCCCATGTCTCCTGCCGCAGCGCGACGGATCTTATTGCCTGGGGAAAAGCGCAGGGCATCCGGGTTACGGCGGAAACCTGCCCGCACTATCTGCTGCTCGACGACAGCGAACTGGCGGACTACAACACCAACGCTAAGGTCAATCCGCCGCTGCGTACTCCTGAAGATCGTGAAGCCTTGCGCCTGGCCGTGAAAAGCGGCGTCATCGACATCTTGGTCACGGATCACGCCCCGCACGCCCCACATGAAAAGGAATGCCCGCTGGATGAAGCGCCGAACGGCATCACGGGCCTCGACCTTGCCGTCAGCCTCAGCTATGAGTTGGTAAGGAAAGGCATCCTGGACAAAAAAGATCTGATCCGGCTTTGGAGCGCGGAACCGGCCCGTATTTTCGGGCTGCCCGCCAATCGCTTCCAGCACGGCGATCCTGCGGATTTCTTTCTTTTTGATCCCAAGGTGTCTTGGAACGTCACGCCGGAAACGCTCTACTCCAAGAGCTGCAACACGCCCTGGCTCGGCAGAGAACTCACAGGCAAAGTATGCGCCCACTGGATGGGCGGCGTGAAGATTGCATAGACAGATTTTTTGTCTACAGGGCCTTCGTGCATGGTCTTTATACAAGCATGTCGCGTCCAAGGCTGTACCACGCTTCCTCCGTCACCACCACATGGTCAAGAAACGCTAGCCCCAGGGAAGGCGCGAGACGGGCCAGTTCATGGGTCAGATGCAAATCCGGGACGCTGGGATGCGCATTACCGCCGGGATGGTTATGCACAAGGATAATGTTGCTCGCTTTATGCAGCAGAGCCATCTCCAGCACCTCGCGGGGAGCGCAGGGCACATGCCCCACTGTACCCTGGCGCAGCCGTTCCCAAGCGATGAGGCGGTTGCCGTGATCTGTCAGCGCAATCCACAGTTCCTCGTGCGGGCAGCCCGCGAGCCTGGCGCGAGCCATACGGGCCACGGCATCCGGCGTGCAGAGAATTTCCCTGCGCCGCACGGGCGCTTCCTCGTATCTGGCCATCAGTTCGCGCAAAAGCCGCCAAAACAGCGCCAAGGACGGACCAAAACCCTGCACACACAGCAACTCGTCCGGTCGCGCATCCAGTACGCCGCGTAAAGTGCTGAAACGCTGCAACAAGTCCTTTGCCAAGTCCTTCGTGTCACGGCGCAGCACGACGCAGCCGAGCAACAGCTCCAGTATCTCGTAGTCCGCGATCTGCGCCGCATCTTTCTGCAAACGCGCCTTCAGGCGCGCCCGGTGGCCTGTCTGATGCGCGGTGTTCATGACGTCGCTTTTGGAGTATGCGCGGAAGACGTCGCGGCAAGCAGCAAACTCGCATCCGCCACCAGGGCATCCAGGGCCTGTTCCGGCTGCCTTTCCCCGGATTTGACGGCTACATCAGCCTGGAACAAGAGATCAAACAGCCGCGCCAAGCCCTCATAGCCCATACGGGACGCCAGTCTCCGCTTCGCATCCGACTCAGCAGGATGCGTCCGTATGCTTTCTCCCTGCAAAAGCCGCCACAGCAGCCGCGTTTCACGTATCCACAGTCCGAGCAGAGGGAACAAGACACCCTCGTTGGCCCGCCGGGCATGCAACACGCTTGTCCAGGCGTTCCGTACCTTGCCGTCCTGTACAAGACGCAGAAAACGAAAAGTATCAAAGGCCGGCACATGCGCAGCCTGAGCCGCCAAGTCTGCGGATACGCGCCCGTCCGCCGCGGCAAGCTCAAACTTGTCCAGTTCTGTAGCCACGGCGCTCGCATCCGGAATGAGCCCCGCGCACAAAAGTTCCAGCGCTCCCGGCGCAAAATGCAGCTTGCGTTTTTGGATCTCCTTTTGGACAAACGCGCGCAATGTTCTGTCATCCAGGCCAGCATAGCGCCACACCCACCCCTGACTGTCCGCATGGGCAAGGCATTTGAGCTTCGCTATATGCGCGGGAACCTTCGCTTGCCCCTTTTCCCAGTCCATTTCCAAGCAAAAGAAAGGCCAGCAGTGCTCCTTCGGGCTTGCCAGCGCGCCGGAAATACGCTTCCATGCAGCGGCGGGCAGGGCATTGGCCTGGCGGATCACCAGCGTGCGCCGCGTGGCGAACAGGCCGGCCTGGTTCAAATGGTCCCAGAACGCCGGAGGCAGTTCTTCATCCCCCCAGTAGACATGACGCTGCCACACACCGCCCGGAAGAGTATGCGCCGCAAGCTCCGCAGCCACATGTTCGCGGATGAGGCGCCCGTCCGGGCAGATGCAGAATGTAAACCCAGCTCTGTCCATGAATACTCTTTTTGCCTTGAAAAATGCGTGCCTCATATAGCATCGCATGCAGCCAGCCTACGCAAAAAGTCAATAAAACTGACGTATTCACCGTCTTAATGAAGCGCAGTTAAGCCGGGGCAAGATCTGTGCTGATCAGCTATACAGACGCAGAGAACACATCAGTTCGCCACGATATTCACCAGCTTGCCGGGCACGTACAGCAGCTTGCGCACGGTCAGCTTCTCAAGCTGCCGCGCGATATTGGCTTCGGCCAAGACGGCTTTTTCCACTTCTTCCCGCCCGGCGTCGGCAGCGATCGCAATTTTGCCGCGCAGTTTGCCGTTCACCTGGATGACGATGGTCAGCACGTCACGCGCCAGGGCATCCTCCCGCCATGCGGGCCAGACCTCATCGGCAAGCGGGGTCCGATGACCCAGCTCTTCCCACAATTCCTCGCACAAGTGCGGAGCGACCGGAGACAACAGGGTGAGCACGGTGGCCATGGCGGAGGAAAACACCCGGCGGCCCTGTTCGCTCTGGTTCAGTTCGGTGCGGGCCACATACAGCATGTTGACAAATTCCATGTTCGCCGCGATGGCGGTGTTGAACTGGAAGCGCTCGCCAATGTCCTCCGTGGCTTTTTTTACCGTGGCGTGTTCCTTGAACCGGATTTCGCGGGCTAGGTCGGAGGCTTCCGCGTCCGAAGCCGTGGAGGAACAGGCCTTGCAGGTGCTCAGATGCCCGCGTTCCTCGACAAAAAGACGCCACACCCGATGCAGGAAGCGCGAAGATCCTTCAACACCCGCGTCGGACCAGTCGAAGTCGCGTTCCGGCGGCGCGGCAAAGAGACAAAAGAGGCGCACGGTATCCGCACCGTAGCGGGCGATCATATCCGAAGGGTCCACCACGTTGCCCTTGGATTTGGACATCTTTGCCCCATCCTTGAGCACCATGCCCTGTGTAAGCAGCTTGGCGAAGGGCTCTTTCAAGCCCGTGGGGAAGAAGCCGCAGTCACGCAAAGCCTTGATGAAAAAGCGGGCATAGAGCAGATGCAGGATGGCATGTTCCACGCCGCCGATATACTGATCCACAGGCAGCCAGTAGCCGAGAGCCTTCGGATCGAAGGCGGCATCCTGTTTGCGGGCGTTGGTAAAACGGGCGAAATACCAGGAGGATTCCACAAAGGTATCCATAGTGTCCGTTTCGCGGCGTGCGGGTTTGCCGCACGCCGGGCAGGCGCAACGGTAAAATTCCGGGCTGTCCGGCAGGGGCGAGCGTCCGTCATCGCGGGTTTGCATCTCAAGCGGCAGGAGGACAGGGAGCTTTTCTTCCCTTTCAGGCGTCACACCGCAGGAGTCGCAATAGACCATGGGAATGGGTGCGCCCCAATAGCGCTGGCGTGATATATTCCAGTCGCGAAGGCGGTAATTGACCGTGCGTTTGCCCTTGCCCCGGGCTTCCAGCGCGGAGGCTACGCTCTCTTTGCCCTCTTCGCTGTCCATACCGTCAAACGCGTCCGAGTTGACCATGCGGCCGAAGCCGGTCATGGCTTCGCCCATGGCGGCGGGGTCAAGCGCGGGGCCGTCCGGCTGAA
>Ga0123357_10013000_pt1 | contig 10765 bp, 6 predicted proteins | sample TergutEmb28metaG_FD_89873 | JGI IMG/M metagenome (GOLD analysis project Ga0123357, IMG submission 89873) | Embiratermes neotenicus P4 segment gut microbial communities from Petit-Saut dam, French Guiana - Emb289 P4 | ecosystem: Host-associated > Arthropoda: Insects > Digestive system > Gut ...
ACAGAAACTAGTTGAACGATATAACAAATGCATTGTGTTGCAAGGGGACTATGTAGAAAAATGATATGTAAAATTGTTCACAGTTACTTCTATTAAAGCCGTTAAATGTATTTTGCCTTTACTACAACATAACCGAACGTTACGACAATGCATTCATCCCACAGGATTCAAGAGGATTCAGTAGATTATGATAAACAAAACCAACAAGTGCATGTAAAAGGATGTAAATTTATTGTAGTTTAAAAAGCGTAGCCTCTTACATGTTTCGGCCACTTATTGTGGCCATCTTCAGAGAGGTGATCTATGAAGGACACGTTACATAGAATGTAAAAATAATTTACAAACAAAATGTTAAGTTTATACTAAAATAAATGTACACCCCTGTATGTGCAATTCTTAATTTTGTTTCTCAAAATGAATCAGCAGTGCATGGCCATGAATCATTTAAAATTTAAAAGATGTATGAAAGAAAATTTCGTTTCGTATAACAAATTTCCACGTAGAAGCTGAACGTAAATTTCAAAGAGTTTGAATTTTAATTGTAAATTTTCGAATATATGCAAGACACGAATTTTATGAGGACACACATCAGACATATGCGTCCCTTGTAACTACGTTTCTCCCTGACGAAAGACCACGTAGGGTCGAAGTTGTTGGAGACTGTAATAATATACGAGTATAATAATATTGTAACCGAAATACTATATGTGTACTTAGCAAGACTTTTAAATAACTAACACACGGAAATTATCGAACATATTAAGATATTATAAGCTAGCTGGAGTAAAGTTAAACTTATAATTAAGGCAAAAGCACGTTGAATGGATGTTGTTAGAAGACAGATGACACGAATTCATAATGCTGGAGATTTACCCTGATGTTACATTCACGTAAACTAACGCAGAAAAATTAGGAAAGCCCGAAGTTGTGAGTTTCATAACGAACAGTAGCTTGTAGCTTGTACGTGGGATTTGCCCGGCCGGGAAGTCAAGTACATACATACATAGATACATACATACATACATACATACATACATGTACGGACTGAGATATTCCTTGACTTCCCTCCGCTCAGCCAGACATACACCAGAGAATCAGACGGCTCTGTCTTCTCTCCACATCCACTGTAAGTCCTTACTCGATAATCGTCCCGGCGCCCTATTTATGTATTCAACAGCAACAGCGTCCTACCATAAGCCACAAAATGTTTATCCTGGGTCCAGACTCGGATTATAAACTTTAGTAATGCCAGCTTAAGCTTTTGTTCCCGAGAAATGAAATTATGTATGTACTTCAATGTGAAATGTTTAGACTTCTCTACCAAATTTTCTTCCCAGCATGGTGATCTGAAACACTGTCATGTTATCAGGACATACTGCAAACATTTCATTTGATCAGCACAGATTTCCTTAATTATCAGCACCAGTGTTTTACACAGCCGTTTTTATAGAACAGGGCTAGCCAATTTCAACCCACAAAGGGGCCACATAATTCGTTAAGAACTCGCTTGAGGGCCGCACTGCAGTATCATATATATGTATACATATCGAAAATAGTGGGGACTGAATTAATCAGAAGGTCATTATTTACAAATTACATAGAATAAGTTACGCTAAAATAGGGTTGAATGACAAGGTAGCAAGCTGTGCTAAACTCGGTAAGGCACAAAGAATAATTGGTTTAATGCGAGCTGTCTTCAGAGTGATGAGTTAGAGTTTTAACATTGTCTGTGCTAATAAAGTTGCAGTATTATATTCTGTTGACCTATTATATTGTTTCTTAAATTGTATTAATCAAATGTTCAGGTGATTGAGGGACCGCATGTGGGTCAGCCCTGTTATAGCATATGATAATAGGCCCTCACTTTATACCTCTGTGGAAGTATTTTGGTGAAAGTGGCGGCATGTATCAATACATCTCTGTTCGTGATAGTTACATGAATGGAGGAAAAATGCTTACGTATAGCGTAACATTGAGGCGCCTTCGTACAACCATTGTTGCAGTGGAAACGCAATACGTGTTACACATTCTGAGTGCGTGTTTGTAGCCTCAGGTATCCAGCATGCAACGCGCATGCGCCTTGTCGTCATCTGTAGCCTGCTCGGCTTTACAGTATTTTTTTACAATATCTCATAAACGGCACGATTCTCGGGGGGTGGATGTTATTGAACATAAAATGTGTGTATTTACTTTATTACAATATGTTTCCGTCAACACAACTAGCATTTAAAGTATAACATTAATGCAACATGTTTCGACTTGTGACAGTCATCCATGTTGCATTAATGTTATACTTTAAATGTTAGTTGTGTTGACGGAAACGTATTGTAATAAAGTAAATATACAGATAACACAACGGGAAGACTTGATTTAAAAAAAATAAAATGTGTGTTTTGATTTTGTCTACAAATTTTGTCTGAAGCATTTCTAATTCTAAGAAGAACTGAGCGAGATGTGATGAAAAATGTATACTGATCTTCATGTGAGGTACCCGTTTTTCTGGGGCAGATTTTAATGAAACTTGAATTTCTACGACAGATTTTCGAAAAATACTGAAATATCGCGTTTCATAAAAAATCGGTCCAGTTCGAGCCGAGTTGCTCCATGCGGCCTGACAGACAGACAGACGGACGGACGGACAGAGAGACAGATAGACAGACGGACGGACGGACTGACATGTCGAAGCTAATAGTCGTTTTTCGCAATTTTGCGAACACGTCTGAAAATCAATTACTACACGGAGACAGAACAACAGGACTTTTAAGATCTTGCTACTTCATTTACGACTATACAGATGCTGAACGGAAACCCACAGGAAGCTGAAAATATCCAACAATTTCGGAATTTGTTACAGGCGGGTTTTAATGTACTGTGTCTTTGAGTTAAATTAACATATTCTGCATCGTTTGAGCTGCTCGCTGTAACACAGACGCGTACTTGGCCGGGAATCGCCACCGGCTATATCGCAATAACCGGGAATCGTGTAATTTACGTCCAAATGACGGCACAACGCTGTACTGACATACACAAATTGAGACTTCGTTTAAACCAGTAGAACTTCCACATGTATTACGTTTGAACATAAAGAGAATTAATCAATCAGTCTATGTATGAACAATTCGAAGTCTCGCCAACAAAATGAAACGTACGTAAAATTAAATTCCCACCTCAAAGTAAACACACTATAACTTCATTTCTGTGGCCAACCTTTTAAATCTGTTTAGCGAATAACCTGCTCTTTGTTGAGCGTCAGATACGAAACACATGCACTCAGGAAAGAGTTTGCAGAGTTTTAGAACGCTGAGGATGTCACGCAAAGTAACTACCACCTTTTAAAGTAACAAAACATTACAGTCTTATAATAAAACCAACTAAATTCACTAAATTGTCAAATTTATTTTTGGAATAAACTCTACATGTTTCGAACAGCTCCTCTGTCCATCATCAGGAGTTTTTCACTCTACACACAGCAATGGTATATGTCATACAGGTTTGCTGACTGCTTGCGAGCAGGACCAGAATGGATCCTGATCCTACTCGTAAGCTGTCAGCAAACTTGTATGACTTATACCATTACTGTGTGTACAGTGACAAACTCCTGATGATGTACAGAGGAACTGTCCGAAACATGTAGAGTTTTATTCCAAAAATAAATTTGAGGAATTAGTGCATCTATTTGGTTTTATTGTAAGAATTTATCACGATGCACGGTCACCTGAACGTCAAAAACGAACATTACACTTTTAAAAAAAACGGAGGGAATTATACTAACACAATTATATGCTGCATATGACAGTAATTACTAAACCTATCACGTGTTTTAAAATAAGATACTCTGCATTTTTCCTAAGTAATGCACGTTCATATACGTGTGTGTGTAATTCTCATACCACACAGCGATTTCTTCACCAACAGCATTATCTGGCTGCAAATTATAATGCATACTCCTTACGTCTGCTGTGAGAGACAAACTGAATTCTTAGACGTGAATAGTGTAGTCTTAAACAGCACAGTAGAACACCGTTTATCTTAATTAACTAGGACGGCGAGTCATCCGGATATGCAGAAAATTAGGATAATTGGATATTTCTTTGAAAGTAGGCTACACTGGCATTTTGAAGCGGAAAAAAATTCTACAAAAAACAATTTTAAGTTACGTATTTATTTACGTGCAAATAAAACATTATTTGCCTGATGAGCGTCAATTCCCCCGCTGACGAGGACTTTGGGACTTCCTTGTCTAATTTGGGAACCCCTTCGGCTGTTACTATTTATATTATGTACCTGCGTCTAAACCATTTAACCACACCTGATTTGAAGTTGTAGAAGCACCAACACAATGCTGTACTTGATCCGATATCCGGCAATTTCAAGGCAAGTTATTTTTGTGGAATTCTCGACAAATTTATCCAAAGCTCCAAACCGATCCGGATAATTGGAGATCCGGATAACCAGTGTCCGGATAAGTGGAGTTCTACTGTAACAATATTTCTAGTGAGATCTGCGCTGTTGTGGGATTTTACGCAGCGTAGAATGATAGTTTCTTACCGACGTTTCGGGACAAGCTATCGGCCCCATCTTCAAGGGCCAAGATTTGGACTGCTTGAGCCTTGAAGATGGGACCGCTAGGTTGCCCCGAAACGTCTGTATGGAATTACCACTCCTCGCTGCGTAATAACCCAGAGGAGCTCAGTTCTCATCAACTTGGCGGCGGAAGCCTGAAATCACGTACAAGGCGGACAGACCAATCGAAAAATGGCAGTCGTATCGCAACAGAGTTCAGCTGAATCTGTCTACAGTAGCAGTTTCCAGAATTCTTTGTTCAATTGAACAGTTCCATTCTTACTTCAGCTGCTAGTCTGTGCCGTCCCAAATCACCGCAGCTGTTTGGCATTATGAAATAAAAATTTTGTCCCACAGTGGAGCTAGATTGAAACGCATCAAAATACCCAACCCAATACGTCGACGAGGGTGACGACGATAATGACAATGATGACGACGACGATGGTGAAGATGATGATGATATAAAAACAGTGAAGATGATAAACGAAGAAGAAGAAGAAGAAGAAGAAGGCGAAGAAGAAGAGAATGTGATGTGTTACCTGTTCGAAATATCTTATCTGATGGACTTAATACAAAACGACGTCCAAACTTGCCTCTCCCTTCCTTCAGTGGCATTTTTATGTTAACTATCCTTCTTAAGTCCCCTTCACCAAGAAAAGACAAATTTTGATTACCTTCTGGCCGGACATACAAACCCAGTCAAAGAAATGTGTCACCGTGGGGTCCCCGCGATTTACTGTGACTCTAAAACATCAGGTATGCTGGTCATAAAATTTCATAGCAGCTCTTATCTTCTGCTACAGAAGAGTTGTGTTGGTAAGAATCGATTCATTTCGTACCGCACAGTAAACAGGTCCCATCTCGGTTATAACAACCAGCCGTTAGTGATTTTGTTCGGAAATGCATATAAAACGCATCAGTGCACCCCGCAGGCAAAGAGAAGAAAGATTAAATGTCAAAACTAGTCGTAAGTGAAGTAACCACTGGGCCTTAAAGGTTGGAACATATAGATTGGTGTAATGAAGGCTCTTCTTAGCAACCTCCGAGAAGGATATAATGATACAACGAAAATAACATAAGTATCTACCTACTCTTGTTTCAATTGTTTTAACTAGATAATCTATGCATCACATTTTATCCAGTACCAGATTTTTTACTTGTTTACAACTGTATAAAATATTGGGATGCCAATTTCTTAACAACACATTTGACTTATTGTGTTGGAGGCCTGATGATGACCTGTTAACAGATCGAAACATGTAGCCTATTGCTCCAATAAATATTTGTTGTGCTGACGTATATTTTGTGAATTTATTATATACTTCATTAGAGCACTTCGTGATGCCTTCTCTTAAAAACGAAAATAAGCGCCTATATAAAGTAACTCTTCACTTCCTGCGTGAAGGTTTCATATCTCAACAAAGGTTCTGATTCAAGACGTCAGGTTTTAGGAAACGGCAAAGAGGATAGTCTATGATCAAGATGCACATGACAATAACTGAATCCGTTGTTCTGTGTGCTTTTGAAGTTTGGTCGTTTATTGTAAAAGACGAAGACACATAAATTACTCAGTCGTATTCAGACTGACATTCTTAGAACCAAAACAGTGAGGGGAATTTATTGACTTAAAAGAGAAAAGGAAGCCTGGACAAAATTGCAATGCAAAATGCTTTGGAGAGTTACTAAAAGTGCAGGAACATTAGAAAAAATGAATTAATAATGAAAACTGTCATAAGTACAACAGCGCATCCTGCCCGGAATAACGTGTACACTTATGTAATTCCACAACTACAATATTTTCCGACATTCCTTAAACTGGTCTATAAACCGAACATAAAAACTGTTGTAGTTCAGCCTAACACGACACAAACTAGACTACTTTCCTTCCAACAGCAATAAAAATAGACGTGAGACGTACGTGTAAGCTCTTTGCAAAGAAATAATTAACTGTAACTTATTTAAAATCCCAGTGAAAACTTTCAACAAAAATATTTGTAAACCTCTGTTTTTAAAGTGAACACCAAGCAGGTTACTGCAGGCATTGCACCACCCATTCAGAAGGGTAGACATTTACATTTAAATTCCTAAGTTAGTTTGCATTTTGCTACTGACAACTGAATACGATCATGCTGATCACTGCCAGTGGGTGGTCCTGCTGCAGTGTTAGTGGTACAGCCGTAGTAAAGCTGCAGTCTTGTACCAAATAGAACATAAAATGTACAACGAGCTCAGCTCCAGTTTATATCAGCCATAATTCCTAAGGAATCATCACACAATATCCAATCATGCTGTACACAAAGAAGATACATTTGAATATACAGTCTACGTTTTTTGTGTATCTTCTTGACTTATGTATGACATCTGCCATATAATGTTATATCTATTTGCGTCATGGCAGTAAATTGCTTCAGGAAAGTTCTGTTTCTGGCCAGTTAATTTTTTTATCAAGAAACAAATTTGCATTTTGTGATATTTAAGTACAAGCAGTTATACTGAGGTTCGAATGCATTCGAAACACATGAAACTGACTGAACTGACACATGTGCTGCCGTCAACCACAACAAACTGTGAACATCTTGTCAATATATGCTGCATATTTCGGCAGAACTAACTATTCTCAGGCGTTTAAATACATGATTTTAAAACTCAGAATAAATTTCAAATATGTTTTTAAATTTGTGAGATGTCACAAATTGTACAAGCCATAATAAGCTTAAAGTATCAATTAAACTCTATATTGGACCGTACATCAGTTTGATAGTTGAAGAATAAAAGACCAACTTGATGCAACTAATTATTAAGTTTTATTTCACTTCTTCTAAGCTCAACATGTTTCGGACATTAATACATCCATCGTCAGGGTCTGCGACTTTTCTATTGTATCACCACGTTGGTTGTGTGTTCTTATTTCGATGTGTGTTGGAGTTTCGGTGTGGCTAGTTGGGGTGGTATCCGTGTGGCAGGCTTCAGCAATTTTAATATGATATAAAACAACGTGACAAAAATTGACATGGCCTGGGTTACTCACAGTAAGTTACGCAGCACACAGAACAGTAAAACAAATGTACAAGACGAAACTAATCTAAAGTGAAACACAAAACGGCAACTTACTGTTGACTTGTGACAGTCAAGCTGAGAAAACAAGGAGCATGGTTGTCAATTGACCCTGAAAAACAAAATGGTAGCTGTAGGCGCCACCTTCTTTAACATCAAAAAGATGTACAAAGTGTACTTACTCATTTAGTTATCAATATAAAAATCTATTATTTTCATAAAATAAATAGGGGATTGGTCTGCTTAGTGCAAAGGAAGTGTGTTTTCTGTGAAGCAGAACCTGAATAATTCTATATATGACAATGACCTTTCTCATGGAAGTCAGGTTGAAGACTTAAATAGGACTGTCCAATTCTACCTAAAAATAGCACATATAAACATGGGCATAGTTTAAAGACTAAAAAATATAATAGGTGAGTGTACAAATTCGGTCCAAAGGCTAAAATTTCTAAACAGAAATGGCAATAAAACTAAGACAGGAAATTCTAACGGCAAGGAACTGTATATTCTAGTGTGCAGGACCTACAGTGAAGTTACCACTACTTGACATACACAGACTTTGTAAAATATTAAAAGCATTCAGTACATGTTTCCTTCTGATTTATCATAAATGGGACCGCGGTAGCACAGTGGTTAAGATGCTGTGCTACAAATCGAAAGGTCGCTGGTTCGATTCCAGATGGTGTTATTGGAATTTTTCATTGATATAATCCTTCCGATCGCACTATGGCCCTGGGATCGACTCAGCGTGTAACAGAAATGAGTACCAGGAGTATTTCCTGAGGGTAAAAGCGGCCGGTGCGTAAGACTGACAACCTTACCACTATCCTGGGTCATTGTCACGTAATCTGGGAACCTTAACTTCCTGGAAGCCTCTGGGACCCTCCGGGCTTGTAACAGGACGGATTTACCTTATTTATCATAAAAAGATAAAACCCGCGTACTCCCTGGCCACGTCTCTCGGGCCTTTACAGTTTCGCGAACAAAACATTCAGAACCGCAGGTTAATATGGCTGAAGTCATATTGCCATATTAATGCCCTTGCATACAATAAGGCATAGGAGAATAAAGAAACAGCAGAATATTTAAAACTTGTAAATTAGCCTTAAATTTTAAGTAGGCTACCAAATCAATTTCAATTATGTATTCCGTCGCACTTACTTAGCAAATTAAACATGCAGATTTTGAAAGACTTCTTGAACAAAATAACAATAAATAACGACACACTGCGTAACGGAGTACAGAGACAGCAAGCGTACTTTGTTTTCCTTTCTCAGTTGCTACTAAGGTACTGACTGTCCTAGGAGCAAATGCTGATAAAACTAAGTACACACTCATATTTCTTCAAAAGAATACAAAAAAAAAAAAAAATCACAACATAAGGATAGACAATAAATCCTTTGAAAATGTGGTAAAGCCAAAGTATTTGGGAGTGGCCCTAACGAATCAAAATCGCACCCATGAAGAAATGAACAGAAGACCTATATTGAAATCAGAGAATGCCTGCTACCATTTCGTATAGAATATTTTGTGTTCCAATTTGCTAACCACAAATGTAAACATCAAAACACATAAAACTACACACTAAACTGGTGTTAAGCTTTGTCTCTCACAGTAAGGGAAGAAGGCAGGCTGAGGGCGTTCAAGAACGTGGCGCTGAGGAACACAATCGGGACTTGTAGACATGACGTAGAAAGTGACTGGAGAAAATCGCACAGTGAGGAGCTTCATGATTTTTACTCCTCTTCAAATGCTACTAGGGTGATTAAATCACGAGGAATGAGATGTGCGGGATATGTGGCACCTATCGGAGAGACAAAAAATACACATCAGAATTTGGTAGGGAAAACGGAGGGTACCACCACTTCGAAAACCGAGATGGGAGCATAATATCAAAATGAATCTTCAAGAAATACTGTGGCAGACGCGGACTGGACTGATATGGCTCAGAATTCGGACAAGTGGAGGGCTTTTGTGAACATGGTAAAGAAACTTCAAGTTCCAGACACTTGAGGGAGCGGAGAATTTCTTCCCTAGCTGCGGAACTGCAAGCTTCTCAAGCTCTGCTCCACAGGGTTAGTTCTTCACAGAGTCGTACTGGTTTCAGGTACATGCGTAAACGTAACTCTAGTTACGACCATAAGAAAGGTGGGCCTTCCATTTTACCGATTTTACAAAACGTACAAAGGTTCAACAGCATTATGTGTCGATGTAGTACACAAAATTTCAGTCAAATCGGAGAATAAATGTGCAATGTACGGATATAAATTAATCTACGCCCCAAAGTAAAATATGATGTTCACTGAGCTGATTTTCGCCAAACTCATAATTAATCGACATACGGTTTAGACGTCTCTTCTACCCAATTTTGTAAAAGTGGGACGAAAAATGGAGAAAATGTGGGCAAAATTGTATTTAATCATTCAGGTAAGTACGTGTATAATTCACGGTATCGACACGTAAGAATCTCGCAACTGCTCAAAGGAATTGAGTGGAAATTTCCTAAATCCGAATTTCACCAAAAGTGGTTAAGCAATATCGTAATTAAGGGTATAAATTCATTTGAGCATTTAACAAATGTGTTCTTGTCAAAGATCCGATTTTAAAGAATCTTATGCTTGTTCCACAACGTTCCGTGAAGGACTCCAAAACATAATTTCATGAAAAATCCAACAAAAGGTTTAGCCGATGATTTGAGGCCACAAAAAGATGGATGGTCCGATGGACGTGGGCCCCAAATAAGACGAAATATTTTACTTCGCAAAAACGCGTAAAGGGACCAAGCCGTGTGTACTACAATGTATTATATGACAACAGAGAATACGAGACACTCTGAAAGTTGGGCTCAAGCTCAAAAGAAATACAGTAGCACTTGCTGTGCCTCGTATCTATGCTATCGATAACTGAGTCCAAGCAATGGGGTCCTTCTTGAGAAGCTAAAAATGGGTACCCAAATAGTCAAGACATATCCCACGTGTTACGAAACCCCAACTTTCATTATCGTTTGTCTCAGTGATTAACCAACTTGATGCACAACATTTTTGTTTTACAATAAATTTATTTCATGCCTCTACATGTTTCGAGCACATGTGCTCATCGTCAGGAGGTCAAAATTGCATTACACAGCCTCTGGTATCATCACACCTAT
>Ga0123357_10013002_pt1 | contig 10764 bp, 6 predicted proteins | sample TergutEmb28metaG_FD_89873 | JGI IMG/M metagenome (GOLD analysis project Ga0123357, IMG submission 89873) | Embiratermes neotenicus P4 segment gut microbial communities from Petit-Saut dam, French Guiana - Emb289 P4 | ecosystem: Host-associated > Arthropoda: Insects > Digestive system > Gut ...
AAACCACAACGTAACACCAACACACATCGAACCAGAGCAATACAACCCATGAAATAACTCAACAAATAAGTCGCAAGCTCCTGAGGATGGATATATTAACATCCGAAACATGTTGAGCATTAAGTAATGAAATAATAAAGCAAGTGACATCAAGTTAGTCTCTTTATTCAACTATCAAGATGATGCACGGTCCAATAAACGTAAGATTCTTGGAAGTTATTTGAAGTTCCAGACCCTTTTGGTCCTTTCCCAGTGACCACTTCACTTATGAGGTTACGCCTTTTTCCATTTTGCTCCAAACCTCTTGGTTCTGGGTTGATTTCTTTTAAAACTGTGTGATTGTACAGTTGGACAGAACGTTCAGAAAAAAGCAGTTAGCTATGTGATTGCTCAGTGAGCTTGATGGAGCTGGCGTTACTGGCTTACTGAGGACATTCTGTGCAGTAGAGCAACATGAAGGTTCATCATCGTCTTCACACTTTTCTATTACATCCATCCTGTGCCAGTTAAATCCAATTGACAAATTGCTGAACTCTACTAATGCTGTCTCCAGTTACACTTTTCAAACAAAACACTTTACATACATTTTGAAAGCTGCAGTATGTTGTAGGTATAAAAATCGCACTGCAATCGGTGATTCTCTGTTCCATAAAATCAGACACACATATGGTATTGGCATCCTGTCCAATTGCCCGGTTCCACATTTCATAAAATTATTGCAAACTACTACTATTTTATCCAAATAATTCTGAAGGAATTAGGAACTGTTCATATCTGATGGAAGGACAAGCTAAAAAGGCGGGTGTCTTGACCTCTGACCTTCCTTCAAAACTTCAATTTCGCACATTATATGGGCCGTTTCTCGTTCCCGTTGCTCTTGCAGTTTTGCGCCAACTTGGAGGGACTTATGTGTCGTGATCCGTGCCGAACGAGTTTTGTTGTGTGTCGTGTTTAAATATAGGACAGTTGTTGTTGCCACAGATCGTTCTTCCTGTTGACCGTCGATGTATTCCCTCCACATCTCTTTCGGTCCGTCACGCTCCTCCAACTGTCTACATCGCTACGCTCCTCTGCAGTCATTCACCCTGTTGTTCACAGGATGATGGTAGTGCAAGGCGCGGGATACACTTGGCTATCTCTTTGGTGTACAGGAGAAGGACCTGCAGGAAAATATAACGGTCCTGAAACAGAGGTAAGCTTTGAACATCGTCATGTACTGTACAGAATTCATCGGAAAACTTTCGGTGGCCTGAGTAGAGCGACACCATCTCTGTTAGGTGCACAGACAGACAGTTTCCGGTAAAAGTCACTTATAGCTTAACGATCTGAACTCCGCACGAAGTGCTTTTTGGGCGATCAACTCGAGAAGAATGAGATGGGCGGGGCATGTAGCGCGTACGGGAGAGGGGAGAGGCGTGTACAGGGTTTGGGTGGTGAAAACAGGGAAAGAGACCACTTGGAAGACCCAGGCCTAAGAAGGGAGTATAATATTAAGATGGGTCTTCAGGAAGTCGATGGGAGGGCTTGGTCTTCATTGATCTGGCTTGGGATACGGACAGGTGATGGGCTGTTGTGAATGCGGTGATGAACCTTCGGGTTCCATAAAATGCGGAGAATTTCTTGACTAACTGAGAACCGGTTAGCTTGTCAAGAAGGACTGTGCTCCATGGAGTGAGTGAGTGAGTGAGTAAGTAAGTAAGTAAGTAAGTCTATTTAAATGCTGAATTAACATTAGGAAGGGAACGAGTAAAAGAAAGAGTTCAGTAGAAATCAATAAATCAATAAAGCTTGTCTCCCGCTGCAAACTTCCAGGGATACAAATTCCGTGTTTTGGATGCCATGTTCAGAGGGCAAATTTGTGTGGAAATGTCAGGTGCTATAAACGAAGCACCGCCGTTGTCCCTTGATGCGAAAGTAGAATTTTATAATGGCTGAAGTTGCATACGTAAGTTGGTTCGTGGAATACAGCTTTATCAACACCACATTATTAATATCGGCGGTTTGATATCGCAGTGTGCATTTTAGGGGCGGCGCCCAACTTTACCAGCACATTTCATTTAAATTATTCATTTTTTAGGCCAGGGCTCCTGCACCCGACCCCCCTTCCCCCAGCTTCGCCAGTGCTCTTATCCAAATGGTAAAGCGGATAAAGAAGCCGGCACGTAAAGCTGACCGACCCCTCACTACCACCAAATGCTGCAGTTAATGTGTTCGATACACCGCAGCTCCCGCTGTTCATTAAGCCCAGCAACAACCTGACGTTCCGTTTTCCGTCACCATCAGTGCCGAAGTGTTGCTAGAGTCATTCAGTGCCACTAACACACTGCGGTGCCATGTGCTGTTACGTGACATTGTTCAAGTGTAAGCGCAAAAAGGCATCTTGGTTTTTTTCCACATTATCTCAAAAAAGACCTGATTTTCTGAAGAGAAAAAAATCGAAAATAAATGTGTGCTTTCAAGTTTCCTATAATTGTTTTCCAAAACATTTCTCACTCTAGAAAGAATTCAGACAGGTATAATGACGTGTACAATACTGATATCGGGATTCATGTGAAGTAACGTTGGTCTTGCCATGTGTAAAACAAACTTGATTTTTACCGACTAATTTTCGAAAAATCCTAAAAATCAAATTCCATGAAATTTTGTCCAGTGGGAGCTGACAGACAGACAGACGGACATGACGATGTTAATGGTCGCTTTTCCCACTGTTGCGAACGCGCCTTGAAAGACTGTCAGAGCATTTCAGAGAAAGGAATTAGGAATGACGTGTCAAATTCAGTACTCTACCCTTTGGTCCAAACAAACCGAAAAGTAGACAGTAGAGTACAGTACAGTACAGTAAAGCTCAGTACAGCACAGTAAAGTACAGTGCAGTACAGTACAGTACGGTAAAGTACAGCACAGCACAGTACAGTAGAGTACAGTGGAGTAGAGTAGAGCAGAGTAGAGTAGAGTACAGTAGAACACAGTAGAGTAAAGTAGAGTAGAACTGAGTAGAGTAAAGTAAAGTACAACACAGTACAGTACAGTAGAGTAGAGCAGAGTAGTGTAGAGTAGAGTACAAAAAGTACAGTACAGTACAGTACAGTAGAGTACAGTAAAGTAAATTACAGTACACCACAGCACAGCACAGTACAGTACAGTAAATTATAGTAAAGTAAAGCACAGTAGAGTACAGTACAGTACAGTACAGTGCAGTAGAGCACAGCACAGCAGAGCACAGTACAGTACAGTACAGTATAGTACAGTAAAGTATAGCACAGTGCAGTACAGTAGAGTACAGTACAGTACAGTACAATGCAGTACAGCACAGCAGAGCACAGCACAGCGCAGCAGAGTACAGTAGAGTACAGTACAGTAAAGTACAGTACAGTACACTACAGCAGAGTAAAGTACAGCAAAGCACAGGACAGTACAGTATAGTACAGTACAGTACAGAACAGTACGGTACACTACAGTACAGAACATTACGGTACAGTACAGTACAGTACAGAACAGCACATTACAGTACAGTAGAGTGCAGTAGAGTACAGTACAGTACAGCAGAGTACGGTACAGTACAGTACAGTACAGTAGAGTACAGAACAGTAAAGTACAGTACAGCACAGCACAGTACAGTACAGTACAGTACAGTACAGTACAGTACAGTACAGTAGAGTGCAGTACAGTACAGTACAGTAGAGTACACCACAGCACAGCACAGCAGAGCATAGTACAGTACATTACAGCAGAGTACAGTGCAGTGAACAACACAGCACAGCAGAGTACAGCACAGTACAATACAGTAAAGTACAGTAAAGTACAGGACATTACAGCACGGTACAACACAGCACAGCACAGCACAATATAGCACAACACAGCACAGAAAAGCAGATTAGAGTAGAGTGCAGCACAATACAGTACAGCACAGTACAAAAGAATGCAGCAAAATACAGCATAGTACAGTATAGTAAAGCACAGGACATTAAAGTATGTAGAGTAGAGCATAGTAGAGGATAGTACAGTACAGTACAGTACTGCACAACACAACACAAAACAGTGAAGTACAGCACAGTACAGCACAATACAGTACAGTACAGTACAGAACAGTGCAGTACAGCACAAGTCACCACAGCAAAGCACAGTACAGTACAGTACAGTACAGTAAAGTACAGTACAGTAAAGTAAAGTACAGTTCAGTATAGTAGAGTAGAATGGAGTACAAAACAGTAAAGTACAGCACAGAAGAGCACAGCACAGTATAGTACACTACAGTAAAGTACAGTACTGTATTGTGCAGTACAGCACAGCACAGCACAGAACAGCACAGTACAGTACACAATAGTAAAAAACAGTACAGTAAAATACAGTATATTACAACACAGTACAGTACAGCACAGCACAGCACAGCACAATACGGGAAAGCACATAAGAGTACAGTACAGTACAGTACAGTACAGTACAATAGAGTGCAGCAAAGTACAGCACAGTACAGTAGAGTACAGCATAGTACAGTAAAGAAGAGTAGAGTACAGTACAATACAGTATAGTACAGTACAGCACTGCACAAAACAGTATAGTACAGTACAGCACTGCACAGCACAGCAGAAAACAGTATAGTACAGTACAATACAAAACAACACAGTACAATACAGCAGAGTACAGCACAATAAAGTATAGTACAGTAGAGTAGAGTATAGTACAGTACAGCGCAGTACAGCAGAGCACAGCACAGCACAGTACAGTACAATAAAGTACAGTAAGGTAAAATATAGTACAGTACAGTACAATACAGCATAGTACAATACAGCACAATACAGCACAGCACAGCAAAGCACAGAACAATACAGTACCGTACAGTACAGCACAGTACAGCAGAGTACAGCAGAATACAGCAAAGTACAGCACAGTAAAATAAAATGGAGTAAAGTACAGCACAGTACAGTATAGTACAGTTCAGCACTGCACAGCACAGAACAAAAGAGTACAGTACAGCAAAATACAGTACAGTACAGTACAGTGCAGCACAATACAGCACAGCACAATACAGTACAGTACAGTACAGTACATCAAATTACAGCACAGCACAGCACAATAGAGTAGAGTACAGTACAGCACAGCAAAATAAAATAAAATACAGCACAGCACAGCACAGCACAGTAGAGAACAGTAGAATAGAGCACCGCACAGTACAGTACAGTACAGTACAGCGGAATACAGCACAGTACAACACAGTACAGTACAGTAGATTAGAGTACAGCACTGAACAGCACAGCACAAACAGTACAGTAGAGCACCGCTCAGTACCGCACGGTACATTACAGTAGAATACAGCACAACATAGTAGAGTAGAATACAGTAGAGTAGAGTACAGTACAGTACAGCACAGTACAGCAAAGTAAAGTACAGCAGCGTACAGTAGAGTGCAATACAGTACAGTACAGCACAGTACAATACAGAACAGCACAGTACAGTACAGCACACTACAATACAGTACAGTACAGTACAGTACAGCTCAGCACAGTAGAGTACATCACTGCACAGCACAGCACAATAGAGTACAGTACAGCACAGCACAGTACAGTACAGTATAGTAAAGTACACTACAGTACAGTACAGCACTGTACAGCACAACAAATAAAGTGCAGTACAGCACAGCACAGTACAGTACAGTATAGTACAGTACAGTAGAATACAGCACAGAAAATTACAGTAGAGTAAAATACAGCACTTCACACCACTGCTAAAACAGTAGAGTACAGCACAGTAAAGTACAGTACAGTACAGTACATCACATTACATTACAGCTCAGAACAGCACAGTAAAGTGCAATAGAGTAAAGTACAGCACTGCACAGCACAGCACAGAACACTACAGTACAATACAGCACAGTAAAGTACAGTAGAGTACATTATTGCAAGTAAAGTACAGTAGAGTGAAGTACAGCACTGCACAGCACAGCACAAAAGAGTACAGTACAGCACAGCGCAGTTAAGTACAGTACGGCACAGTACAGTACAGCACAGCACAGTACAGCACAGTAAAATACAGTAGAGTAAAGTACAGAACTGCACAGCACAAAAGAGTACAGTAAAATACAGCACAGTACAATACAGTACAGTACAGCACAGTACAATACAGTATAGTACAGTACAGTACAGTACAATACAGCAGAGTACAGCATAGTAAAATACAGTAGAGTACAGTAGAGCACTGCACAGCCCAGCACAAAAGAGTACAGTACAACACAGTACAGTTCAGTACAGCACAGTACATTACAATAGATTACAGTACAATACAGTACATAACATCACAGCACAGTACAATAAAGCACAGTACAACACAGTACAGCACAGTAGAGTACATTTGCCTACAGTACAGTACATTAGATTACAATACAGTACAATACAGCACAGTACAGCACAGTAATTCACAGTACAGGCCAGTACAGCACAGTACAGAATAGCACATTACAATACAGCACAGTACAGTAAAGTACAGTACAGTACAGAAGAGTACAATACAGTAGAGTACAGCACAGTACAGCACAATACATTACAGTATAGTACAATACAGTACAGTACAGTACAGCGCAGTACAGTACAGCAGAGTACATTACAGTACAGTACAGCACTGCACATTACAGGACAATACAGTACAGCACAGCACAGTACAGCTCATTACAGTACAGTACAGCACAGTACAGTACAGTAGAGTACAATAAAGTACAGCACAGTACAGCACAGTACAGCATGGTACTGCACAGTACAGTACAGTACAATACAGCACAGTACAGTACCGTACAATACAGCACAGTACAGTACAGCACAGCACAGCACAGAACAGTACAGTACAATACAGGACAATACAGCACAGTACAGCCCAGTACAACACAGTACAGTACAATAGAATACAGTGCAGTAAGCACAGTACAGCACATTACAGTACAATACAGTTCATTAGAGTAGATTACAGTACCGTACAGTACAGCACAGCACAGCACAGCACAGTACAGTACAGTACAGCACAGTACAGCACAGCACAGAATAGTATAGTACAGTACAGCAGAGAACAGTACAGTACAGTACAGCACAATACAGCACAGTATAGCACAGTACAACACAGTACAGTACACTAGAGTACAGTATTGTACAGTACAGCACAGTAAAGTACAGTACAGTATAGTACAGTACATTACAGTACAGTCCAGTACAGCATAGAACAATACAGTACAATACAGCACAGTACAGCCCAGTACAACACAGTACAGTACAGTATAGTACAGTACATTACATCACAGTACAGCACAGTACAGTACATTACCGTTCATTAGAGTAGATTACACTACTGTACAGTACAGTACAGTACAGCACAGCACAGTACAGTACAGTACAGCACAGCACAGTATAATACAGTACAGTACAGCACAGTACAGCACAGTACAGTACAGTACAGACATTACAGTACAATACAGCACAGTACAGTACTGTACGGTACAATACAGTATAGTACAGTACAGTATATTACAGTACAGTACATTACAATACAGTTCAGTACAGTACAGCATAGTACAGTACAATAGAGTACAATACAGCACAGTACAACACAGCCCAGCACAGCACATTACAGTGCAGTACAATACAATACAGTACAGTACAGTACATTACAGTGCAGTACTGTACAGTACAGTACACTACAGTACAGTACAGTACAGTACAGTAAGAAGACAAGCAATATACTTATAATAATTAAGCCAGTTTGCCTAGCCATTTTTACGGCAAAAAATAATAATTATTAAATTTTCTCTGTGTCTAGCCATATTCATCCAGCATGCACAGCGCATGCGCCATACTACACCGTCATCTGCCCTGCATGGCTCATCCATATTTTATCTTCTTACCTCACAAACCGGACGTTTTGCAGAAAAAAAAGCCCTTGAATCTTAAACGCGTCTTGATTTTCTCTGCTGTGCATGTCTGAAACATTTCTCATTCCAAGAAGATTTCCCCCAAACGTTGCCACAGCTGTACATCTGTACAGCTGTACATCTGTACATCTGTACATCTGTACAACTGTACATCTGTACAACTGTCGTCTTGCATGTACAGTCTCAGTTACTTTTGTCACAATTTAATCACACTGGAATTTTCGGGACAGATTTTCGAAAAATTTCAAATATCAAATTTCATGAAATTCCGACTTGTGGGAGCGGCGTTGTTCAGTCCGGACAGACGGAAGGACAGATATGACGAAGCTATTAGTTGCTTTTTGCGACTTTGCGGACGCGCCCTAGCAGAAGTGGCAATGTGCAACTGGAATGCGGCTGTACAGCTGTCCACTTGCGTGCTGGACAGGACTGTGGAACGTGTCCCTACCCCACACACGTGTCCATAACCCACACACGTGCCATTAGTCAGTACTTAGGCTTATTGCAGTTAGGCAGGAATTAAACTCTGCATGACCGAAGAAGTTTTCCAGAATATTCATACCGCAATTCCTCGGATATAAAAAGCGTACTGGCTCTTCAATTTTATTTTAAATAATTTGGTTATGTCTAAAGGACAGACGTCGACAAATCAAACTGCACGACTGAAGTACATTTAATAAGAGTAGTCGTAGGGCGGAAAATGCAATGAGAAAATCTAAATTAACCTTTTGGCGCCGGAATTATTTTTTTTTTTAAATTTTAGCACATCCTGTATATAAAATGTGAATAATACAGGAACCAAATACGTTAGAATTATGAAACAAACTGTATTTTGAAGAGAAAAAAAAACGGAGAGTATATACCATGTTTAAAATATTCAGTACTTATATTTGTTGAATAAATATATAAAATGCAACGTTTAGAGGTTAGCGGTGCGGTACGGCCACTATAGGGGTCGTTAGGCGTCAAAGGGTTAAAAAGAAAGAGAAATTGTGGCTTTCCGTAGTTGAAACATTTTGACGTGTGGCAATGTGCAATGTGCAAACCTCTTATGGGAACTTGGAGACCGAAAATTACAAACAATTGAACATTAACTATGATATCAGTCGACCTACTCTGTTACGCCTGTGGCCATTGTTACTCTTCAAGACCAGTCTTGCAATCTGCCGTTGAGAAAGTGTGTTTGGCATCAATACAGCAGGCATTGTTGAGCGTTCGGTTGTCATCATGCGGCTGTGTTTTATCTTTCATACGAAATACCAGAGTGTTTCGTCGGAAGTGTTCTACTGTATTGTGACGCGAAATTGAAAGAGAACTCATTATCTGTGCAGTAGCGATTAGCTTCTCAAGAAGAATTCTGCTCAGTGGATTTAGTAACTAGACGCCCTAGTGTCTCGACGTAACAGCTACCAAGAACAGCAAACCAACGCACGTCTCTGGGAGACCTGCAACGGTCGGAAACGTCCTGCTGATTGCAGTCGTCATTATCATACTAGGGGCTTCGCAAGACGTACAGCCGCATTGCTGCATGTGTAGGCCAGACTGTTACTGGGAAGTCGTCTGGTCCAAATCTCACCTGGCACAGCAGCCATATTGACTGAGATGCTTGTGGCTTGTTTTGTTATCTCAAGAAAAATGCCACGACCTCTTGCTTCCAGAAAGTTTCCAAATCATCTTTCATGAATCATTTCTACCATTCGAAGCCATGGCGTAGGCGTTATTTTCAGCAGAGCGGGCGTTAAAGTAACGGCAGTGTGAGGGGGACTGCAGGCCGCCAGCTGAGCTGCATGTAGATTTACTGAAATTTCGTTAAGATATTTAAACATCTTATCAAATTATTACAATTCCTATCACAATGTGGTATTAAAATAAGGTTTCTGCTGTTAAAATGGACCGAACGAATGTTAAGAGTCTTGTTTCGGGCAAACTTATTGCGCAGGAAATGGTACAGTGCAATCAGGCAGGAAATTATCCAAACTGTAAATTTTGTTACAACAAAACGAAACGTAACAATTAGTTGTCCTCTTCCGGTCTGTCACCGAAATGAAACGCAGCGGCTTAACCCAGCAGGTGAGAGCACCAGACAGCGTAAACTTAACGGGAAATTAAGCAAACAGTGTTTATTTCATCGGATTAAATATTTAACATCAGGAATTAAATCTGCACGTCTCAAAGGCGAGATTCAACCACATGGCATTTAGAAGACAAATTTGATTTCGTACTTCAACAAGAACGCAACGCGTCTACATTAGAATGACATTTCGCTAAACGCTGTTTAAGGAAGCAAATCTGTTTGTTATGAGAGTCACATGACACACGCCAGTAACCGAGTGTGCAAAAAACAGCGCTTTTTTGCGGTGTTAAACCAAATGATACATTTAAAGACTGTGTTCTAAAATTCACGTCGATAGAATGTAAAGAGTCTGTAAGTGCTTCACCAGAACGCACTTCTTTTCCGTTACGTTCTGTAGGAAACAGATCGCTGTATATTCTAAACATATCGCTGTATATTCTAAACATGTCGCTGTATATTCTAAACATATCGCTGTATATTCTAAACAGATCGCTGTACATTCTAAACAGATCGCTGTACATTCTAAACAGATCGCTGTACATTCTAAACAGATCGCTGTATATTCTAAACAGATCGCTGTATATTCTAAACAGATCGCTGTACATTCTAAACAGATCGCTGTATATTCTAAACATATCGCTGTACATTATAAACAGATCGCTGTATATTCTAAACATATCGCTGTATATTCTAAACATATCGCTGTACATTATAAACAGATCGCTGTATATTCTAAACATATCGCTGTATATTCTAAACATATCGCTGTACATTCTAAACAGAT
>Ga0123357_10013003_pt1 | contig 10764 bp, 5 predicted proteins | sample TergutEmb28metaG_FD_89873 | JGI IMG/M metagenome (GOLD analysis project Ga0123357, IMG submission 89873) | Embiratermes neotenicus P4 segment gut microbial communities from Petit-Saut dam, French Guiana - Emb289 P4 | ecosystem: Host-associated > Arthropoda: Insects > Digestive system > Gut ...
AACCAACGAGATAGCAAGCAGACAGCAGTATCTGTTTGGTTGCTGTATGTACAGTCTTGAACTCCTGATGATGGACGGAAAGACCGTCCGAAACATGTAGATTGTATGATGATGAGTTTTCTTTTGGGTATTTCCCCGGCGTCTTGTGGTTTGCGTCCAACGTTTCGGAACACTACAAGACGCCGGGGAAATACACAAAAGAAAACTCATCATCAATACAACACAGCGAAAGCTTAAAATCGAGAACAGAATATCTGGTTGTCAAGATATTTACAAAACCTCTCATGTGACCTCCACCAAACAGAATCTCCAAAAATAACTCAAATTTTACACTTACCAGGTACATTTTCCCCATTGAATTTCATTTCCACCAGATGGCTTAGAGCTTCATGTGGAACAAATGAAGCAAGGAACCTCTGGTTGCCAAGGTTACGTACAAAACTTGTTACATGACCTCCATTGACCAGGATCTCTAAATTGCCAGAACCAGCACCAGAACCATCAACTGGCAGAGAAGACAGAATAAAATTTAAATACTAAGATTAACACTAGAATGACAGTACACAAAAAAGTGAAACCCTGACTTCACACAGCAACTGTTTCTTAGAAAGGCAGACAAACAAAAATAAGGTATGCATCCTTCAATACTTACTTTCAAATTCCACCGGCTGTCCCACTATGCCATTGGGGATATGTCCAACTTGGATTGCCCTTGCATTGTAAGCATAGGTCCTGAAATGTTAATATGAATCTGTAACGTACACTGTAAAATACAAGTGAGTACACTCTTCCGGCAAGGGATGGTGTAGCACAAAATATTTGTGCTGACAGTTCAGAGGAAATAGATAATCTTTGATCCACATTTTCAGCATTCTAGATCACGAATTCACTTTTAGCTAATTAACTTTGTATGGTGGAAAAGAGAAGAGTTGCATTGTGAATGAGCAACATGCAGGCGTATGGGGGAGTGGAGTTAAAGTAACACATTCCTAATCCTGGTAGCAGATTTATACAACTTATCAGTTTCATGTTTGGGCTGCTCTGTTATCAAGGAAGAAACCCCAAGCCTTTGGGATAGGAAGCTAGGTGGAGTCCTAATATGTTATGAATAGGTGGCCAAAAGAAACTTTCCTGGCCTTGCCCACAATCAAACTCCAGTTAATAACTGTACTATGCAAACTATCTTAGTTAATCATGTAGGTTCATTATCTGTAAGTGTGCAACAGTTAGTGTTGGAAAAAAATGCACCCTATTTCAGGGCAAATAGATAAAAATAAAGTCATTCATGCACATGCCATGAAGGCATATGGGAGGGTAAATGTATAGCTCTGTTCATTCTCATATTTGGCACTAGATGGCTGTGAGTTTTTGGTTTCATGTCCCGACCATTTACTCCTCTAGACAAAGCCCTGGTGGCCACTGAGCAAGAGGTTAAGTGAAGCCCTAGACAGTCTGCATAGTTCTTTTTTTGGTTTTTAATTTAACAGCATGTTCTTTTATTTGTTAACAAATGTGCACGGAGAAGGTGGAACAATTTCTTACCTGAAGGGTGCTCCAACAACCTTCTGGTCTCTGACTCTGATATCAATAATGTGTTCACCAATCTCAGTGACTGTGAAATAAGTTGAAATAGAGACTCTGTTCCGAAAGATTTTGACAGGCAAATTTCGATGTGATGGAGCTGAGAATAAAAGAGAGAAAATATAATTTAAAGAAATATTACATTATGATACAATTTTATTAACATTCTGTATGATAGTTGGATATTATATATCTATTTGGGAAACTTAGGCATAAATTGGAGATTAATATTAAAGTGATTGTTACAGAACTAAGGTGTGAGTTTGTAGTCTAGTTTCAACTGGATCAGGATAGGTTTCAGTTGAGGGCGTTTGTGAACACAATAATGAATTTCTGGATTCTATGAAAGGTGTAAGATTATGTACTACTATTTTAGAGGCTGTAAAATTTTCAGTTTCTAGTTCTTATGTAGCACCGCAGTAGCAAATGATAGGAAATTGATTAATGGTAATGTATATTCATAAAGTTTTCACAATAAACATTAAATTTCATTATTTCTGGACAGTCAACACACATTTTCAGTAACTCTCTCTCTCTGGTCCGTGAAGAATGTTGAACATCATCACCCGTGGGAATATGTATTATTAATAGTATAAAAAAAAAGAACCAATATTATTATTGACTACAATTTCTTGGTTATTTTGATAACATGATTTTTGGTTAACAGGAACATGTAAATAAGCAGTTACATTATTTTTACTGAGAAGAAAATCAAACGAGAAGAGTGGGGTCTTTCAATAATATCTATGAATGCTGAAACTGCATTCACCATTTCTTTGCAAAATAGTTAATATTAATAAATTTAAATAGGAACTGCTTTTTGCGATAACTGGTGTTTCTATACCAGTCTTGACTGTGTACTGGATAGTTTGAAAGTTGGTCTGTTCGTTTCAAATTCAGTGTAATTTACACAGAAAAAACTGAAACTGCATCAAAATGTTGAATTTGTATTTTGGGACTAATTTTCTATACGCACTTGTCACCGTGACTGTAACATCATTGAGGTCAGAAGCATTGGGCAGCTCAATGTTGATGGAGGCCTGTTGATTTATAGGCACTAGCTTCAGCGCATTTCCTGTCACTGTTGCAGGCACAGTACCTGCCACATTTACAGTTCCACTCTCAGTTGGTGAGTTTCTTGAACCTGTTGAAGAATCATTATTAGAATAAGATAAGAACAATGGCAGATGAAAATATGCTAATTTAATATTTATATGTAAACTTCCAGTTCTGAATGATAAGGAATGTCAGAACCATCCTTAACCGATTGTGCAAGAATGCTGCTAAGAATGTAAAATGTGGTTCTTGATTAATATACCCTGATTGTACTGTATATACATACATGGGGAATAATTATGATCTATTATTTTGGTAGTTTATTTGACTAAGATATTAAAACATTACTTCTCATGGAAAGAGGGAAGTCGGTTGAGATCAGGCAGTAGATGTCAGTGAAACAGGCACTATTTGCAAGGAAGTGTGTTCAAAACTTTTTCTTTGTATCTGTTCCAGACTTCTGTCTAACATTTGAAACCAATTTTCTCCTACAAGGTCAGGAATAATAAAAATTTGTAATAATTTTCGTGTAGTGCGAAAAGTAAGCTGTTATCTATAAAAGTGATATATATAAAATTGATATTGTAAATTGTCTTGTTTTGGACAGTCGCAAGTATGTCAGTTTAGTAACATACCATCATCACAGATCTTCATATTGAGTAAGCTATAACCTTAGTAGCAAATTCCTTTAGCAGATATTTTCAAGATAATTGAATAAATAAGGATGTGATGAGTGAGGAATGTTTGAATGTACAAAAGGTATTCAAAGTGTACAAAAAATTTTGTCACAACGCCTGAAGGTAAAAACCGCTTGGGAGACATGAGCATGGATGGAAGAATAACATTCAAATAAATCTTTGAAAAACAGAGTGTGCAATTGTGGATTGTATTTATCTGGCTCAGGATATAGCCAAACAGCACGCTCTTGTGCACAAGGTAATGAACATTTGGGTGTAATAATAGGTAGGATATTTCTTCACAAGTTGTATAAGATTATCATCTTCATAAGAAAGATTCTACTACATGTAATTAGTTGGTAGAAGAAAACTTTTGATTGTTGTGGTGCCAGCATGTTGCACATAAGGGAGTGTTACTGCAACAAAATTCACTCTGTTTAGTGTCTAGATAAAAGAGATGTTTCATTTCTGCCTTCATGTAATACAAAGATATTTTGTGAGGCCCATTACACAAAATTAGTCCTTGTCATTCTGCTTCTGCAGGTAGGATGAAAAGACTGTAAGATAAAAAGTAGACATTCCAGATTGATATTTCATGTATTGTAATTATACACCTTTTATTAGAATTTTGTAATGCATTATACTCTGCACTATATCTATGCTTATGATTTTGCCAGTTTCCTTCCTGCATAAAATTAGCTGTATTAATTATTTGTCCAACAATAATCAAGCCTTTGTTATAATGAAGGGCTCACTCATTATGCAGACCGATACACAGTAGCTATGTACATTTAAATTATGATATCTAAAATAATTATTTTAAAATTTTTCTACATTTGCGTATTGAGAAGGCATGTCACTAGTATTTCTTCCCACATTTTAAACATTTGTAAAAACTATTGTTAGTTTGTAATTGTAAGTTATTGATGATGAAACTGGATACTGACAACACAAGCCTGTGATACAGAGAATACCATAAGCACAATGTCAAAAAATTTAAAAGATTTATTAATTTGCCGTGACAGTAATTACATAAATCAACAATTGGATAAAGGCAAAATGGGTGACTAAAATCTGCACATACCTATCATGAGTAGACCTCCATTATTTCGCTGACTGATAACGTTACTGTACTGGTGACTGCCACCTGGTGATGGAGAGCTACCTCTGAACCGAGAGTGGGGTGCATCAACCTCATCAATTGATGTTGTAGTGGTTTTGGTACTGTTATGTTGATGCACTGTTGACTGATGATGCAACAATTCTGAAACCAAGCAGTCTTATATATAAAATCCTTCTGTACACTTTTGTCCATTTTCTGTTTCTCTTGTTCACTTGTCTGGTTGCAAGGTTGATAATACAAAAAGGATCTATGCCCATTATCACTTCATTGTTAAAATATTAACAATATCACTATGAAGTTCCACAACTGTAAAGAATGGAAAACTGGTCAAAATATATATACATCAATAAGACTCTCATAAATTTGCAATTTCAGTACTGTAGAGTTGATTATAAGGTAACACCATGGAAGAAATTAATATTTTTTTGGCAATATTCTACATAAAATTATTAATTATTTAGTAATTGTTCATTAATAATTAATAACTGTAGCTTAATGTTAAGGTGATTGGAACATTATGTTACCATAGAACTGTGCTGTGACTGATGATGTACATGTTGCTTGCAAATATGCTGCCATGAAGTAGGGAGCCAAACCGCTATGTACCATATATGTCCCTTTCTCAGTAATTTCCCCATCCTGAATGCTGCGTGAATGCAGTCATTATGGCACAGTGCTAAGACAAAACCAGCAAGCATGGTGGACAGAAACTCTTAGTTGACTGTGGTTTTCATCAGGTGGGCTTGTGAAACACTTTTTACAGATTCAGTCATGCATGATATAATGGCAGTATTTAAGGAATGCTTTGTGAATGACTCTTCCCCAAGTGACACTGTTGTATTGGGTCTGAAACATGATATGTGGCAGATAGAAAATGCTACGAAAGAATTCTTTGCAAAAAAATTGGACCCATTTTGCTGTAGCAGCACCATATAAACTATCACCCAAAAACATTCAGTAAGAAGATCATTGAAACATGGTACAATGAATCAACAAAACAGATGAAGAAGGATCTTCAGCTGCGAATATGATATTCTGTTTGTGTTACCAAATAAAGTTTAATGGAAAGGAGGTGAAAATGAAGTGAATTAAAGCTTCAACTTTTTTGCCCAATAATCCCATGAAAATATGATATTTTGGGTTAAGGACAACCCATATTCACTGCAGAAGTGAAGCACGATTCTGTATGTTATGATGTGACCAGAAATTACAAATGCAATTTCTCTGGTTCCTATTTGTTATTGTTGTTGTTGTTGTTGTTATTTTTTTGGGCCTGTAAATGGCACCATGATTTCAGACATCTTGAGAAAGTGACCCACACTGCAGTTTACTCAAGCAGGGATTCTAGAAGCTGTGTAAATTTTAAGAAAAATGACAATTTCTCTTATATTGCTTTAATGGCATGACATTATTTAACATTTTCATAATAATGATTTAGTCATGAATCAGCATAGTCATCTGTTCCTATACAATGGCTAGTGCAAAGTCCAGGCCTGACAATTCCAACCAGTCTTTGTGGAATGTCATATAAAGGGTCGGAGCACCAGCATGTTACAGCATCAAGAACAGATTACAGGAAAAGATAATTACAGTGTTCCAACTTGTGTAACAACAAAGAAATGGGACAGCATGTCAAAATATATATGGTGACATATTTAATTGTGTCAAGGCAATAATAATCCTTATATAGACCACCATAGAGCCTGTTTAGTTGTGCACATGGAGCTATGTAGTTGTGGGTTTAGGAGTACTGCAACTTTTCATCTGGCCTCCCAGAAGAACTGTTATTAAAATTAAATAAATTTTCCAGAATCACACTTGTGCTAAACTCACCATTTGTTCTTGGTTCTGATTTTTGTGTAAGGTTGGCCAAAGATTCCAGACTTCCATATGAGAGAAGTGACTTAGTTTTGGCAATTGCATCCCAGGAATCAGCTCTTAGGTTGGACCCACCTAACACTGAGGAAACTAGAAAAACATAAGGAATCAGTTTGATGAACCTACATAGGTTGAATGATCAATGAGTCATGTTTTAAATGGTATTTATTGACTGAATAGTGATTTATGCAAAGCAAGAATAAAAGACCTTATAAAAACATTTATTATAACAAAATTAAATACAACTTTTATTTTAACTTAACCTCTTCATTATTATGGCTGCAGTAACACACCCACTGCCTGTTATTCTTACAACCTGTTTCTGAACACACATATTTTATGGTTTCATAGGCACAGAATAACAGTAATAGAGGATCAATTTTGCTTCCACTCTGCAATGCCTCCATAACAATTATGATGTTCTCTGTGTTTTGCTTTGTGACCTTTAAAACTGGTGATAAAACTCACATTAAAGTCAGACAATACAAAACTCAGATGTTCATATACTACAGTATGGCCAAGATGTTGTGATTACTTGTATGGTCACCTTAAAAACTCACATAATTGTTTTTCTGATTACAATTCAACATTCTATTGTTACTTTGTCCAAAATTATTAACATGTATTCAGATCACACAGCATATATGTATAAGGGATGACTTTTATATAAGGTATATTAAGGTATAGTATTAGAGGAAAACAAGGGATAAATGCAAGTGGGGAGAGGAAATGATGCTTATGATGTATTTGGATCTTATATTTTGAATGGAAAGTAACCGAAATATAAATTTTTAATCAAAGAAATGCATTACAAAAATCAAGCTGTGGTAAATTGGAACGGAAACCAAAGTAATCAAGTTGTTAGCATTTAAAAAACATGGCTGATCTTCAAACAACATTTTAATACCAGTAAAATTTATCATGCGATGAATAGGTTTGAGTGAAGTGTTCAGAATTGGCAAATGCTGTGTGTTTCAAAGACCTACATAATAAACATGTTCATTCTTATGATTCTGAAATTATGACACTTCCGACAATTTTACAAAAGGAATTGTTGATTTAGGTATTGATGCTTAGAAATGTATAAAATTTCTATGACCTTTTGTCATTTTTTTACAGTGCATCATTTTAAACTCTTGATTTATATGCAATTCCACAATGCTTCCTTGACATTTACTGCAAAAACTGACTTAATAAAATTGTTTGTATGCCATGTGTTGCCTTCCTTCACATAATTACATTATTTCCACATCATTTGCCAGCTACCAGTCTTACAGACCAGAATAGAAAAGCATGGAATAGCACTGAACATATCAGAATATAAGAGAATAGAATAAATTTCAGCAAAAAAGAAAGTAAGAAAGTAATCTTCAAATATAATAAATAGCATTATCTTCAGAGAAAAATATTAACAGAAAAATGTGTGTGTTTGTGTACTTGTACATGTACATGTGGTGTTTGAATACATATGGTATTTTCTCTGTTTTAATGTCTTACCTCTGACATTTGAAGTGGTGTCTACTGCACTTCCTTTCCTGTCATCTAGAGCATCCATCGAACCTCTCCTTATTCTGCTACTTTCAAAATGTCTGCTTGTGCTCTCAAAGTGACTCCTACCATTGTGCTGAAATGTTGGACTGCTTACTGGGCTTGGCGAATGTTTAAAAACTAGTGGACTATGAGCAGGACTTGATGAGGATTTATAAGCAGTTGAACTATTTATTAATGGGCTTGAACTGGTTTTGAATCCTGTTGGGCTCTGGGATGGACTGGATGGCACTCTGAAAGTGGGACTGGCATTTGGATTGTAAATTGGGCTAAATGGTCTACTATGAACAGGACTGTCACGATACAGTGGACTATGAACAGGACTTGGTGAGCTATTGCTGATGATAGGGCTGGGTCCACGGCCATTAGTGAGACCATAGGATGGAGAACTAATTCGATCTTCTGTGATGTGTGTACGACTGAGGTGCTGGTCTATAGATGAGTGACTGTTTTCTGTAAAACCCAAACGCAGTCTATAAGCTCGAAACAATTTAGATAACAAATCTTCTTTATCAGTCAATAAGGTAGCAAGAGCCTTCATTACCTGTTCAGGTTTTCTTAAAATAAGACACTGAAATATAGAAAGTGCATCTATATTCATATGAACACCAAAACACTTAAAATCTAATGTTGTACAAAAAATAGTTGACGTGTTATGGTAATATGATGTATAAATTTTCTCATTACCCAGTATCACAGTTAGGTTAATGCTGTAACGTCTTACAGTGACTGATACATTAAACTGTTGTCAAACAAAAGATCATTACTAGACACATACTGCAAATTAATATGCTTTCAACAGCAGTCAAAGAAAACAGCAGCACACATAGACTGCTTCTTGCCTAAAAAACTGACCATGATAATGTCGCAATCAGGTAGTAATAAACGAAGAATACTAACTACCAGGATTTTTCCTGCAAGAATAGCAATAAAAAGACTTACACTCTTTGAGTGTCAAATACATCTACACATTTATTAAGAAATGTTACTCTATAGACTTCTCATTCTGACACTCTTAGAGTAGTATTAAGGATCCCAAGAAACATAAGTATCAGGACAAAATATATTGCAGAATTCAGTACACATACTTAGTTATTTTTTAGCAGTCCATTCACAGAGGCTTGGTAATCTCCATGTCACCTTTTGCTTATAGTTGCATAATATTCCTTACTAGTTTTGTGCACTAGTGTTACCTCTAGAAGGTGCAGACGCTTATAAGTATAAAAAACTGAGTAAAATCTTTTCCACCCTTATGAAACATATAGTCTAGCAATAATTTTTCACTTATTACTGTAGCATATGTTCACTTTAAAAATTTGCAATTTTTCATGACTACATACAAAACAAAATAAAACCATTCAAGAATGTTGATGTTTAAAGAAGATTTTGTTAATTTTAAAGCATATGGTGCATATTTAAGCCACTGCATGTAAAGGAATTAATTACTGCAGTTTCCTAGATACTGTGTACTTCTTCAGTAACAGAATTTAAAAACAGAAATAGTGTGGAAACTGGATACAACATGTAAATAGAATGTCTCGAAATAGATTATCCAGGGTAATGAAACACTACTCCCCAACGGGCAGAAGAAATCATGGTAGACTTGTGAAGAGACTTCTGGGTACGTGAGACCAGAACAAATCTACAAGTGGTCAACTCCATGACAGATACATAATGATGATGATGATGATGAAATAGTGCATGTAGCAATAAAAAAAGAAAGAGAAATGCACTGCTTTAAAGCAAGGACAGTAAGCTTGTAAGATATTCATGATTAAATGATATTCCCTGCCCAAAGCTCCTATCGATGACCAGTTTTTTTGTAAATGTTTACTCAGACTTCTTGTTTTGAATTTAAAAATGAAAACAGAATACGACACCTCTCAGTTGAAAATTTCAGTTTCTTGGTCCACTAGATCTTAAATTGAGAAACTATTAACTATACTTACTCCCAATGGATTTCGATTGTTTCATGTACAACACTGTAACCTACAAACAATTTTTTTTAATATAATTTGACAGGCAGAGCTATTAAAAATTTACAGACAAAATGGTTAGTATGTATGACTTGAAACTCAGTAGGTAATTAGAGTTTTAAAACTTACCATCAGCAAAATATTTGTGGGTAGTTTGATGAACAGAAGGTGTGGATGGTGTCCCCTTTACATATGGTGCTTTTGAACTAATCTGTGGTGAGTGACTTCGCTCTCTTCCATCTGGAACATGTAACATGACATAATTTGCAATATTGTCTTCATATGTGTATCTGTTTCCAAGATACAAGGAATTCCATCACATGACAGATGTGCACAGTATTGACCTCGAGAAAACGTTTCAATTTTTTTAATTTGTTTGCTTATTAACCACATGTTTTACTTGTTGTAGAAAAACACGGTAAAATCAGAAGGCCCCAAAATACTTTATACACAAAAATGTGGCTTATTATTACACTGTCTGTTATTGCATGTGCTTATCAAAGGAGTAATGAAACTCATTTAAGTTATATTTGAGGCATCTAAATTTCATCAGTAACATACAAAACTTCACATAAATGCTTCTTTCGAAGGTTACTCCATTATATGCACCAGTTGATTAAAGGCTGTCAGCATTTATTTTGAAGTAATAAGTCAACAATTGATCAGTGTTCTGCATTCCTGAGATACATGAGACAAAATAAAATTACAACGTGGCAATACATCAATTGTTTACCAACTTAAAGAAAGACTATGATTACTGGAAAGTATATGCAGTCAAACACAACTATGTCAATTAAGATGTCTTAACCCTTTCCCCGTTCAATTTAAATCGCTAGTGCCTGGGCAAAAGAGCCGAGTTTTTTCACGGGACATTTAAATTTACGTACTAAACCAGAAACGCTTTAGAGCGTTTAGAGGGGGAGGG
>Ga0123357_10013005_pt1 | contig 10764 bp, 20 predicted proteins | sample TergutEmb28metaG_FD_89873 | JGI IMG/M metagenome (GOLD analysis project Ga0123357, IMG submission 89873) | Embiratermes neotenicus P4 segment gut microbial communities from Petit-Saut dam, French Guiana - Emb289 P4 | ecosystem: Host-associated > Arthropoda: Insects > Digestive system > Gut ...
TTAAACGTGGTGGTAAGATATGGATTAGAATCTTTCCAGATAAGCCTCTTACTGCGAAACCGGCAGAAACCCGTATGGGAAAAGGTAAAGGTTCTCCGGACTCTTGGGTTTGTGTGATTAAGCCTGGCCGTATACTGTATGAGATGGAGGGTGTCACTGAAGAGGTTGCTCGCGAGGCATTTAGACTTGCTGCACATAAGTTGCCTATAGGTACAAAATTTGTAATGAGGACGGAAATAAATGAAAGCTGATGAATTGCGTAAACTTTCAATAGAAGAGTTACAGGCAAAATCTAAAAATATGGATCAAGAACTGTTTAACTTAAAGTTTCAGCTCCATACTGGTCGCTTAGAAGATACATCAAAAGTAAAAAGTCTTAAAAAAGATATTGCGCGAGTTAAGACTTTAATAAGAGAGCGTGTTTAGGAGAGCATAGAATGCAAGAGCGTGGCCATAAGAAAATGCAAACTGGAGTTGTTGTTAGTGACAAGATGGATAAAACTGTAGTCGTTAAAGTAGATAGACTTGTTAAACACTCAACTTATAATAAATATATTAAGAGATCTGCAAAGTTTAAAGCTCATGATGAAACTAACAGTTGTAAAATAGGTGACAGGGTTCAGATAGTAGAATCAAGACCTCTGAGCAAAGATAAATTTTGGAAAGTAAATCAGATTTTATAGAGAGAATAAGGTAGGAGTATCCAATGATTCAGATGCAGACCCTGCTCGATGTAGCAGACAATTCCGGTGCAAAAAAACTGTTCTGCATAAAAGTGCTTGGGAGTTCAAAGCGTAAGTATGCCAGTATTGGCGATATTATAGTTGCTTCTGTTAAAGAAGCTCTTCCAAACTCAAAAGTTAAAAAAGGCGATGTGGTAAAAGCCGTGATTGTACGTACGGCAAAAGAGATAGGCCGCCAGGATGGTTCATATATACGTTTTGATGGGAACTCTGCTGTTGTTATAAACAATCAACAAGAGCCTGTTGGTACCCGTATTTTTGGACCTGTCGCCCGTGAATTAAGGGCAAAAAAGTTTATGAAAATAATTTCACTAGCTCCAGAAGTACTTTAGTGATTTGAGGAATGACATGCAAAATAGAACTGCTCATGTAAAACGTGATGACATGGTAATTGTTACTGCCGGTAAGGAGAAGACAAAGACCGGTAAAATTCTCAGAGTCGATTATAAGAAGTCTGGGGTAATTGTCGAAGGTTTGAATATTATAAAACGCCATACTCGTGCTAAAAATAATCAACCTAGCGGAATTATTGAGAAAGAAGCTCTGATACATATATCAAATGTAATGCTTTATTGTGAAAAGTGTAAAAAGCCTGTAAAAACTAAAGTTTTAGTTTTGGAAGATGGCAAAAAAAGTCGTATTTGTAAAAAATGCGGCGAGGCTTTTGATAAATAACCAGGGGGAATATAATGGCCAGGCTTAAGGACATTTATATAAAAGAGATTGTTCCAAAACTCATGAAAGAGTTTAGCTATAGCAGCATTATGCAGGTCCCTAAGATTGACAAAATAGTTGTCAATATGGGGCTTGGCGAAGCTATACAAAATGTTAAAGTGCTTGATTCTGCCGTAGTTGAATTGGGGGCTATAACAGGGCAAAAGGCTGTCATTACAAAAGCTAAAAAATCAATCGCAGCATTTAAACTTAGAGCAGGAATGCCAATCGGCGCTATGGTGACTCTGCGTAAAGATAAAATGTATGAATTTTTGGATAGACTTCTCAATGTATCTCTTCCAAGGGTTAGAGATTTTAAAGGGGTTTCTCCTAAAGCTTTTGATGGGAAAGGCAATTACTCTCTGGGAATTAAGGAACAGTTGATTTTCCCAGAAATTAACTATGACAAAATTGATAAAATAAAAGGTATGAATATTACAATAGTTACAAACGCAAAAACAGATGAAGAGGGTAAAGCTCTTCTAAAATATATGGGTATGCCCTTTAGGAACTAATTAGTCGGAGGCTTTTTGTGGCAAAAACATCAATGATAATTAAATCACAACGTAATAATAAATTTAAGGTGAGAGAATACAATCGTTGCCCAATTTGTGGTAGACCTCGTGCATATTATAGAAAATTTGATATGTGCAGAATATGTCTCCGTAAGTATGCTTCAGAAGGCCACCTCCCTGGCGTAATTAAATCTAGTTGGTGATATTAGAGTTTTAACTTATAGGAGTATAAATCATATGAGTATGACAGACCCTATTGCAGATCTTTTGACCCGCATTAGAAACGGTGTTGTAGCGAAACTTCAAAAAGTTGACGTTCCTTCTTCTAATCTTAAAGTAGCGATTGTGAATTTGTTAAAAGAAGAGGGCTTTATTAAGAATTACAAAGTAATAGCTGATCAAAAACAAGGCATTCTTAGAATATATCTGAAGTATATTGATGAGAAGTACCCTGTAATCAATGAGCTTAAAAGGGTAAGTAAGCCAGGTGGTCGTAGATATGTGAAGGCTGAAAAGATTCCTAAAGTAAAGCATGGGTTAGGAATTGCAATAATTTCCACATCCAAGGGGCTACTTACTGATAAAGTTGCGAGAGAGTCAGGCATTGGCGGTGAAGTAGTTTGTACAGTTTGGTAATTTGATTCAAGGAGAACAGGATGTCAAGAATTGGTAAACTTCCAATTGAAATACCAGCAGGCGTTAAGATAACTATGGATAATACACTTATCACAGTTACAGGCCCTAAAGGAACACTCTCAAGAAACGTCGTTAATTTTGTGGATTTTGACTTACAGGCAAATAGTCTTTCAGTTTCCCGCAGGGATGATTCGATTCAGTCTAAGGCCGCACATGGACTTACACGAACACTGATTAATAATATGGTTGTAGGTGTGACTAATGGGTATGAGAAAGCTCTTGAAATTAACGGAGTAGGTTACAGAGCAGAGCTTAAAGGGAATGTTTTAAATTTGAGTTTAGGATATTCTCATCCGATTAATTTTGATCTTCCCAAAGGAATATCTGTCGAAGTTGATAAAATGACGAAACTTTTAGTAAAAGGGATTGATAAGGAGTTAGTAGGACAAACTGCTGCTAAGATACGTGATTTCAGGCCTCCCGAACCATACAAAGGTAAAGGGATTAAATATGCTGATGAAACTATTGTAAGGAAAGCAGGGAAAACAGGTAAAAAATAGCAAGTTAAGGAGCTGTACTGTGGGGAATTTATCATCAAAAAATAGTTCAAGGCTTAAACGCCAACAACGCGTGAGAAGAAAAATTCGTGGTTCATCAGAAAGACCACGTTTAAATGTATTTAAAAGTTCAAAGCATATTCATGCGCAGCTGATTGATGATGAAAAAGGGGTTACGCTTTTAGCGGTTTCTACTATAACTCCTTCTTTAAAGTCTGGTTTTAAATATTCAGGCAATATTGATGCCGCTAAAGCTGTAGGTAGCGAATTGGCAAAATTGGCGTTGAAGAATGACATTACTACTATAGTTTTTGATAGGAATGGTTTTTTATATCACGGTAGGGTTAGAGCATTAGCTGAAGCTGCCCGTGAACAAGGTCTTTCCTTTTAAGGAAAAGGGGGTTTTCATTGTTAAAGCTTAACTCGAATGAATTGAATCTGACTGATAGAGTTGTTCATATTAGCCGTGTAGCTAAAGTTGTGAAAGGTGGCAGACGGTTCAGTTTTTCAGCCCTGGTAGTAGTTGGTGATGGTGCTGGTCATGTCGGATATGGGTTGGGAAAAGCAAATGAGGTACCTGAAGCCATTAGGAAAGGTGTTGAACAAGCCAAAAAGAATTTGATTAACGTTCCTGTATCTGAAGGTCAGACAATTCCGTATGATGTTGAAGGCCATTATGGAGCTGGGAAAGTGCTTATGATGCCAGCTTCTGTAGGTACAGGTGTTATTGCGGGAGGGGCAGCCCGGGCTGTTTTTGAGTCTGCAGGCATTCAAAATATTTTGGCAAAATGCCTTGGTTCTAATAATCCTCATAATGTTGTAAAAGCTGCTTTTGATGGTTTAAAGCAGTTAAAAAACCCTGAAGAGATTGTTTCTCAAAGAGGATTACAGGATTAATTCCATTAAGGAGATTGCAATGTCTGAACAGCTTAAAATTACCTTAATAAAGAGCATGATTGGTAAACCTGAAAAACTTAAGGTAGTACTAAAAGGGTTGGGACTTACCAAATTAAAGAAGACTGTTGTGCTTAACGACACCCCTGAAATTCAGGGTATGATTAGGAAAGTAGCACATTTGGTTTCAGTCGCTAAGTAATTGTTTTGGAGATAGAATTTATGCAAATTAACTCGGTAAAACCTGCATTTGGAGCTACAAAAGATCGGAAGCGTATTGGCAGGGGCCCAGGATCCGGCCATGGTAAAACAGCCACAAAAGGTCATAAAGGCCAAAAAGCACGGTCAGGCGGAAAAGTTCGTCCTGGTTTTGAGGGGGGGCAGATGCCAATGCAGCGTAGACTCCCTAAAAGAGGTTTTGAACCTTTAACACGTGTGGAATATGCTGTAGTTAATGCAGGTCAGTTGGATATTTTTGATGCGGGAACTGTTGTAGATCCTGAAAAATTAAAAAATGCAGGGTTAATCAATAAGGTAAAAGATGGGATTAAAATTTTAGCAAAGGGTGAACTGAAAAAACCTTTAACTGTAAAAGCCAATAAATTTAGCACTGCTGCAAAAGAGATGATAATTTCTGCTGGGGGAACAGTAGAGGAGATTTAATTTGTTTGAAGCGTTTCAGAACATTTTTAAAATACCAGAATTAAAAAAGCGCATATTCTTTTCTTTGGCAATGTTATTTGTTTATAGAGTTGGATGTCATATTCCTACTCCGGGCATAGACGGAGTTGCATTATCCCATTTTTTTAAGCAGACACAAGGTACTTTGCTTGGCCTTTTTGATATGTTTTCCGGTGGAGCACTTCAGAGATTGTCAGTGTTTGCACTAGGGATTATGCCATATATTTCCTCATCAATTATTTTTCAGCTTTTAACTGTTGTTATCCCCTCAATAGAAAAGCTTTCTAAAGAAGGAGAAGCCGGCCGTAAGAAGATAATCCAGTATACACGATATGGTACAGTTGTACTGAGTGTTGTGCAGGCTTTGGGCATAAGTATTGGGTTAGAGGCTATGAAAGGAGCTGGAGGGGAATTAGTTGTTCCAAATCCTGGTTGGAGTTTCAGGCTTTTAACAGTTATAACTCTTACAGCAGGCACAGTGTTTATCATGTGGCTTGGGGAGCAGATGTCGGAAAAGGGGATAGGCAATGGTATTTCCCTTATAATTTTTGCAGGTATTATTGCCAGGATCCCGTCAGCTTTAGCTAATTCATATAAACTTGTACAAGCCGGGCAATTATCTCCATTGATCTTACTTTTTGTTGTTGCTGTTATGTTCTCGGCAATTATAGGGATAGTATTTGTAGAAAGAGGACAGCGCAGAATTCCGATACATTATGCAAAACGTGTTGTCGGACTTCAGACATTTGGAGCGCAGGCTTCACACTTACCGCTTAAGATCAATATGGCAGGGGTAATTCCTCCGATTTTTGCTTCATCTATAATAATGTTTCCTGTGACTATTGCCAAATTCATAAATGTGCCATGGCTTAATAATGTTGATAAATACTTCATGCCGGGTAATTGGGCATATGATGTAATATTTGTTGTTTTTATAGTGTTTTTCTGCTATTTCTATACGGCTGTGACCTTTAATCCTGTTGATGTAGCAGAAAATGTTAAAAAACATGGCGGGTATATCCCTGGAATCAGACCCGGTAAAGAGACGTCTGATTATTTAGATAGTGTTCTCACGAAACTAACATTTGCCGGTGCAATTTATATTTCAGTTGTTTGTGTACTCCCTTCAATACTGATTGCTAAGTTTAATTTACCATTTTATTTTGGCGGTACAGCCCTCTTAATTGCAATTGGAGTTGGAATGGACACAGTTGCTCAAATCGAATCACACCTTATAACCAGGAGTTATGAAGGATTTATGAAGGGTGTGAGGATCCAGGGGAGGAGATAGTGAATATCATATTACTAGGCCCTCCTGGTGTTGGTAAGGGTACACAGGCAAAATTATTAGTACAACGCTTTAACATTCCGCAGATATCCACAGGTGACATCTTGCGTGCGGCTGTTTCCCAAAAAACAGCTTCAGGACTTAAAGCAAAAACCTATATGGACTCCGGGAAATTGGTGCCTGATGATGTAGTAAATGCGATTGTTGAAGAACGGTTATCTTTGCCTGATTGTGCTTCAGGATTTATCCTTGATGGATTTCCCAGGACTATTGCTCAAGCAGATGTTCTTGAACTGACTCTTGCTAAACAAAATAGGAGTATTGAGCATGTCATCGCGTTAGGTGTTGATAATGATGTTTTGGTTGAGAGAGCTATTGGTAGGAGGATATGCAAAAATTGCGGTGAAGTATTTCACCTTAAATTTAGCCCTCCTAAAATGGATTTAATTTGCGATTATTGTGGCGGCGAATTATTTCAAAGAGACGATGACAAAGAAGATACAATAAGAGTACGGTTATCAACGTATGATAAGCAAACCGCGCCTCTTCTTGATTATTATAATAAGAAGCATTTGTTACATATAGTTTCAGGGCTTGGTGAAGTTAAAGATATACAGCAAGAATTGATTGGTGTTATCCAGAGATAATTTTTGATAGTTCTTAAATCGCAAAAAGAATTGGCAGTAATGAGATCAGCCGGTCAAATTGTTGCCGAAGTGTTTTTACTAATTAAAGAGATTGCTAAACCAGGTATTACCTCTATGGAGCTTAATAACCTGGCTGAAAAAGAGATAATAAAAAGGAAAGCAGTTCCGGCGTTTAAAGGTTATAACGGGTATCCTTATACACTTTGTTGCTCTTTAAATGCCCAAATTGTGCATGGAATGCCAAGTTCAGTACCACTGAATGATGGTGATATTATAAGCCTTGATTTAGGGGCGAAATACAATGGATTTTATGGTGACTCGGCTATTACGTTACCTATAGGTTCAATTTCTAAAGAAGCGAAGCAACTGTTAGCCGTAACTGAAGAGTCGTTATATAAAGGTATGGAGTTTGCTTCCCCTGGAAACAGACTTACTGATATTTCACATGGAGTTCAAAAATATGTTGAAAGTTCAGGGTTTTCAGTGGTTCGGGATTATGTCGGGCATGGGGTTGGCAGAATGCTTCATGAAGCGCCACAGATACCTAATTATGGGGCTCCTGGTAGAGGCCCGTTACTAAAGCCGGGAATGGTACTGGCGATAGAACCAATGGTAAATCAGTTTTCGTATGAAGTAGAAGTGCTGGATGATGGTTGGACAGCTGTTACATGTGATGGTGGCTTATCAGCACATTTTGAACATACTGTTGCTATCACAGATAATGGGCCAGAGATTCTTACTGCTATTCAATGAGAATTAGCCGGGATTGAGAGGAATATAGTTATGAAAGTAAGAGCATCAGTGAAAAAAATTTGCGATAAATGCAAAATCGTAAAACGTAAGGGTATCATAAGAGTAATATGTGACACCCCGAAACATTCGCAAAGACAAGGATAAGAATATATTTAGGAGGGACTGAATTTTGGCTCGCATATCCGGGATAGATATACCGAAAAACAAACGTATTGAAATTTCACTTACATATATTTATGGAATTGGCCGGTCTACATCGCAGAAAATTCTCAATGAAGCAGGAGTATCTTCTGACACGAGAACAGAAAATCTCACAGAATCGGAAATTAGCAAGATCAGGGAGATAATTGACAGGAATTATAAAGTAGAGGGTGATTTACGCCGTGACATTTCAATGGATATTAAAAGGTTAATGGATCTTGGATGTTATAGGGGGCTTAGGCATAGAAAAGGACTTCCTGTACGTGGTCAGAGAACCAAAACAAATGCCAGAACCAGAAAAGGACCTGCACGTACAGTTGCAGGTAAAAAGAAATAGGCTATAAATAGCGGAGGAGTAAATGGCGAGTCCTGCAAAAAAAGTTGTAAGAAAACGAAAAGAGAAAAAAAACATACCAAATGGGGTTGCTCATATTCAAGCAACTTTTAACAATACAATAATTACAATAACTGACCCTGTTGGCAATGTTATTGCTTGGAACAGTGCCGGAGCGAAAGGTTTCAAGGGATCAAGAAAGAGTACTCCTTTTGCTGCCCAATTAGCTGCTGAAGAGTGCGCTAAAAAAGCTCAAGAAAATGGTATGAGATCAGTAGAAATTTTTGTAAAGGGCCCTGGTTCAGGTAGGGAGTCTGCTCTTAGAGCAATTCAGGCAGTTGGGCTTAATGTAACATTTATTCGGGATATTACTCCAATACCGCATAATGGTTGCCGTCCCCCAAAACGTCGTAGAGTTTAAATTTTTATAAATTTTTTAAGGAGGCTGTAATTGGCAAGATATACAGGCCCATCCTGCAGGCTTTGCAGAAGACAAAATATGGAACTTTATCTTAAGGGCGAGAGATGCTATACGGATAAATGTTCTATTAAAAGAAGAAGTTACCCTCCTGGTCAGCATGGCCAGCTCCGTTCCAAAATCAGCGATTATGGAATGCAGCTTCGTGAAAAGCAGAAGGTAAGGCGTATTTATGGTATTCTTGAGAAGCAATTCCGTGGATACTTTGCAGAAGCCGAGAGAATGAAAGGTGTAACAGGAGAGAACCTTCTCACACTTCTTGAGAGACGGCTGGATAACATCATATATCGTTTGGGTTTTGCTTCTTCACGTACCGAAGCCCGTCAATTAGTAAGGCATTGCCATTTTAAGCTTAATGGCCGTAAAGTTAATATACCATCTATACAGTGTAAAATAGGTGATGTTTTAGAGTTACGTGAGAAAAGCCGTAAAATAGAAAGTATTAATGATGCCCTGGATGCTGTTGTACGTAGAGGTCTCCCTCAATGGCTCGAATTGGAAAAAGATGCTTTTAAAGGTCTGATTAAGGCTATGCCAATTCGTGAGGATATTGCGTTGCCAATACAAGAACAACTAGTGGTAGAACTTTACTCAAAATAGAGTTAGTAAACTACTATTTGGGAGGAATCAATGCACAAAAATTGGCGCGACCTGATAAAACCGAAAAAAGTTCAGTTTGAATCAGAATCGCTCACAAATAGATATGGTAAATTTTATGCAGAACCTTTTGAAAGAGGATTTGGTACTACAATAGGGAATTCTTTAAGAAGAATACTTCTCTCGTCTCTTCAGGGTGCTGCTATAACCTCTGTTAAGATAAAAAATATTCTCCATGAATTTTCTGCTATTCCCGGGGTTACTGAGGATGTAACTGATATTATCCTCAATCTCAAAGGGATCAGGTTAAAACTTCATGGTAATGAATCTCGTACTATCAGAATTGTCCATAAGGGTGCTGGTGTAATAACTGCAGCCTCCATTATATCTGATGCTAATATTGAGATATTGAATCCTGAACACTATATTGCGACATGTGCGAAAGATGCGAATCTTGAAATGGAGATGACAGTCACTCTTGGTCGTGGATATGTACCTGCTGAAAAAAACAGAGATGAAAAATTTTCTGTTGGTACGATTCCAATTGACGCTATTTTTACTCCAATTCCTAAAGTAAATTTTTATGTGACTAATGCAAGGGTCGGTCAGATTACAGATTATGACAAACTTACTTTAGAAATATGGACAGATGGTAGCGTGAAACCTGAAGATGCACTTGCTTATGCTGCTAAAATATTGAAAGAACAGCTCACAATTTTTATTAATTTTGATGAAGAAATTGAAGAAGCTGATGCAATTGAAGCTGAAAGCGAAGCAGACAAAATAAATGAGAATCTTTATCGCACTGTAGATGAGCTTGAGCTTTCAGTACGTTCTGCAAATTGCCTTAAGAATGCAGGTATAAAGCTTATTGGAGAACTTGTTTCCCGCACAGAGTCAGAAATGCTTAAAACTCAAAACTTTGGCAGAAAATCTTTGAACGAAATAAAAGACATCTTAAGTGATATGGGGCTTACTCTAGGAATGAAACTTGAGGGTTTTCCGGATCCGGAAACATTAGCCAGATTACGCGGTGAAAGAAAAGAAGAAGAGTAACCGCTTGTAGCGTAGAAAGGGAATTTATAATGCGTCATAACAATTCAGGAAGAAGACTTGGAAGAACAACAAGCCATAGAACAGCAATGTTTAGGAATATGGTCACATCTTTTTTTAGCCATGAACGTATAACCACCACAGATGCTAAAGCTAAAGAACTACGTCCCATAGCTGAGAAAATGATAACGCTTGGCAAACGCGGAGATTTGCATGCTATACGTCAAGCTTCGTCATTTATAAGAGAAAAAAGCGTTGTAACCAAATTATTCAGCACAATCGCTCCAAGATATAAAGAGCGTCAAGGCGGGTATACAAGGATTATAAAGCTTGGAATCCGTCCCGGAGATAACGCTTCAATGTCTATAATTGAATTAGTTGAAGAGGAATTATCTTCAAAAGTGAAAAAAAGTAAGCCTAAAAAGCAGACATTGAAAGCTGCTGCTCCTGCTAAAAAAGCAGAAAAAGTAGAAGCAGTAGAACAAGTAGAAGCAAAAGAAGAAACAGTGGAAGAAGCAGAAAAAGCAGAGATCGCGGAAGAAGCTACTGTTTCTGTCGATGAGAAAGCTGATATAACAAAATAATTATTATTAGCACTGATTTTTGCTTGATATAAGAAAAAGCATTTAGAAATATGCTAAGAGGCTTGTATATTAACCGCAAAAAGTACGAA
>Ga0123357_10013006_pt1 | contig 10764 bp, 8 predicted proteins | sample TergutEmb28metaG_FD_89873 | JGI IMG/M metagenome (GOLD analysis project Ga0123357, IMG submission 89873) | Embiratermes neotenicus P4 segment gut microbial communities from Petit-Saut dam, French Guiana - Emb289 P4 | ecosystem: Host-associated > Arthropoda: Insects > Digestive system > Gut ...
TGTAGCTGCGGAAGGGAACTATGTTGAAGACAATTAGGGTTAAAACCCTGTAAGCCTTATCTACTTCATGTACTGTGGTCAGTCCGGATACTTTTTGAACAAACCTCGTATGTCATTAATGGACTTTCTGATTTCATGAAAAATGTTCCTCCACATATGAAAACAAAGTAACATATACAGGATTCTAATTACAACTTTATCTGCTGCACACATTTACCGCCGAACAAGACCCTACAATGTAGCATTAGATGCAAATGATTTTTCACTTCTGTTTTATTTTATCTACACACCTGTGGTCTGATCACAGGATCAACTGTGACTTCCTTCAGTAATGTTCCTATTTTGCAAAATTATGATCCACGATTAGTGAAAACAGACATGGAGTTAGGTGTGTCTACAAGATACAGAAGAAGTCAGTCAAAATGTTTCAGATTTATCACATTTCACCTGTAATCCAGTCATGCATTCTGAACTCAGTAGTGTCCTTGGCACTGATCTGGTTATAGTCAGCAGCACTGAGAACTACTGTCATATTGCTTTTATCACCTACAATGACTTTGAGGTTGACATTAGTTCATACAGTCCAGAGCTATCCTTCTCACTGGAGAGGATATCCTTAGGCCTGCTGGACTTCCTCAGGATCCTGACACCTTTCTGGCAGACTGTCTCCACTGTCTTATTTGTTAAAGCTGATATGGCCTTCAACACCTGTGAACATATCTTCAATGGGCATCACCACTTGAGAATTTGGGCCAGTCACAAAAATACCTGTACCCCACCCAGAAATCTCGCATCCAGTCTCGAGCTCCAACCTTATGCATGTATAGGATGTGGGATGGTTAAGTGGTGAAACATATCAGAATCTTGATGACAGAGATGGGATGAGTCTATGAAATGTTGGTTAACCTGGGCTGGCTGATGTGGCCACCAGCCCAAGGCTTTACTGATCACTAAAGAGACTTGGTGGATTAATAGTTAAGTCAGCAGTGTCCTCCAACAGCAATTTGGTCAACTACTACCCACATATTGTCAGCTGGGGTGGATGGGTGTGTGCATGCAATGGAATTGATCAGACTGCTTGGCTTGCACACTAACTGTTGTAATACACTAACTGTTGTAACATTTAAAGCCTTCTTGAATGTGGTATGACTGATCACAATTCCCTTAGCACCACTGAATAACTCTCAGACAATTACAGGTGCAATGCCAGCAGGTCATGGAGAATCATATCTTGCTCTTCCTTGGTGTGGTAGGTGCGTGCATACAGTAAGCAGAAGTTGGTGTTATCGTATCCTGTGGGCAGCATCAGAGTGCATGTGGTGCTGGAACAGTGCTTTGGTTTCTAGTAGCTTCACTTTCACCTTGACCCATCATGTCCCACTGGCTTGCTAGTGGAGTCATACCATTTCCTCCAGTCCCAATACCTTGCAATGATTTTGCCATGTGGTGTACTCTTCCACCGTGAAGGCCGAGGAAGCTCATTCGTCTGAAATGCCAGTTAATGTCTACCAGACTACATGGTCTCACATCCTTGAAGGCAGGAGTCTTCAAAAGTGATGTACCTAATGCTGGTTCTTCTTTTGTAAGAAAGTATGAGGATGATGGGTTGGTTGCATATCACTGACCACTTGCATGGGACTCACAAATGCCATTTTGGTTGCCATCAATTATGCTTGGTCTCATCAGCACGTTTGCTGCTAATGTCTTGCAAAATGCTTGTTACATTTATGCATACGAGAGTCAACACATAATGTAAATTAACATATGAACTAACCTGTCACCAAATTCAGATATATTTATAAATACAGGAGGGAAAAAAATGTTAGTATTGACTTCGCTAGTAAAATTACAAGTGTCTATAAATAAACAATACCAAAACACTGAGCACACAAAAAAAGCCTGACTAATAGGTTATAACACTGGCAAGTTGTATCACCTTATTATACCATGACACACATCCAGTTGCTTCTACTGTATCTTGTCCAAGATACGTCAAGTACCCAATTTGCTTTTCATACTTCTCCCTTTCCTCCTTTTTGTCCTTCTCATACTCGGCATTTGTTGCATTTGACACAATCTGCCCTTGCTCAAGATCTTCAAATAGGTTTATATGTTGCTGGGGTTCTTCAGATACTGGAAGTGTTTGTCCACTCTTTAATAGTGACTTTTTTCGCAATGCTGCATTTCTTGCCTCTCCCACCTGGACAAAAAAAATATAACTATTATATATGTGCTTTTCAAGACTGGTAAAATGTGAAAATCGTTTCAATAAATATATTAAGAATTACACTGTAACCCATTGTAATGCAAGTAAACTAACAATAAATACAGAGTTCACTTATGAGGAATTTGATCTAACACATTTTAACCCTCCTTTTCCCATAGCTAACAATCCTGATAATGGTGGACAATGTTTTTGTTACATATCAATGAATCGACAACAATCACAACTTCAGATAAGCATGAGTCACATGAACCTCAATTCAAGATAATTCTATTGATGCACATATTATTTCTATCTGCAACTCTCTTATATCACATAACTGATTACATATATGGCATATTATGGGAATCATATGAGACTGTTGTATAACTGAAAATGATAGTACATCATATTATAAATATATGCGAGTGTTTTAACATTATCTTCATTGGGAGTGGCCAACCAAATGTACAACACACACAAGGTACACAGTACCTTAGATCTAGAATTACATTAAAATACGTTTATCCTTGGAAATTAAGTCTGACATGAATATGACTGCACTGACAGGTTTAATACAGTTGGTTTGTATAAAGTGTAAAACCATAAAATAAACCTGTTTACAGAGTAGATATGATTAACACCATGAGTTCAGAATTCAATTATGTGTTCTGCTGTATGTCAGGACTTCAAAAGTTTAGTTTGTCATTGATTACGTACAGCCAACTGCGTACGCCTCGCCTTTTCTTTCTCTTCAGCAGCTACTCTTTCTTCATCCCGCCGCACTCTGGCTATATTCTCTCTTGTCCTCACATGCCATCTGGAAAATACAGTCCCAATTCCATATGCATGTACGTGCTAGATAAACCGCAGTTGGAGCCCTCAAAAGTGAAATGAAATTATTTTAACATAATTGTTACACTTTAACTTAATTTTAATATTTCCATTTACAGTGTCTTTATAATAAAAATTATTTCTCATGTAGCCTCTCGAGCTTTGCATAGCTTGGCCATCTGTCACGTGCACATCATACCTACATTAATATCTCTCATGTACTAGAATTATGAGCAAACTTCGTATTATTGTACCGTATCCAAAGTCGTATCAAATGAAAACTAAATTGTCATTGGATGTAACATCGCCTTGCCCATAAATTACATATATTTACCGTGCATTTCAGTGCAATGAAAAAATAAACCAACAATATGCAAAACATTGTATCGCTGTTAGTTACGATCTGTCATGTTTCGGATTTATTCGACTATTGTAAATTCGTTCTGTAACCATTCTTAATAATTACATTACCGTTTCTTCGGAAGGATATTCATTTTCTTCGCAGAAATATAAAAAACACTCCTTTCTATATACGTTCTGTCATTCTTTACACACAAACTCGCGTTTTACGAATTCCGATATCTTGCTTGCCAACATCGCGCATTGCGTTTCCTGCCAACCGTTCATTTATCACGGATTAATACCGCTCGGAACCTTCGCGGAAACGTTCAACTACACCGCCACAAGCGGCGCATACACCAATCACGCCAATCGTCCGTTACGCCGTATGAATTCATGACATTCCTATTTTGGAACATATCAGCTTACGAAACACGATATTTCCTGAAAATGCTGGTATATGAACGCAAATAACATTGAAGGAATATACACCAAGACTGATGTATCGACATATTCACTGCCAGCTGTAAATTCGACGTGTACATATCTTCAAACGTTTTTTAAATTGCGTGGCCAGTACCCGTAAATCAGTAAAAAGTTTTCAAACAAAAATAGATTTTAAACACATAATAATCTCATTTCAACCTTTTATACACAACTTTGACATAATTACAGGCCAGTTTATTACCAACCCAAAGATTTTTTTTATGGTTTTATAAAAACTGTGTAAGTCATATGCGACCCTATCCCGAGCTTCATTTGTACTGCATTGCACCTTACTTTTAGATTTTTGTAATGATGGCCTGATGATGATCTCTTAGACCGAAACGTGTTGTCATTTCTCTGTATAAAAAACGTAATTGTGTTTGAATGAGATCTAACAGTCTGTTTTTAAGTAGTTTCACTCGTTGCTTCTTTGCACATGAAACGTAAATGAACACGACTCAGCCTCCAACAGACATTAGTACCATGAATATATCATGGGGTAAAGGCGGCAGGTGCGTAGAGCTAACAACCTTGCTACCTTCGTGCCCCTATTGTCTCGAAATCTAGGAGCCTCAACATCCTGGAACCCTTAGGCATGTATAGGGTTGCTTTACTTTGCATTAACTAACATAGAATGTGATTTACAAACAAACGTGGTAAGAGGTGGAAGAGGTAACAGTAAGCTAGCGGAAAGTGAATAATAAGGGAATTCAAAATTGCACAATCGGTAATCACTTAGGTGATCAAGTTTCGGAGGATGAGATGGGCGGGGCGTATGGCTGTGGTAAAACGATAGAGAAATAATTGAAAAGTATTAATCTGAAAGCCGGACGGAAAGAGATCCTTGGAAGTTCTTGGTTTTTGTTGAGGGGGGGGGGCGGAAACTATAAATATGGATCTTAATGCTGTAGGGCTGTAAAGCGTAGATTTTATTTGTTCTATTAACAAGGATGTGGTTAGAAAGATCTTATGGAAACAGTAACGAACATTCCAACACGCTGCGATTCTTGAACAAATGAGTGACCATTAACTCACCAAACAAGGGGTGTATTCTATGTGGTTGGATATTAAATCCTGAAAATCTCTATTGCCCAGTTTTGAAACTGTCGTTCTCTCAGCTTAAATGACATTCCTGTGTTAGCAAAAGTTGGCCTCCATCTTTTGGATGTAAGTGGAGAACAACTGATTGCCAGTTTTTGTACAGTTCACAGAGATTCTTTATCCTGAAGGTGAAGTAGGATTCTCTGTAGTGTCAGTCTTTCAGAAGTATTCAGTAGCGTGTTATAAGCAAAAGTTTCGTTTTACTTCTTTATAAGCCTTCTAGTTTAGGGTGACAAGACGTCGAGTTTTTGTTGCTACTATCTGTTGTTCCGGCGAGTAGAAAATGCGAAGTATGTTGTTCTGTTCTTGTCACTAACACAAGTACATAAACTTGTATAATTCATATTCGTAATTTAGAAGTGTAGAATAAATAGGCTATTGCAGTTCTCTCTGATGTTCTGTCCGTTTTGAATATCATTTCATAAAGAATATACATTTGATGCATTTTTCACTGTTATGGCTATAGTCTTGTGTTTTTATTTTAAATCCCGGTCCCCCTGTCCTACGTACGTAAAACTCAGCTGTCCATGCGTGAAGAGTTGCGGTATGCGGTTGTCATTTGCTAACAACGATCCGTAATGTACCAATAGTATGCGGCTTGAATCTTTTGTGGGGCTAGGAACAAGAAATCGTACCGTAAGTGTGAATTGTTGTTGCAATGTTTCCCAAACTGGAAACTGAGTTCCCAGCAGGCTTTGAGGAATGTGTGATGAAGGTGTACTTGCCTTCATCGTTCCGATGGTGGTGGTGTGGTGTCGTCAGCTGGGAAAGTCCGTGAAGTTAAAGTCGTCACTTTCGTTAATGTAACATAATAAGGTGGCGTCGATTACGAAGACTTTGTGAAATACGATGAACGAAGATCGAGACAGAGACGACGACTCAATTGTAGACTTTTGGATAGCTAATTGGGAACAACAGTGCGTCGAGCATCTTGAAAGTGAACCCGATTATGAAGGGCAGCTTCAAAGTGAACGAGACTTGGCACACCAAAAAGTGTGGTTTTCTTTTCAGAACACTGCTACAGCTATAGCACAGTTATACAAAGGTGAAAACCTGGTTGATATGCAAACGTCCGTATTTAAAAGTTGCTAGTAAAATGTCTGCCCATTTCTTCCATTTTGTGTTGTAGCTATTGATCACTTACACTGTAATTTTTTTTTCTGTACGTGCATTTCAGACCGACTTCAAGGTGTGTCGTTGTGGTTACCTTTTCAAACAGCCGCTGGTGCCGTAACATCCTTATATAAAGGTAAATGTTAATTTCAGAGTCTAATTTATCGTGTACAGTAAATGACCTTCAGTCGTAGGAGGACGTCTGATTTCATGAACGCCACAGCTGAGTCTGTGTTGAAACCATGTTCATATCAGACTGTGACTTTAAAGTTCTTATGTTTCAGACTCTTCGGATGCTATACGGCGTACAAGCGAATTGGGCATTCAGTGTGGCCACCAGCGGCGGAACAAGGAAATACTTAGTTGGGCCCGTAAAAAGCGCAGACACATTCGGCGCGAGGATCTCTTAGCATATTTAGCAGGAAAATCTCCTCCACCGAGACCCCACCATCATAGGTGATCAAAATATTTGCATTTCATGAATTAATATGTGTCTGTGTTTAGCATCTTGTACAGAAGAATCAGTGTCCCATGTGTAATTGCTGCTGTGAAACACATTCTTTGTAGTGTAGTATGGACAGCTATGCATGCATTGTTTAAATTGTCAGGCACTTTGTGTTTTTTTAATTATAATGAAATTTATGGTTTTTCCATTTCTTGCATGTTTTTAATCCATGGACATGTTATTGTTTCTGAAGTGATAGATTACTAAATTTGGAAGTAATGACTGCAAAATTTTTTTAAGTTAAAAGAAAGAAATGGCCATAAGTTTGTTGGTATGAACTGTATGTGTATGTCGAGTATTTCATTATTATAGCAGCAAGAAAGAAATAGTCGCATAAATACGCGTGTGAAATCATGTATGAAGTTACCTGATATGACATTTCCATAACTGATTTTCGATTTTAACTAAATGTTTTCACATGTGGAGAATGATATTCTGTAACTGTTCCAAATAGACAGATTCTACCGTAAAATTTGCCGTGACTGTAGGGTGTTCTTGCTGAAAACAAATTTCTTGATGGTGATAACTTACCTTTTGTGTTGTTGCAGTAGATGATGAATGTGGAATCATCAAATGTTAACGCATTTTACACCGTGTGACGTGTGACATAAGTTTACTTTCCAGAATTTATAGAACTGTGTTACCAGTTTTATCCTCTAAAGCATGCAATGTGTGTGGACTCTTTCTGCAGACATCTTGTTACATGTTTTTCCACAGATAAAAGATTCAGTGAGACATGATTACTGTACAGCTGTAGCGATTATTCGTTTACTGAATGTACACTGGCAACCATATTCAGATTTTCTGTAGTAAGTTCTGGTGCACTGTTTAGAAAGCTAGGATATATCTGTTCTTCAGTGAAGTCTGCAAAATATTATGTGCACATTGGGATGAATTGTGTCCTAGTAGATTATGAGACCTTTTTATTCAAGCATATAAAGCAGACTTCACCAGCTTTTTGTTCATCTGTTAGATCTAGGAAATTGTGTGGATTTTTTTTTATCTAATTGCTGTATGTCTTGAGTTTATCTAACCATTGAAATAATGTCAGGCTTACTCTGTCATAAAAAGAAGCTAATTTAATAAATTTGGGGATATTAATAATTGGTTTAAAGTAAACCAATTAATATTAAATTATAATATAAAACATATTATTTACAATTTAATATGAAAAATGGCAGGAATTATGATCTGAAACTTAACTACCAGGGTAATTATGTCAAAAGCTCATCAAATACAAAATTTTTGGGTTTGATCATTGATGACTCCCAATTGTGGAAGAGTCATATAGACCAAATGATGTCCAAATTGAATACAGCATGTTTTGTAATTCGAACGATACAAGCTGTAATGTCTCAAACTTTAAGAATGGTCTATTTTGCACACATACATTCAATTATGAGTTATGGGATAATTTTTGGGGGAAATCAACCATATAGTGAGAAGATTTTAAAAATTCAAAGAAGGGTGTTTAGAATCATCGCAAATTCAAGAAAGAGAGATTCATGTAGGGAACTGTTAAAAAAATTAGAAATACTGCCCCTATATTCTCAATATATCTTCTCAATATCAGTATTTGTTATGAAAAAACAAACATTTACTTTATACAGACAATCAGTTCTACAGTATTCACACAAGATTTAAAACCCACTTACATCCACCTACAGCTAATCTAACAAAGTTCCAAAAGGCAGTGCAGTACTCAGCAATTAAAATTTTTAACAACCTTCCTCACAATATCGAAGACTTAGCTGATGAGATAGTACCGTTTCGGAATGCATTAAAGAGGTTTTTACTCATAAATTCATTTTATAATAGTAAAGAATATTTTAATTATCAGAGATATTCCATTGAAAACTGAATTGAAAATTGGTTTTAGGTGTTTTATTTTATTAGTTATTACTAAGATTCTTCTAACACTGTTAGACAGTATGTATGTGACAATGTCTATATCCACAGGATTGTGTCTTAATTTGGATTTATAGAATGCGAATGAATTACAATTACAGTTACAACTGTGGTAACTCAAAAAGTTTAATTCTTTAAATGGGGTATGCAAATTGAATGTGGTGCAATATCAAGATTTTCATAGTTCTATGAAGAGATCTGTTCAGAATGATTGCAGAGGGACGACTTTATTTGACTCATTTTATTGCATTTACCTGAATATAAGATGTGACTTCATTAATTTATCGTCTGAAGGGGGGGGGGCTTTAGAATTGTGTACAAAGTTAAACATGTTCTATGTAGATATTTTCTTGAAAATTTTATGATTGTGAACAGGGAGTCCAGCTTTATTTTTGTTTGGGGGGGTGTGTAAATACAGTATGTTTTTTGTGTATGTTTTGGTGAGATTTTGGTGTTAGCGTAAGCCTTGGTAGATGTTTCTTCCAGGAACCTTGTTTTGTGCCACTTTTAAAACTCTGTGCAAATCTGGATACTGCTGATGAAATGAACAAATGCATTTATGATATTCTTAACCAGAGGAACACATGCAATACTGTATCTCGTCACTGTTTGATACCTAATGGATGTTAACAAATGTCCATTATTCACAGAACTGAAGCACACTCTTCAAACTGGCAGCATGTATGTAAAAGGCTGCTTATGTTGACCCATGATTGTGCAGTATTCAAATTCATCATTGTTATAGTAATGCTGATATTTAAACTTACCATCCTTAAAAATGGCTGGATCAGTTATTCATTGGTTCAAGATGTGCAATGAGCAATTTCTGTAGAGGCTTACACTATATGCCACAGTTAGTGATAATTTTGTTTCTTGGATAAATGTCTTGATTTGGATTTTAAGCTTTGCAGAAATGTTGTTTTGGGTGACCTGAGGATGTAGATGTGAATTCATTTTGGATTGTAGATGTTTTTGTCACACATCATGTCTGTTGGTAGAGGACTTTGAACACATTTTATCTGGTGGTAGAGGACTTTGCACACATTGTGTCTGTTGGTAGAGGACTTTGCACGCATTGTGTCTGTTGGTAGAGGATGTGCCACACCCTTTGTCTGCTAGTAAAGGACTTGTCACACATGGTGTGTGTTGGTAGAAGACTTACCACATATTGTGTCTGCTGGCAGAGGACTTGTCACACATTGTTTTACTTGATGAATATAAAAATTGTAGTGTCTGAGGTATAGAGTACCTTCTTTGTGAAAGAAGAGTTAGGAAAACTGTTCTCATAATTCACAGTTCTAGATTTTATCATTCAGCAGGGTTCAGAACTGATAGACTGTTGTTGTTAAAGTGATTGTTCTGTTATGTTATAGTGCATTAGCATCTCTTTGGTCTGGAGGATCTTATTGATACCTTTTCTATAAATTATTGTGTGACATAGACCAGATACAGGTCACCATAGTGACTAGAAATGTTGTCACACTTAGTATTTTGGAAGATAACTATTTTTAATATATACCCGTATGCCACCGAATTTCTTATGTCCAGCAGCAAGAAGTCTGAACACCAAAATCTTTATTTATCAGTTATGTTTACTGTATATATTACAATAATAATAGATGGATATTGCACTTGCAGTTCATGTAGGCATCATGAAGATCAACTTGTATGCTGATGAGACAGTGCTGACCAACTGTGTAGATCACCTGTGTATATCCTGTTTGTGAAAAATTGTTCAGCTCATAAATTTTGGCCTGGCTACCAGTCCAGAAAAAAATTTGTTATGCCTAATTTCTTTTAAAATGTATTTGATTTCTGATCCACTTAGTGTGTGGTCAGACATTGTATTTTCCCATTAATTTAGAAGACACAATTTCAGCAACTTGAATTTGTCATCTGTTCAGTCCTCTCAAGATGCCGGTTCTACTTCTATCAAGAAGAGCAATCGTAGCTATCGTATCTACATGTGTATTCAATTTACGGTGTTACTCCAGTCTCTTAAACAGTGAGGAGATTACGTAAAATGCAAATGAGGGTCGGGTCCTGCTGTCACAGTTTTAATCACTTGTTATTTATGCAGTTTTTATTGTAACTTGGGGACCACGGTAGCACAGTGGTTAAGGTGCTGTGCTACAAATCGGAAGATCGCTGTTTCGATCCCAGCTGGTGTCAGTGGATTTTTCATTGACATAAAATCCTTCCGATCGCACTATGGCCCTGGAGTCGACTCAGCCTCTAACAGAAATGAGTACCAGGAGTATTTCCTGGGGGTAAA
>Ga0123357_10013008_pt1 | contig 10763 bp, 4 predicted proteins | sample TergutEmb28metaG_FD_89873 | JGI IMG/M metagenome (GOLD analysis project Ga0123357, IMG submission 89873) | Embiratermes neotenicus P4 segment gut microbial communities from Petit-Saut dam, French Guiana - Emb289 P4 | ecosystem: Host-associated > Arthropoda: Insects > Digestive system > Gut ...
ATTTCTTACCCTTATTTGTCAAACGTTAAAACGTTTAAGTAAACATGTTCCAAATCCTTCCCTCTGCAAGATTCAACATGTACTCACTGTTTGGTGTATGTATTTTCTGACACAACCACTATTCTCTGCAGAATCAGTCTTCAGCTCGCCAGATTCAGAAAGCTTACCAGTTCGCTAGTGATTAAAGCTATACCAAGAGTGTGTTGTAAACAGTTTTTCATCCTATAAAATGTATAGTAATATAAGTATAATTAATATGTTTATCAGCGGATTATTTAAATTTTAAGAGAAGATTTTATGTTGTCCAGTTTTTTTAACAATTTATATTTATTTCAGTTCTGCTCATTAACGTACTGCATTTATCATTATCAGCACCGCTACAATAAACACAATTCAGCAGGAACTTCCTAATGAAAACTAGTAAAAGTGCTATACGCAAGAAGAAACGTGTGTAAATCTACTGTGCAAAAATACCTGCTCGTAAAGTGTTCATAAAACCGTGCAACAAGATTTAAACTATAGCGTAAGTGCTAAGTGCTAATATTCAAACATCTTTCACGGAAAAATAAAAAATCGTATTTCAATTGTACAAAAAGTAATTTATCGCTCACTTACAGGGCAAACGCTTGGTTTAATCGTCCACAATTATTTAAATTCTCGCATACATGTGTGCGGAGTACTGAAAAGGCACATTTAAATACAGAGAATGCATAGAAAGATCGTTCGTTCGAGAAAAAGATTGGTTACGCTTTTGTAAAGCATTACAAATTTCTAGTGTATTCGGTTTAGTTGCCTGTTTGGTAAGGGGAATAACGTATAACGATTATCATAGAATAAAGTGCTGTATCTATTTAGAGAAAGCTATTTGGGGAAATCGCACTGCATGGAAAAAGTACCGCCAGAAGTACCTAAAATCATCAAATATATGCTTCTGCCCTGTAAGTTCTTCTTCAGTAATTAGTTAAAATCCGTATGTTGTGAACGATTTTTGATAAAAATTAGCACTATGTAAACTGTTCAACAAGTTTTTAATAAGTGGTTTTAATAAGTGGTTTTAATAAGTGGTTTTACATTTATTTCAGTTCGTTTAAAATGGAGTGTCAGCAATTCTAAAATATTTCTTTTTCTACAAATTCCAGCATCGGACAATTGTGTAAAGACTTACCTAAGCCGTACAAAATATTTCAAGTAGTAAATAATTATTCATAAGCGCGTAAGTATTTTAACGCGTGTTTCAATGTAATTATACTTTGTTAAAATTTATATATTTTCTTTAGCTTATAATAAGTGTTTTAAGTGCCGCGTAATTGTTTTGGGGGGTGTTTTAGTGTAATTATACGCTAAACTGGGTAGTTTAAGATAGTTGTGTCTAAATAAGTTACATAAACGCACCGTATTAATTGCAAACCTCGTAACTTGTTATGCGTAAAAATATTGCGTGTCTAAAATACGTACTTAAACAGCTATGTTTCGTAAGCTCGCAAACTTTGCTGTCTGTTAAGTAACCGCAGGCAGGGCAAGCAACCTGTCTGTGTCTCTTTTCCACGCCTATCTGAAAAACATCCCTTGTCTAAGCTAAGTGTATAGCTACAACCCGTATTAAAACAATAAACCTATACACCTCGTCCTACAAACATTGTCGCTAGCTAATGTAATTGTATTATAGAATTGCATTATAAGAATTGTATTACTAAATAACTGATATTTGTAATTGTAATTGTGTCTTAATATTTGTAATTGTAAATTGTGTTTTCATTTATTTAAAGCCCCTATTACCATAACATGTATATACCTAGGGTGGGATCGCTGCAGGACACATCGGGCGGGTACCTTTTTTCCTTACCTTAAATGGGGATCGAACCTAGCAATAACAAATTTAAAAATAGCGGACTTTAAAGTTAGGTTAGGTTATAAATTAAAAATAGCGCTTTAGTCGTCATATTGCAAAAATTAAAAAATTGTGCTTTTCCACCATATTAGAAAATGGCGCCCATCCAAGATGGCGGCCAAATAATTGCCTAACAGTCAGGAAACCAAAATAAAAGAGTACCTGGCGTCAAGCAGTCTGGGACTAAATTAATTTGCACAATAATTAGATCAATTGCATTCCAATCAAACCGTCTGCATATTATTTAGATTATTTACATATCAAGGATCTGTGAATATTAATTAGATAATTTGCATATCATTCAACGACGTATGAATATTAATTTGGTAATTTGCATAGCAATCAAGATTATTTGCATATAAATTAGGGGGTGCGGGAAGGTCATTGAACCCCGCAGCCATTTTTGTTTACATGTGTCGTCATAGGGTCGGTGGTGGGGGGTATTCTGGTGGATGGATTACTAGTTATAAAGAATTATAATTTTGCCTGGTGTATGTATGGATGTGAAATTTGGTCGCTGACATTGTGGGACGAAAGGAAGTTGAGGGTGTTTGGGAACATGGTGTTGAGGATATTTGGACCTCGGAGGGACGAGGAACGGGGGAATGGAGGAGATTGATTAACGAGTTGCTAAATGATTTGTATTCCTCTCACAAAATTGTGCAGGCGACGAAACCGAGAACAGTGAGATGGGCTGGGCATGTGGCTCGTATGAGTGAGGAGAGGAACATGTATAGGGTCTTGGTAGGGAAACCGTTAGGAAAGAGACCACAGGATAGACCTAGGCATAGATGGGTGCATATTAGGATGGATCTCCAGGAGGTGGGATGTGGGTATATGGACTGGATTGGACTTGCCCAGGATAGAGACAGGTGGCGGACGTTTGTGAGTGCGGTAATGAACTTTCGGGTTCCGCGAAATTCAGGAAATTTCTTGACTAGCTGCAAACCAGTTACCTTCTCCAGAAGGACTCTGCACCATGGAGTAAGTATGGAGTATGGTAGACAGAAGTGTTGCATACAGAGGTTTGGTGGAAAGACCTAACGAAAGGAGACCACTTGGAAGACGGAATCTTAGATTCGAGGATATAAGTAATGTTGATTTTTAAGAGCTAACATTGGGTGTAGACTTTATTGATGTGGGTCAGAATAGGGACAGATGGTGCGTTTGTGAGTGTGGTACTGAACATTCCAGTTCCATAAAATACGGAGACATTTTTGGCTAACTGAGGACCGGTTAGCTCCTCAGGAAAGATTCTGCTCTATGTAGTTTGCTGGTTAGCAATTAGTACAGTCACGTGTTTGACCGTCGCCACGTTCAGGTCACTTATGCAGAAAGGCTTCAGGCTTCCGCCGTAAAGTAGATAACTACCGCATTCTTCTGAGATATTACATAGCGTGTTGTGGTCATTCCTTACCGACATTTCCAGACAATAGTTCGGTTCCAACTTCAAGGGTTGTCGCGAAACGTCGGTCGGAAATTGCTGCTACTTCTTGACCCTTTAAACGGGACCGATAGGTTGTTCCGAAATGTCTGCAAGAAGTAGCTTCTATGCGCTGAGTAATAATAATGAAGTTCGCAATTCTCATTTACAAGGAATTTTCCTTTGTTAAATATTGCCCTGTTCGATGTTAGGAACATTTTCAATTCTATGACTTCAGTTCGCTGCTCGCTGTATGGAATTTTTAGAGCCACAGATACATTGCTAATCGCTCTGCGTCTTGCAAGTTTTCTACATCGCTTCATGGCGTGGTGTATTTTTAACAAAAAGCAAGATCACATCTACATTAATTCTACTCGGACTTTACAAATAATTTCGGTGTATCTCATTTTGAATTTTTTTTTTGCTCAAGCATATAGATTTTACCCATCATTAGGAAAGAGCGCTTTTCTACGCAATTGGTAGATTACATTCAGAGTCAGAATGTTCACGTTAACGTAGGGCTGTCCAAATATCGGTCTGCAGGTCGGATCTAGCGATATAGACATATTAATTATACGTTATAAATTTATCAAGGCATATCGAACGTCATATCATGTCAGTGGGTCACAAAATTTTGTTGTTAAATTTTAGGAACAAAAACATTCGTGTGTGTGTTGAATAAAGATATTGGTAAACAGCTGGGAGATTTTGAAATAAAACCCTAAGGGCAATTTCTATTTGATAGGACATCCCAGTTGTGTTCCGGTATACGGATATAAAGAGAACATGTAACATTACACTATATACACAAATTTTATGGCACAAGTAAATGGAGCCACGTTTTGGCTGTTTATATATATATATATATATATATATATACATTCTTAATAGTATTTAATCTCTTTATAGTTTGTACTGAGATTTTTAAAATCTTAATTGATTATAAAGAATTGTATTAAATTGTTTGTAGCTTATTTGAAATCTATTAATAAAAATCTATATTGCGTCATAATCCACAAGACTCAGAACTTCACCAAACGCAATATAGAAACGTCAAATTACACAATTGTGTAATCTTCTTAAGACAGTACATTACTTGAAGATGTATATATCATTACTTATTTACTTATTTCCTTCATGGTGCTGAGTCCTTGAGAAGCTAACTGGTTTGCAGCTAGTGAAGGAATTCCCTGCATTTCACGGAACCTGAAGGTTCATTACCGCACTCACAGGTGTCCGCCACCTGTCTCTATCCTGGGCCAGCCCAATCCAGTCCGTATACCCACACAATATTAGGTGAGGAGTACAGATCGTTTATCATTAATAATGTAACTCAATTTATTCTATAGTATTGTCTTGTTGTATTCAGTGAAACTAAATTTGGCCGCGGGTTAAAATATTTGGTGCCTTCTTTGTAATGTAAACATTAGTTAGCGTGTATCATGGCGGCCGGACTGCATCGGTAAATACCTGTCTGAAGCAGAGGCCTGAAGTACAGGATCGTCAAAAATAAATACACCCTACGGAAATATTCCAAGACAGAAATCCAGACCGTGAGACATACATCCACATGTTAAACTAAGTGCAATTGATATCCGCCGCAAGATATGTGGCTTGTGCTCGACAGATATCGGGTTTGAATCTTGACCTTCACCACAAAACCTGACCGTAATTATATTGCTCAGTCGCAGCCAGAAAATGGCCACAGCTGTTTTCCCCTCACATTTTTCTCTATTCGATAGAAGATGTAAAATTTTGCTCGTCAAGTCATAAAGGTTGTGATGGATGGGAGGCATAGTTCCATTGGAGGCATAGTTCCATTCATTCATAATCTCGGCACTACGTAGAAATTAGTGGTTAGCTGCACGCTCCTGTCGTTTTATTCCTCGGAAGGTCAGAGTTTACACTGAACAGTCGTCTGGTTGTGCACAGAACACACAATATACAGTTCATGTCTATATCCACCGTCCGTATCTCCAAATGTCATCATGCATTTAGAAAAAATGTGACATCACTAAAACCTGAATATACTAATTTTAGGATTAGAGCAATTAGAGCATACGTACAAAGCTACACGGCGTCACATCCCGTAACATACCTCAAACCTCATTTACTTTACATTTATTTTTTAAACCATTTTTAGGAATCGTTTTACCAGCCCATACCATGTAGGCTAAGAGGAGAGCCGAGGTCTACCTCCTCTTATTCCTAACTAGGTACTTGACATAGGTGAGTGATTGGCTTCAAGCTCCGGCCGCCTTGCCTCCTGAGAAACGGTATTTGTTACCAATTTAAAGGGAGGCTGGGCGGGTTCAGAGACGGTCTGGATATTTTGGGGAAGAGAAAAACTCAACCCCTCTGGGAATCGATCCACGAACTCTCGGTATTACAGCCCACAACCCAGCAAACATACAGAATGCGCCATCCCGACGCCAAATATTTTAAGGCATCTGTGTAACAAACACAGCATACGGGCATTACAAGAACAAATGCAATTTTGTATTCAAAGAATGTATATTTGCAGGGAAACAAAACATGGAAGAAAAGATAGTGTGGCAACGTTTTTTGTGGAAACTGTACTGTGATTGGTGTGACCTTCGATCCTCCACTTGACTGGAATTTACCTTTCAGCAGTCGGTTCAGGTCTGTACTCGGACCTGTTTTGCAACTGCTGCTCACAGTGCATCTGTGTAGACCGTACTGTCCTTTGGGTGACCGCAGTTAGCTGTGGAAATACCTGCTGGCAGTCAGTTCAAATCTATCACTCGGATGGTTGAGACCGATTTTTCAGCTGCTTTGAATGTTTGTTGTTTTGGTGGCATTTTAAATATTAAGGTAAGTCAAGTGTTTGGTGTGTGCAAATATTCTGTAGTAATGTGGAGCAGGTTGAGCTGCAATGGGTGATAACGTAGGTTAAGGAGATTACTACACATATTTTGTTTATTCAAATATTTAGAACATGTAGAAATTAAACACAATTCTTTCAGATCTTTTCAAATTTCATGTCAAATCGAGCAGTAACTATTTCCAGTAAATTCTCATTTCTCGTCAGGAAATATCTGCAATGTGTTATTAATTGTCGTGCTGAATTATTATTATGAAAAGTACTGCATTGAAATTTCATATAAGGAAGGGAACAAATGTGCCATTTCCTGCCTTTGGAGACTCAGTTTATTGCATGAGTTGTGAGTGGCCTCAGTCATTCCACACTCTAAAATTATCACTGTTTCTGAGACATAATTGCGCTTGAATAAACCCTAATATTGTCCCAAAAAATTAAGACATTGCTAGGGTATTTGTTTTTATGGCAATAGCAAAACATCTTATGACAGGTCAAATTTCTACATTACTTTCCAAAAACTGAAGTCTAATTAAATTTACTTACATAATATTTCACATATATAACAAAAATAATGGCACAAGGTTCTTAGTCCAGATAAATTACCGGTAAATTTGTCGAGTCATGAAAGTCCGTAGAAAGAGCGGAGTGACTTCTGAATTTCTAATAATAATAATAATAATTATTATTATTATTATTACCTACGACATTAAGTAATTGAGAAAAAACACTTTTTGCTTTCGTTAGATTTACAATAGAAGAAATAAAATGTCTTCAACACATCCAGTATATGTTATATGTTATATGTTTCGACAGCAAACGGCCATTTTCAGGGCAGCGGTATAACTGTATGAAAGGAAATGTGTTCAGATGTATATGTGTTTAGCATTGAGATCTCAAATTTACAAATATTTAACTGTGTATTGTATTTCGTACGTGAATCCTGTTCAACTGCTTCTGAAGCATGTACAGTACTACGTCGAGATTCGACAGTACATTCCACAAACATTTTTAAAAAAATCGTTGAACATCTTTAACATTACATTTTATTTTGAATTGTTTTGTACATGCTACACGAAAAAACATTATGCATTATGTCTAATTTGAAACAGAGGCCACAATTCTGAACGCAGTTACAAATGTGCAAATCTCTAATTATATATTTTATACCGCCGACCATCAAGACGACCCTCCGAAATCGAAACATGTTGCAACATTAGAGATAAAACATACATCACTTGTGTTGACGGCATTTCATTTCTCGTAATAACACATTTATTATAAAGTGTCTGTTGGCTGCTGTCAAGCGGGCCACAGAGTGATCGGACAGGCAGTTACCGGCGATTGCAAGACAGTGGCTTTTGTGGAACATAAAGTGTCTGGGCCACTGACTCTGTGTTTAGTATCAAGTCAGTTACATCAGCGGCTGGGACACCTATTGTGCTCGGCCGTTGTAGTAACTCACAGTATTATGAGTGTCCACACTAGCCACAGCAGTGAACAGAATGAATAACGAACGGTGTGCTTTATGTGGTAGAGACTCATTCAGTGGTAAGAATGTCTTGCCAAACGATTCAGTGTCTGTGGCTCGGCAACACAGTGGCCGGTGTTGAAGCAGCCTTACATTCCAGAGAATCACTCTCCTCCACAGGGCGAATTAAATATGCAATGTGCTGCGACAACAGTCCCAGGACCTTAATTTCGGATATGACACAAATAATCAACCACCATTTCTTGGACGTATATTGACTGTCTCATATCTATCTGCTCAAAAACGTTAGTGGATATTAATACAACAGCTGTAACGTTTCTGTGATCATAAGCAGGTGTCTTATCATTCAATTAATTATATTAAGATTTGACAAAATGTTTCTTCCACTAGTAAAACCATCTCTTAAATTTTTGGAAATCTACATACTTTCATAAGCCGGTGTGCTCCAAAAAGATGACTTTTTCAGTTAATGTTGCGGAACGTTCATAAAAATATTTGTTGTGTATGAAGTGAGTTAAACGACTTTTAAAATTAGCACTCTTTCAAAAACACGACGTCGCGTTTAAAAAAAAAAGACATTCTGTGTTGGTATCAGAATTTCCAACATTGTACCAAATAGTCTTAGGAATGAGAAGGCAGAATTAAAGTTGCGTTAAGAAGACCCTTAAATACACGCTTGACTTACACTGATGATATTTTATGTAAACGATGATCCATAATACCCTATATGCATTCTTTTTCGTGTTTTTGTTGTTGGAATTCTGTACACTGTGCATATTCTTTTTATAAATTACATGACTGTTAATTATTCCACTTTCTATTGCCATTTTGGCAAAATTTACATCCATGCTGTGTGAGTACGTATGAACATAGGTGTGTTTTTGTGTATATGTGTGAGTGTTTCTGTGTTTATGTATGTATGTGTATACTTACATTTGAATTTTGACTAACACGCACTATAACACTTGTGATTAATTGAGATTTTGTAATAACGGTTTACAATGTATTGATAGTGCATCAGCTTTAAAATTTAGAGACTAATTATAACCATCTATTAGGAGGGAAGATTTTTGGACATTCTATTGTTTTGGCACTTATTTTTACAGTAATTACGATAGAGTGAGGGTGGGGGGGGAGTATATATTAGCATAACCAATCTGTCCTTATACAGGGTGCGTCAGTGAATCGGGCGTTTTTTAAAACGTTATTTACAGTAAATTCTTTCGTTTATTTAGTTTTAACACATATGAACACAATGTATATATATATATACATATATATAAAATAATTTAGATTTTTTTTACTTTCAATTTAACCCATTTAACAATTTAACACATTGAAACAAAGATTCTTACTTTCCGAAAATAACATCATTCAGATGACCACCATTCCGCTCTAGGCACTCGCTAAGTCCTTGCGAACGTCACCCGTTACTCTTTGACGCATCTCCACAGGAATTCGTGTGACTTCTTGCTGAAGTCGATTTTTCATTTCCTGAACCGTGTGGGGTGCTGGAGCTTTGAAGACTTGAGATTTCAGATACCCAGAGAGAAAGAAATCTAATGCTGAAAGATCGGGTAACCTGGCTGGTCATGTGATGTCCGCATACCTGGAGATAACATGGTGAGGAAACAAATTCCTCACAGCTGCCATGGAATCTCGTTTGGTGTGGCTCGTAGCTCCATCTTGTTTGAAAAACTTTTCTACCGTTATTGGACTATGAACAAGCTCAGGATTTAAGAAGTTCTTCAACATGTGAACGTAACGTGGTCCAGTCACAGAACCTTTTCTCTCTCATCTGCAAAGAAGCAAGGACCGATAATTTCAAATGAAAGTATCGCGCACAATACTGTGACTCTGGAACTGTGAAGTGGTCTCTCGTGAAGTTCTTTGGGGCTTTTGGCAGATCAGTAACGGAAATTTTGTTTGTTAACAAACCCGGATAAATGAAAATGAGCGTCATCGCTTATCAATAAGTTGCTTACAAGCTCTTGGTTTCGATTAATGAACTGCAGAAGAGTCTGACAGAAATTAGCTCTGTTTACATAGTCACATTCATGTAGCGCTTGAATATCTTGAATTTTTGGGGGGTAGAGGTGAAGATCTTTGTGTAAAATCCGTCCAACGCTGGCTTCACACAGCCCGAGTGACAAAGAGTGGCGACGCGCAGAACGGTGTGGTCTTCTTTCAATGACCTCTCTCACGACCGAAGTATTCTCGGGTGTACTGTACGTACTGTTTTTACACTACCAACTTTCTTGTTTAGTGTAGAACCAGTAGCCTCGAAGATCCGAACCTAGGTCTTGATGTCATGGGCTGATGGAATAACACGATTGCGATGAATCCCGAACTGTCTTCGAAATTCACGCAGAGCGATCACAAAAGTGTCACCATTTTTGTAAAACGCTTTAAAGTTGGCAGCAAAATGGCGATAGCGGCATACGCTCCAGGGTTGATGAATCAGAAAAAAACAGTGTTGTAAATTCGCCCGATTCACTGACGTACCCTGTATCCTTCATCAGTAACTGGTCGTAATATTTATTGCGAAGAAAGGAACTATTGCGTCATAATTTGTTGGACTTCCTCTCCTTTTTGGTACATCGAAAACATGCTGCATATCTTATTTAGTACTGCAGAAAAGAAAGTGCTTGTTACCTGGCGTCAAAACTTTGATTTTGGTCGTTTGTACCTTTCAAAGCTACGTACATACAAGCTAAAATATTAAGAACACAACACAGTCGAGTTTCAAATCCTGATGATAATGCAGCTGATCATGATGTTAGGTGCAAAAAACTTTTTCGTTCAGTGTTCAGTCCAAACTACTACGTAATTCATATTAGGCAACATTTCTCTGAGAATAATTTAGCCCCAGTCTGCAATTAATTCCTAGGTTTGCCGAGCTTCCTTACAACTTTCTCTCTAGATTTCTTGTGTACTGCGATAAGTGGCTGCCTATTTAATCACCTTAACAGTATTCCGCAGCACATTATCTGTTATCTGCACAGACAAAACAAATTGAATTTCATCTACAACAAAAATAATTTTTAAAATAAATTGCACCACTAACAAAAAAGCACGGTGCTTAAAATAAACGCAAGTTTTAAATAATATTCTTAAATAC